>Ga0102589_1001961_pt1 | contig 25353 bp, 18 predicted proteins | sample AraplaMF_Col_mLB_FD_76858 | JGI IMG/M metagenome (GOLD analysis project Ga0102589, IMG submission 76858) | Arabidopsis root microbial communities from the University of North Carolina, USA - plate scrape MF_Col_mLB | ecosystem: Host-associated > Plants > Roots > Endosphere | place: USA... | reverse complement strand
CTTCTCAGACAGCGATTCCGGAAACGACGCGAGTACGCGCGGCCCTGCTTCGATCAGGCGAACACGCGCGTGCGAAGGATCGATGTTGCGGAACTCGCGATTGAGGGTATGGCGCGCGATTTCGGCCAGCGTTCCGGCCAGTTCGACGCCCGTCGGGCCGCCACCGACGACGGCGAAGTTCAGCCAGGCATCGCGGTCTGCGGGATCCTCGCAGGCTTCGGCGCGTTCGAACGCGAGCAGCAGGCGACGGCGGATCGCCAGCGCATCGTCCAGGGTTTTCAGGCCAGGTGCGTCGGCGCTCCATTCTTCATGCCCGAAATACGCATGTGTCGCGCCACTGGCCAGCAGCAGGTAGTCGTACGACAGCGTATCGCCCTCGGCCAGCGACACCGTGCGTGCTTGCATGTCGATGCCGATCACTTCACCCAGCCGCACTTCGACGTTGCGCTGGTTGCGCAGGATGTGGCGCAAGGGCGCCGCGATGTCGGGCGAGGACAGGCCGGCCGTCGCCACCTGGTACAGCAGCGGCTGGAAGAGGTGATGGTTGCGACGATCGATCAGCGTGATGCGCACGTTGCTGCCGGCGAGCGCACGCGTCGCCCACAGACCGCCGAAACCGCCGCCGACGATCACGACGTGCGGACGCGGATCCGATGGGTGTTCGCCGGACGAGGTCATGCGTGTTCTCCGGTGTTCGGAATGTCATGGTCGCGGTCGATGCGTGAATGCAGTTTGGTGTCGCGCATCAGCGCATACACGCCAAGCGACACGGCCACGCACGCGGTCACGTAGAGGTAGAACCACGACTCGTGGCCGATCTGCTTGAACCACAGCGCGATGTATTCGGCGGTGCCGCCGAACACCGAGACGGTCAGCGCATACGGCAACCCGACGCCCAACGCGCGGATGTGGGCCGGGAACAGTTCGGCCTTCACCACCGCGTTGATCGACGTATAACCGCTGACGATCAGCAGCCCTGACATCACCCAGACAAACGCGTCCATCACCGTGCGCGAGCCCGCGATGCCGCTGAGGATGGTGTAGGTGAAGAGCGTGCCGAGCACGCCGAAGGCGATCAGGATCGGGCGTCGTCCCGTGCGGTCCGACAGCGCGCCCACCAGGGGTTGCAGCAGCATGAACACGAACAGCGACGCGGCCGATATCAGCGTCGCATCGGCCTTGCTGAAACCGCCGGTGTTCACCAGGAACTTCTGCGGGTACGTGGTGAACGTGTAGAACGACAACGTGCCGCCCATCGTGAGGCCGATGACGGTGAGCACTTCGCGCGGATGCTGCACCAGCGCGCGCAGGCTGCCGCGCTGCTTGTCGTTGCGCGTGCGTGCGGCGGCGAAGGATTCGGTTTCCTGCATGCCGCGTCGCAACCACAGCGCGGTGACCGCGCACAGCGCGCCGACCACGAACGGAATGCGCCAACCCCAGTCGTGCAGTTGCTCCTCGGTGAGCAACGCGCGCTGCAGCAGCACCAGCAGCGCGAGTGCGAGCAGCTGGCCCATCACCAGCGTCACGTACTGGAAACTCGACCAGAAGCCGCGATGCTTCGATTCCGCCATCTCGCTCAGGTACGTTGCCGAGGTGCCGTACTCGCCGCCGACGCTCAGGCCCTGCAGCAATCGCGCGAACACCAGCAACGCGGGCGCGGCGATGCCGATGCTGTCAAAGCCCGGCGCGACCGCGATCAGCAGCGAGCCGGCGCACATCAACAATACCGAGAGCATCAATGCCGCCTTGCGGCCATGGCGATCGGCGTACAAGCCCATCAGCCACCCGCCGACGGGACGCATCAGGAAGCCGACCGCGAAGACCGCCGCGGTGTCGAGCAGCTGCGCGGTGGTGTCGCCCTTCGGGAAGAAGTGCGGCGCGAAGTAGATGGCGAAGGCGGAGTAGGCGTACCAGTCGTACCACTCGACCAGGTTGCCGACCGAACCGCTGAAGATGCTGCGCAGGCGCTGGGTGGGTGTCATCGGGGCGGTGGCATCCATGGCCATAGTTTGCCCGAAGCATCCCGAAACCGCCTTGACGCCCGGTAGCCCGGGTAAGCGAAGCGCACCCGGGGCCGGATGTGACGGTCCCCGGGTGCGGCCTTCGGCCTTACCGGGGCAACAAAAAAGCCCGGCGTCAGCCGGGCTTCGTGTCTGTCGCGTGGCCGGGCCGCTTACCCCAACCGCGACGCCAGCATCGCCTCGAGCTTGCGCTGGTCGGCGGCGAACTTGCGGATGCCGTCGCCGAGCTTGTCGGTCGCCATCGCGTCTTCGTTGTGCTCCCAGCGGAACGTGCGCTCGTCCATGCGGGCCGGTGCCGGTGCGCGCTCGCCGCTGTCGACCAGTGCGCGCGGCACGTCGCCTTCGCTTTCGGCCAGCGTGGCCAGCAGGTCCGGCGAGATCGTCAGGCGATCGCAACCGGCCAGCGCCAGCACCTGTCCGGTGTTGCGGAAGCTCGCGCCCATCACGACCGTGTTGAAGCCGTGGCGCTTGTAGTGGTGCCAGATGCGCGTGACCGACTGCACGCCCGGATCGTCCTGCGGCGTGGCGGGCTTCTCGGCGCCGTTGGCCAGGTGCCAGTCGAGGATGCGGCCCACGAACGGCGAGATCAGGAACACGCCGGCCTCGGCGCAGGCCACGGCCTGGGCGAAGGAGAACAGCAGCGTCAGGTTGCAGTTCACGCCTTCGCGCTCGAGCTGTTCGGCGGCGCGGATGCCTTCCCACGTCGAGGCGATCTTGATCAGCAGCCGCTCGCGGCCGATGCCGACCTGCTCGTACAGCGCGACCAGTTTGCGCGCCTGCGCCAGCGTGGCCTGCGTGTCGAAGCTGTGGCGCGCGTCCACTTCGGTGGACACGCGGCCGGGAATGAGCTTGAGGATTTCCACGCCCACCGTCACCGCCAGCAGGTCGGCGGCGTCGGCCACGCGCGCGGTCAGGTCGGTGCCGCGGGCCTGCGAGATCGCCGAATCGATCAGCGGTGCGTAACGCGGCAGCGAGGCCGCCTTGAGCAGCAGCGAAGGATTGGTGGTCGCATCGAGCGGATGGAAACGGGCGATGGCGTCGATGTCGCCCGTGTCGGCGACGACCGCCGAATAGGCGCGGAGCTGTTCGAGCTGGGTCATGGTGGGGTTTTCGAGTGTCGGTCGTGAGTGCCCGGCCATTGTGTCGGATCGGGCGGGAAGGGGGTAGCGCTAACCCGTCATGCGGGCCGCGCGCCGCCTGCGCTAGGCTCGATGAACCCGACCGCCGCCCCACGGAAGCCCGCCATGGCCGAACCCGAGCGCCGCATCGCCCTGCTGATCGACGCCGACAACGCGCCGGCGGCCAAGATCGACGTGATCCTGGCCGAGGTCGCCCGCCATGGCGCCGCTAACGTCCGCCGCGCATACGGAAACTGGAAAAGCGCGCACCTGAAGGGCTGGGAAGCCACCCTGCACGAGCACGCGATACGCCCGATCCAGCAGTTCGCCTACTCCACGGGGAAGAACGCCTCCGACATGGCGATGGTGATCGACGCGATGGACCTGCTGTACGCCCGCAACCTGGATGCATTCGCCATCGTCTCCAGCGATGCCGATTTCACGCCGCTGGTCATGCGCCTGCTCACCGACGGGGTGAAGGTCTACGGCTTCGGCGAGAAGAAGACGCCGCTTCCCTTCGTGAACGCGTGCTCGAAATTCACCTACCTCGAAGCCCTCGGCCAGCCGACCAGCGAGGCCGCCGCGCCGACCACGTTGCCGAAGTCCGAAAAGGAACTGCGCGGCGATACCCGCCTCATGCGCGTGCTGCGCGGTGCGGTGGAATCGGCCAGCGGCGACGATGGGTGGGCGCACCTGGGCGCGGTCGGGCACCAGATCGCCAACCGCGCCTCGCTGGACTCGCGCAATTACGGCTATCGCAAACTGCGCGACCTGATCGAAGCCACGGGCATGTTCGAACTGCGCCAGGACGAACAGGCCGTCTGGGTGCGCGACCGCCCGCGCAAGCGCGCATCCGCCGCAAAAAAGGCCTGATGGCATTGCCGGGGCGCTAACGCATCGCGCCCTAGAATCGCCGCCATGGACGGTGGCACCGCCCCCGCTCGGGCCCGGCATCGCTGCGCGATGGCGCTGGCGTTGTTCGTCGCGACGGTGCCCGAGGCCGTCGGGCAGGGTACCGATCCGTACGCGAAGCCGCGCGCTGCCCTCATCGCGGAACTGCGCGAGCAGTCGCGCGAAGGTGCGGGCACCGCGACGCGCATCGATCCGGCCGTGCTCGCGATCCTCGCCCGCGTGCCGCGCCACGAATACGTGCCCGCGTCCGAACGCGACAACGCCTACGAGAATCGACCGCTCGGCATCGGCCACGGGCAGACGATCTCGCAGCCGTACATCGTCGCGTTGATGACGACGCTCGCGGCGCCGCGCGCGGGGCAGGATATCCTCGAGATCGGTACCGGTTCGGGTTACCAGGCCGCGGTACTGGCGGAGGCCGGCGCGAAGGTCCATACCATCGAGATCGTCGAGCCGCTCGCGAAGCAGGCAGCGCAGCGCCTGCGTCGATATCCGGGTGTCGAGGTGCGCAACGGCGACGGCTATTACGGCTGGAAGGAACGCGCACCGTTCGACGCGATCGTCGTCACCGCCGCCGCATCGTCGATTCCCCCGCCACTGGTCCAACAGCTCAAACCCGGCGGACGCATGGTGATCCCCGTCGGCAGCAGCTTCTTCACGCAGACGCTGTTGCTGGTGGAAAAGGACGCGGGCGGCCGCGTGCGCACGCGCCAGATATTGCCGGTGCGTTTCGTGCCGCTCACCGGTGGCCCATGAGCATCGCCGACGCCGACGTCGTCGAGCAGGCCGCTTCGACAGAGGCGAGGACGGACGCGGTCGCGCTGCCCGTCGCGATCGCCTTGGTTTCGGGGGCTGCGCTCGCCTGGCAGTTGCTGCTGATGCGATGGCTCGCGATCGCGCACTGGCATCCGTTCGCGGTGATGATCATCAGCCTCGCGCTGCTGGGCCACGGCGCGAGCGGAACGTGGCTCAGCCTCTGGCTGCGTGGCGAACGGCGCGCGTGGCTGCAGCGCCACTTCGATGCCACTTTCGCCACGTGCGCGCTGCTGTTCGCGGCCAGCGCCGCGATCACGCTCGTCCTTGCGCGCGCGATTCCCTTCAACGGCCTGGAGCTGGTGTGGAACTGGCGACAGGTGCTTTGGCTCGCATTGCTGTATCTCACGCTGTCGGTGCCGTTCTTCTTCGCGGCGGCGTGTTTCGGGCTGGCGTTCGTGCGGCATGGATCGCGCATTCCCGCGTTGTACGGTGCCGATCTGATCGGCGCCGCGCTCGGCGCTCTCGCTGCGCTGGCCGCGAGCGCACTTCCCGTGCAGCGCGGCTTGCTGCTTGCGGCGATCTGCGGGCCGATCGCGGCGTGGCTGGTCACGCGACGTTTTGCGTTGCGCGTAACGGCAATCGTCGTCGTGCTCGCGTTGGCGATGGTGTGGCCGACACATGCGCTGGCGCCGCTGCCGAACGAGTTCAAGGGGTTGAGCAAGACGCTGCTGTTGCCGGGCGCGCGCGTGATCGCCGAAAGCGAGGATCCGTACGGCAGCTTCGAACTGGTCGAAAGTCCGCGTGTTCCGTTGCGCTTCGCGCCGGGGCTCAGTCTTTCGCACGCCGACGAACTGCCGCCGCAGCTGGCGATCTACACCGATGGCGATGCGATGTCGCCCATCGTGCGCGACGACGGCCACGCCGACTGGCAATGGCTCGAGGACATGACGTCCGCGTTGCCGTATCGCCTGCGCACGCCCGACCGCGTCCTCGTGCTCGGCGCGGGCGGCGGGATGGACGTGCTGCAGGCGCTCACGCTCGGCGCGCGCCAGGTCGATGCGGTCGAACAATCGGCGCAGCGCATGCGCTGGGCGCGCGACGTGTTCGCCGCATACTCCGGCCACCTGCTCGAAGATCGCCGCGTGAGCAACTTCGTCGCCGAGCCGCGCGCGTTCGTGCGCGACGCGCGCGAACGGTACGACCTGATCGTGCTGGCCGGCGGCGAATCGCTCGCCAGCGGCGGCGCCGGCGTGCAGTCGGCGAGCGAACAGTACGCGCTGACGGTGGAAGCGCTGCGCGATTATCTGTCTACGCTGACGCCGCGCGGCATGCTGGTGGCCACGCAGTGGAGCAAGCAGCCGCCGCGCGACGAGTTCAAATTGTTCGCCACCGCCGTGAAAGCGTTGCGCGATGAAGGCGTGGGCGATCCGGCGCGGAACATCGTCGCGATACGCAACTGGGACGCGAGCACCTGGCTGTTCGCGCGTTCGCCGCTGGATCCGCGTGCTCTGGCATCGCTGCGCCGCTTCGCGGAGCGGCGCGGGTTCGACATCGTGCATGCGCCCGGCTGGAGCGCACAAGCGCGCGATCGCTTCCACCAGCTCGATCCGCCGACGTTGTACGAGGGCGTGCAGGCGCTGCTGTCGCCACGCGCGCGCCAGTACATCCGCGGCTATCGCTTCGACATCGAACCGGCGAGCGACGACCGCCCGTACTTCGCGCACTTCTTCCGATGGCGAAGCCTGCCCGAGCTGTGGCGCCTGCGCACGCAGGGCGGCGCCGTGCTGCTGGATTCGGGCTATCTGGTGCTGATGGCGACGCTCGTGCAGGCGGTGGTGCTCGCGCTGGTCCTGGTGCTGCTGCCGCTGCGTGCGCTGCCGCGCGATACGGGTGTGGCTCCGGTCTCGCGCATGCGGACGGGCGTGTACTTTCTTGCGCTGGGGCTGGCGTTCCTGCTGATCGAAATCGCGCTGCTGTCGCGACTGACGCTGATGCTCGGGCATCCGTGGCTTGCCGCGAACGTCGGGTTGGCGGCGATGCTGTTGTGCGCGGGGCTGGGCAGCCTGCATGCGCAGCGATGGATCGACGCGTCGAAGGCCGACGACGCGGCGCTGGCGCGACGCATCGCGTGGGCTGTGCGCGCGATCGTGCTCGGGCTTGCGTGGCAGTTCGTGGTGTTCGTGGCGGCGCATACGCTGACGGCGTCGTGGCCCGTGGCGTTGCGTGCGGTCGCGGGCGTCATCGGGATCGCGCCGCTGGCGTACGCGATGGGAATGCCGTTTCCGCTGGGACTGGCGCGTCTGTCGCGCACCGCGCCGGCGTTCGTCCCCTGGGCGTGGGGACTGAATGGATGCGCGTCGGTGATCGCCGCGATCCTTGCGTTGCTGTTGGCGATCTCGTTCGGATTGCGTGCGACGCTGGTGGTGGGGCTTGCGTTGTATGTGCTGGCGGCATGGGTATGGAGATCGGCGATCTCTCCAGGTACGTCATCCCCGCCTTCGCCGGGATGACGGTTTGTCGAGCGCGACCCCAATCTGTTTCCGAATCCCGAATCCCGAATCAGTACAAATCGACCGGATCCACATCCAGCGACCACCGCACCTTGCGCGCTTCGGGCGAGGCATGGATCGCGGGGAGCGCCGCGTCGAGCGCCGCGTGCAGGCTGCGCCGGTCGGCGGCGGAGAGCAGCAGCTGCATGCGCTGGAAACCGGCGCGACGCGGCATCGGTGCAGGCAGCGGGCCGTGCAGATCCAGCGGCGCGTGCACGTCGCGCAACACCTCGCGCGCCATGCGCAGGAACGCGTCGCAGGCTTCCACCTGCTGCGCTTCGGCGCGGAACATCGCCATGTGCGCGAACGGCGGGAACCCGGCGACTTCGCGCTGTGCGAGTTCGGCTTCGGCGAAGGCGTGGTAACCGCCGGACAACAGCGTCGCCAGCAGCGGGTGGCCCGGATGATGCGTCTGCAGCAGCACTTCGCCCTTGCGCTGCGCGCGGCCGGCACGGCCGGCGACCTGGATCAGCAGCTGCGCGAGCTTTTCCGGCGCGCGGAAATCCGCCGAGAACAGGCCCTCGTCGACACCGACCACTGCCACCAGCGTGAGGTTGGGAAGGTCGTGTCCCTTCGCCAGCATCTGCGTGCCGATCAGGATGCCGCGCTGCGTGCCGAACTTCGCCAGCGCATGTTCGAGCGCGTGGCGGCGCTGCGTCGTGCCGCGATCGATGCGCAGCACCGGGACATCGGGAAAGCGCGCGGTGAGCACTTCCTCGATGCGTTCGGTGCCCGCGCCCTGCGGTTGCAGCGCGAGGCCGCCGCAGTCGGGACACGCGTTCGGCGCGGGACGCCGCGCGCCGCAGTGATGGCATTGCAGGCGACGGCCGCCGGCATGCACCGTCATCGGCGCGTCGCAGCGCTGGCATTGCGCGCTCCAGCCGCAGTCGTGGCACAGCAGCACCGGCGCATAGCCGCGACGATTCTTGAAGACGAGCACCTGGCCGTCGGCGTCGAGCGCGTGGGCGATGGTGTCGAGCATTTCCGGCGACAACCCGGCGTCCAGCGGCCGCTTCCTCACGTCGCATACGCGCACCGAAGGCGGCTGTGCCTGGCCGGCGCGCAGCTGCAGGCGCAGGTGCACGTAGCGTTCGGCCTGTGCGTTGCGCAGCGATTCCAGCGAAGGCGTTGCGCTGCCCAGCAGCACCGGCACGCCCAGCGCCTTGCCCCGCACCAGGGCGAAGTCGCGCGCGTGGTAGCGGATGCCGTCGAGCTGCTTGAAGCTGCCGTCGTGTTCCTCGTCGATGACGATCAGGCCGGCTTCCGGCAGCGGCAGGAACACCGCCGAGCGCGTGCCGACCACGACGCGGGCCTCGCCGCGCGCGAAGGCGGTCCAGGTGCGGGCGCGTTCTCCATCGCTCAAACCCGAATGCAGCGCATGCACCGGCACGCCCAGGCGCGCGCGGAAGCGCGCCAGCGTCTGCGGCGTCAGGCCGATCTCCGGCACCAGCACCAGCGCCTGCTTGCCGCGGGCGAGGCAGTCGGCGATCGCGTGCAGGTAGACCTCGGTCTTGCCGCTGCCGGTGACGCCGTCGAGCAGCAGCGCGGCGAAGCCGTCGCGTGCGGCGAGGATCGCGTCCACGGCGGCCTGCTGCTCGGCGTTGAGTTCGGGGCCGGGCCGCGGGTCGATCGCGTGGGCGACGGCCGGTATCGCGACGCGTTCGGCCAGGTCGCGCTTGGCCAGCGCCCGGGCGGCGGCGCGCCAGTCGTCGAACTCGAGATCGAGGCGGTCCTCGTCCAGTGGGCCGGCCTGCAGCAGGTCGGCGAGGCGACGGGGCTTGCCGGCGCGCAGACGCTCGCGGGCGGTGTGGCCGGCCTCGGTCAGCTGCCAGGCCCAGGCGTGGGTGTCGGGCAGGGGCTCCCCGCGGCGCAGCGCGGCCGGCAGCGCGGTCGCCAGGACCTCGCCCAGCGGCGCGTGGGTGTAGCGCGCCAGCCAGTTCAGGGAGTCGAGCAATTCGCCCTGGAGAACCGGTTCGGGATCGAGACGGACCAGGGCATGTTTGGCCTCGGGAGCGTCGGGATCGATGGGGCCGGTTTCGGCGACGATCCCGACCAGTTCGCGATTCCCGAACGGCACCCGCACGCGCAGGCCGACGTCGCCCGGTTCGACCGCCTCGCCTTCCGGCGGCCGGTAATCGAACAGGCGCGGCAGCGGCAGGGGCAGGGCCACCCGCCAGACGGCGGGCGGGGTCGGAAGGGTGTCGGGCATCGGCGCAGTCTACCGGGGCGGGTGGCCGCGGCAGAGGCCGGTCAGCTTGCGGTGCATTGCTGCCGGGTCTGTGACAAAAATCACGCAAGTGCCCGGCCACAAAGCGAAAACGTCCTTATCCACACGAGCTGTGGATAAATCTGTGCATGGCGTGTTGCGAGCAGGGTCCCATCGCTTGAAATAAGGCATCGCAGCTAGGTTGGTGAAAAAAGTGCCAAAGCCATTTTTTCCTTTTAAATCATTAGTTTGGGCGTGAAACACAGTTGTCACCCGGCTGAAGGGCGCGTTCAGGATGGCCTGCGTGACGGTGCGGTTACTGCTGTGCACAACCGGTTTTCCGACGCAACCCGCGTCCTGCTTGAAGGAGCGCCTCCTACAGCGTTGTCAAGCGAAATTTCACACGCCTGCGTGGCTATCATGCGGCGCATGGTGATGCAGTCCCGATGAGCGTTCCGACCGTTTCTTCCCGCCCCTCGGGGCCTCCCGCCCTGTCCGCCTTCCTGCGGGGCGTCGAGCGCCGCGGCGCCGTCCTGGCCGAGCTCCAGGCCGGCGATGCCGCCGCCGGCGACGCCGCCCTGGCCGAGGCCATGCGCCGGTTCCGCCCCGAAGCCGGCAGCCTGCCCATGCCGGAGTGGCCCCGCCGCTTCTGGGCGCTGTTGCTGGCCCAGCCGCGCCTCCAGCACCGCACCGCCGTGGCCGTCGCCATCGAGGCGACCGACCGGCTCGGCGAGCTCGGCAGCGGCCCGCGCGCCGCGCTGTTGCTGCGCGTCGCGGCCGGGCTGTCGGAAGAGGAGGCGGCGGAGGTGCTCGGCGTCGGCGTGGCGAGCTATCGGCTCGCCCTCCAGCGCGCCCTGCCGCACCACGCCGACGGCCGCGCCGACCCGCTCGCCTGGCAACAGATGCGCGAGCAGATCCACCGCCGCATCAAGACCCTCCCGCCCGAGCGCCTGGTCCGCCTGAGTTCGGCGCGCGAAGCCGTGCTGCGCGGCGACGAGACCGCCACCGAGGCAGCCGCGGCGGCCATCGCCGCCTCGCGTCCACGCTGGCTGATGCCGCTGCTATGGGGATTGCTCGCCCTGTGCGTGCTCGCGTTGGCGGCGACGTTCTTCCTCCCGCTGGGGCAGGGAACGGGTGGCGTCGCCGGAAACCGCAAGGTGGACATCGAACCGCTGCCCGAAGCCGATTCGCCCGCCGCCCGCTACGGCGACGAGCTGGCGATGGTCACGCATCGCGACTTCGCGCTGCTCGCCGATCCGAACGGCGAGGCTGCGGCGCAGGACCTGGAATTCAACAGCTGGCTGGCCGCGCAGCAGGCCGCCGGCGTGACCGCGCCCACGCCGCCGACGCCGCCGCCGGACGCGCCGATCGAGGAAAACGTGGCCCCGTCGCCGGTCGCGCAGGGCATCGCCGGCGAAACGCAGGCGGAGACCGACGATGCGCCGTGAGCTGATGCGTCGACGCTGGATCGTCCTCGCGCTGGCGATGGTCGCCGCCGTGGCGGGCTCGACGCCGCCGGAGCTGGCGGACCTGCTCCAGCGCGTGCCGCCCGACACGCAGGCGACGCTGCGCGCGAATGCGCAGCGGTGGGATGCGTACTCGCCGGAACAGCAGAAGGCGTTCCGCGAGCGCGCCGCGCAGTGGGACGCGCTCCCGCGCGTCGCCCGCGACGAGCGTCGCGAACGCTACCTCGCCTGGGCAGCGCTGGCGCCGGACGAACGCGCGCAGGCGCAGGCCGCCGCCGCGCAGTACGCCGCGATGCCGCCGGACGTGCAGGCCGCCTGGCGTGCGCAATTCGACGCCATGGATCGCAGCGATCGCCGCGGCTGGTTGCTGGGCCCCTCGCTGGGCGCCGATTACGCCGTGCTGCAGCCGCTCCTTGCGCAGGTGCCCGAAGCCGAACGCGAAGCCCTGATGCGCACCCTGCGTTCGATGACGTCGCAGCAGCGGCGCGAACTGGGCGTGCTGGCGCAGCGCACGCCGCCGGGCGGACGCGCGGAGCTGCGGCGCGAGCTGGTGTCGGTCAGCGCGCAGGAGCGCGGGGATTGGTTGTGGCGGAGGCTGCAGCACTGAAGCGCCAGCTTCCTTCTCCTGCTTGCGAAGAAGGTGTCTCGCCATGGATGGCGGCAATACGCGGATCAACACAGTCCTGTCGTAGCCCGGGTAAGCGAAGCGCGCCCGGGGTTGGGCGTGACAGATTCATACAAGAACGGTTGCAGGTTAACGATGCGACGCGCTGCGGCGCGTTTATCGCTACCGCGACCGAATTTCATCGAGGCGCGGTGCGCTTCGCTCGGGCTACATCCTTCTCCCCTCGGGAGAAGGTGCCGAAAGGGCGGATGAGGGTAACGGAGAATCGACGCCATACTCGCGTTGCCTCACTGCACTGCTGGTTCTCCGCTTTCGCTTCGCTGTCCCTCACCCCAACCCATCTCCCGAAGGGAGAGGGGCTCAAAAGCGCCTTGCATCCGCAACGTGCTCACATCCGCACGATGCTCGCAATCGTGATGAACACCACCGCGAAGCCGAGCAGCACGAAGTACAGGTTGCCGATCACGAAATAGCGCAGCGACGTAAGCAGCCAGCCGTTGCGGTACACGCGCTTCTGCATGATCCACAGATAGATCGGCATCCACATCCACAGCGCGAACTCGACCAGCCCGGAGATCCAGCCGAAGCCCGCCCACCTGGGCGTGATCGCGTTGTCCAGCGCCATCATCAGGAAGAACGCGAGGATCGCCAGGCACAGGTACGCGTGGCTGTAGAGCGCGACGACCAGATGTTCCAGGTACAGGCGCCGTGAGCCTACGTACGCAAGCTTGAGCAGCAGCGCGAACACCGGCACCAGCAGGAACAGCGCCGACGGCACCGCCGCCAGCATCGCCTTGATCAGCAGGCCGTAGTCGTGCTGCACGCGCGCCATGTTGTCCTTGCCATGCGCGATCTGCTTGTTGAGCCAGGTGTTGATGAAGCCCGGCGCCCACGAGATCACCAGCGGGTTGAGTTCCTCGTCCCACGGCTCGTCGCTGCCGAACAGCGTCAGGCGGCCATCGCAGTTGGTTTCGCCGTAGATGCGCGCATCGTCGGCCGCCTTGCGCGTGCGCGGACCTTCGCTGCCGCGCGCCACGGCGATCTGCAACTGCGCCGCGCGACAACCCGAGGCCTCGTTGGTCTCGCGGATCTCGCCCAGCAGGCGGCGACGCTCGACCTTCTGCGCGGGCGTCAGCGCGGCAAGTTCGCCCTGCTGCTTTTTCAGGCGCTCGTTGCGCACGGTTTCCAGTTCGGCCAGCGTCCGGGCCTTGTCCATCTCGGGCGTCGAGCCCTTGTCCTTCAGATCGGCCTGGATCTCGCGCAATGCCGCGGCCTTTTCGGCCTCCACTTCGCGCGCCGAAAGGTCCTTCTCGCGGATCAGCTCCTGCGTACGGCGGTCCGCGGCGGCGTTCACATCGCCCATCGCGATCTCGAACGGCTTGCGCACGTGCGGCAGCATCGTCGACACCGCATCGCGGCCCTCGGCGAGCTCGGCCAGCTCGCTGGCACGGATGCGCTCGATGTCCTCGATGCTGGTTGCCGTGGCGAAGCGCTTGTTCTCGCGGTTGACGTTCTGCGTGCGGTTGGCGTTCTTCGACACGCCTTCGTCCAGCAGCGCCACCGAGGTGTCCTGCGTATCGACGTGGATCACCAGCTGCGCGACGAAGAACGTCAGCACGCTCAGCACGACGAACAGCCGCAGCGGCGCGACGTACTTCGCGCGCTGGCCGGAAAGGTAGTTGATGGCGACGCGGCCCGGCGAAAGCAGGTCGCGCAGCGTGCGGAAGATGCGGCCGTCCAGGTGCCAGAACGCTTCGAACACTTCCTCCATCGCATGCGCGGCGTGGCGGACGGGATTCACCACGGACTGCCCGCAGTCGTGGCAATAGTGTCCCTGCAGCGGCGCGCCGCAGTTCTCGCAGTGGGTCGGATAGGCGTCGTGGGACGCGGCGTTGTCGGAACTCATGTGGTCAACGCTCTCCCCGGCGCACGAACACAGACGATTCATCGGCAGCGGTTAAGATAACGGGCCGCCGCGACCCGGCGCCAGCGCCCGACATTGGATGCGGTCGCGCGGCCGCAGTCGTGCGTCTGGTTTCCATGATGTCGCTCGCTTCCGTCTCGCCCGGCCGCAAGGGCCTGTCCGGCGAAATCCGCACCACCGCCATCCTCGCCGCGCCGCTCGTGGGCGGGCATGTATCGACGGGCCTGATCGGCTTCGTCGACAACGTGCTGGCCGGCCACCACGGCACCACCACGCTGGCCTCGGTCACCATCGGCACCGCGCTGTGGTGGCTGCCGATGATGGTGCCCATCGGCACGCTGCTGTCGGTGCCGCCGTCGGTGTCGCAGCTCGATGGCGCCGGCCGCCGCGAGGACATCGGCGGCCTGTTCCGCCAGGCGCTGTGGCTCGCGCTGGGGCTGGGACTGGTGCTGTTCGCCTTCCTCACGCTGATCCCGCACGCGCTGGGGCCGATGGGCATCGCGCCGGAGATCATTCCGGGCGCGACCGATTTCCTGCACGGCATCCGCTGGGGCGTGATCGCGCTGACGCTGTTCTTCTGCATGCGGTATCTCAGCGAGGGGCTGCACTGGACCTTGCCGACTTTGGTGCTCAGCGCCGGCGGCCTGCTGATCCTGCTGCCGATCGGTTACGTGTTGACGTTCGGCCGGTTCGGTTTTCCCGAAATGGGCGCCGGCGGGCTCGGCATCGCGTCGGCGATCATGCTGTGGGCGCAGGCAATCGGTTTCTTCATCGTGCTCAAGCGCTCGCGCCGTTTCGCCGATCTGAAGCTGTTCGAACGGTTCGACCTTCCCCACTGGCCGACCATTCGCGGACTGCTCGCCACGGGCCTGCCGATCGGCGTGACCGTGCTGATGGAAGGCGGGCTGTTCATCGCCACCGCGCTGCTGATGGGCCGCCTGGGCCAGATCCCGGCCGCGGCGCACCAGATCGCCATCAACCTCTCCGCGCTGTGCTTCATGGTGCCGATGGGCCTGGCCGAAGCGACCACGGTGCGCGTCGGCCACGCGCTGGGGCGTGCGGATTTCGACGGCGTCCGCCGCGCGGCCAAAGCCGGTTACGCGATCGTGCTGGGCACGCAGCTGTTCTCGGGGATCGTCCTCCTGACCTGCAACGACCTGCTGGTGAGCTTCTACACGCGCGATGCCGCGGTCGCGACGCTCGCCGCCTCGCTGCTGCTGTACGCGGCGGCGTTCCAGTTCCCCGACGGCGTGCAGGTGCTTTCGGCCGGCGCGCTGCGCGGGCTGAAGGACACCCGCGTGCCGATGCTGCTGGCCGCCGTCGCCTACTGGGGCATCGGCATGCCGCTGGGCGCCGGCCTCGGGCTGGGACTGGGCTGGGGGCCACGCGGCATGTGGGTGGGCCTGATCGCCGGCCTCACCGTCGCCGCCCTGCTGCTATGCGTACGGTTCGTCCGGTCCAGCCATCCGGACCGGCTGGTGATGCGCGGACCGTGAAGGCGGGACCATGAAGCCGGGACCGGGGACCCGGGACCGGTATCAGAGCAGCATTGGACTGTTTTCTCCCATGGCTCCAACTCGCGCAAAAACCACCAGGATTTCCTGCAGTTACCGGTCCCGGGTCCCCGGTCCCCGGTCCCGAAAACAACTCACGATCCGTCCCGTTGTGCCGTGTTACGAATGGGCGGTGATTCCACGCCCGTTCGCGTTTAGGCTGGTGGCGTGATCCAGGAGAACGTATGAACGACATTCCGCGTCGCGGCCCCATCGCCCGGTTCTTCATCGGGGTGTGGGATGCGATGAACTTCACCCGGCGGCTGATCCTCAACCTGCTGTTCCTGCTGCTGCTGTTCGTGTTCCTCGCCATCCTCATGGCCGGCCCGCGCACCAAGCCGCTGCTGGATCGCACCACGCTGGTGATCGCGCCGGAAGGCAACCTGGTCGAACAGTTCAGCAGCGACCCGCTGACCCGTGCACTCGAACGTGCGATGGGCGACAAGGGCGGCGAAGTGCAGCTGCGCGACCTGGTGCGCGCGCTGGATGCGGCAGCGAAGGACAAGCGCGTCGAACGCGTCGTGCTCGACTTCGACAAGCTGCAGGCGGCCGGCATGGCGTCGCTGCGCGAAACGGCGCAGGCCATCGCGCGCGTCAAGGCCAGCGGCAAGCAGGTCGTCGCGTTCTCCGAAATGATGGACCAGAAGCAATACCTGCTGGCCTCGCAGGCGAGCGAGGTCTACCTCGATCCCATGGGCGGCATGCTGCTGGAAGGCCTCGGCCGCTACCGCACGTTCTATCGCGAGGGCCTGCAGGACAAGCTCGGCGTCGACGTGCACCTGTTCAAGGTCGGTGAATACAAGTCGGCGGCGGAGCCTTACGTGCTCGACGCCGCTTCGCCGGAGGCCAAGGAAGCCGACCTGTACTGGATGAACGACGTGTGGCAGCGCTACCTCGCCGACGTGGCGAAGGCGCGCAAGCTCGACCCCGCCCAGCTGTCGCAGCAGATCGACCAGATGCCCGAAGGCATCCAGGCCGCCAATGGCGACCTGGCGAAGTTCGCCGTGCAGACCAGGCTGGTCGACGGACTGAAGACGCACGAGGAAGTCGACGACCTCATCAAGCAGCGCGGCGTCGCCGACGACGATGCGCCGGGCGGTTATCGCCAGGCCTCGTTCGAGGAATACCTCGCGCAGATCGACAGCGGGCTGAGCGCGGTCGATCCGCGTCCGCAGGTCGCCGTGGTCGTGGCCGAAGGCGAGATCCGCGGCGGCGAACAACCGCCGGGCACCGTCGGCGGCGTGTCCACCGCCGAACTGCTGCGCGAGGCGCGCGACGACGACAACGTGAAGGCCGTCGTGCTGCGCGTGGATTCGCCCGGCGGTGAAGTGTTCGCCTCCGAACAGATCCGCCGCGAGGTCGTCGGCCTGAAGAAGGCCGGCAAGCCGGTGACGGTATCGATGGGCGACCTGGCGGCATCGGGCGGTTACTGGATCTCGATGGACGCCGATCGCATCTACGCCGATGCCTCGACCATCACCGGTTCGATCGGCATCTTCGGCCTGATCCCGACGATCCCGCGCGCGCTGGAGAAGATCGGCGTGCGCAGCGACGGCGTGGGCACCACGCGTTTCGCCGGCGCGTTCGACATCACGAGGCCGCTGCAGCCGGAAGTCGGGCAGGTGATCCAGTCGGTGATCGAGAAGGGCTACCGCGATTTCACCGGCCGTGTCGCCAGTGCGCGCAAGAAGCCGGTCGACCAGGTCGACGCCATCGCGCGCGGTCGCGTGTGGACCGGCGCGCAGGCGAAGGAGCGTGGCCTCGTCGACGAACTCGGCGGCCTGCAGCAGGCGATCGATTTCGCCGCCAAGCGCGCCGAGCTCGGCCAGCAGGGCGACTACCAGGTGCGTTACATCGAGAAGGCGGCGACGCCGTTCGAGCGCTTCTTCACCGGTTTCATCGCCAGCCGCGCGGGCGGCGCACTGATGCGCGATTCGGACCTGGCGCGCAGCCTCATCGCGAAGGCCTCGCCGCAGACCGCAAAGGACCTGCGCTTCCTGGAAAGCTCGATCACGCCCACGCGCGGCGTGCCGGTGAAGGCGCTGGCGTATTGCTTCTGCGGGTTCTGATCCGCTGCCGCGCTCCAACGAAAAGGCCCGCCAATGGCGGGCCTTTTCACGTAATGCGCGCCGAACGGATCAGCCGCCCGCCGCCTCGATCGCCTCGCGCTGCGCTTCGGCCGCGTCCTGCACCTGCTTGTCGACGTTCTTCGCCTTGTCGAGCGGTTCGTTGATCGCATCACGCAGCTGCGTTGCCTGCGGTTCCACGGGCCGTTCCTTTTCCGGCGGCTTGGGCTTCGAACAGCCGGCGAGCAGCGCCATCGTCATCACTCCCATCAGCAGCGTCCGCAGCATCCCCGCATCCTCGTGGCTGGTCTGCCGGCTATGCTACGCCGGCCGCCGCGCGCGGCAAGTTCCCGATGTGTGCCCACAATCACGGAGACGGCGATGGATCCCAAACGTTGGCGACTCGACGGCCAGCTGGCCCTGGTCACCGGCGGAAGCGCCGGCATCGGCCGCGCGGTCGCGCGCGAACTGCTCGGCTTCGGCGCCGACGTGCTGCTCGCCGCGCGCGATGTCGCCGCGCTCGATGCGGTGCGCGCCGAACTGATGGAAGACTTTCCCGAACGCGACGTGCAGGCGTTCGTCGCCGACGTCGCCGACGACGAACAACGCCGCGAACTGCTCGACTGGGTGGAAGACTTTGGCGAAGGCCTGCACATCCTGGTGAACAACGCCGGTGGCAACCTCACCAAGGCCGCCACCGATTACACCGAAGACGAATGGCGCCAGGTGTTCGAAGTGAACGTGTTCTCCGCGTTCGAACTCTCGCGTTACGCGCATCCGCTGCTGACGCGGCATGCGTCGTCGAGCATCGTCAACGTCGGCAGCGTGTCGGGCGCCACGCATGTGCGCACGGGCGCGCCGTATGGCATGAGCAAGGCGGCGATGCACCAGATGACGCGCAACCTCGCCGTCGAATGGGCCGAGGACGGCGTGCGCGTGAATGCGGTGGCGCCGTGGTACATCCGCACGCGCCGCACTTCGGACAAGCTCGCCGATCCGGATTACCTGGACGAAGTGCTGCTGCGCACGCCGCTGGGGCGCATAGGCGAACCCGAAGAAGTTGCAGCCGCAGTCGCCTTCCTGTGCCTGCCGGCATCGGGTTACATCACCGGCGAATGCATCGCGGTGGATGGAGGATTCCTGCGTTACGGGTTCTGAATGCGTGTCAGGCGGGCGCGCGCGTAAGCCACGCAAACAAAAAGGCCGCCGGACGGTGCTGAATCGTCTGGCGGCCCATGGCAGGCATAACGCCTGTCGTTTGCCTGTCGAGGATCAGAACTTTCGTTCGTGGGACCTCCTCTTCAAGCGCGTGTAGATTACCGCGCGCCACGCAACGAACGGGTGAAGAATCGCCGCCGCGCGCGTGACCCGCCGATAACATGCGCGTGGGCATCAATGACGATGGTCCACATGCAAGTGCGCTCATGTCCGGATACCAAGAGGCCCGCATGCGCATGGTGCGCAGCCATCTCGCAGCGCGCGGACTGCACGATGCGCGCGTGCTCGCGGCGATGGCCGAAGTGCCGCGCGAACGGTTCGTCGATGCGGGCATGGAGGAGTTCGCCTACGAGGACAGCCCGCTGCCGATCGGCGAAGGCCAGACGATCTCGCAGCCGTACATCGTCGCGCTGATGCTGGAAGCGGCGGAAATCGCGCCCGACGATCGCGTGCTCGAAGTCGGCACCGGGTCGGGTTACGCGGCCGCGCTCATCTCGCGCCTCGCGCGCGAGGTGGTCACCGTCGAGCGGCATGTATCGCTCGCCGATGAAGCACGCGCGCGTTTCGCACGACTGGACTACGACAACATCGACGTGCACACCGGCGACGGGAGTCGCGGCTGGCCGGACGCCGCGCCGTTCGATGCGATCATCGTGGCGGCCGGGGCACCCGCGCCGCCCGACGCGCTGCGTTCGCAGCTCGCGATCGGCGGGCGCCTCGTCATTCCCGTCGGCGACGAAAGCCGGGTGCAGGAATTGCTGATGATCCGCCGCACCGGCGAAGACACGTTCGAGCAGGAAAATCTCGGTGCGGTGACGTTCGTGCCGCTGGTCGGCGAGCAGGGCTGGGCCGAAGACGGGCGACGTGCGGCAAGTCGCCATAGCCCGACGAACGTGCGTGGAAACGATGCCGCATCGCTCATCGCTCGGAACGCGATCGCGTTGCCCGACATCGAGGACGACGCATTCGCCGATGCATTCGAGCGTTTCGCGGACGCGCGGATCGTGCTGTTGGGCGAATGCAGCCACGGCACCTCGGAGTTCTACGGCGCGCGCGCAGCGATCACCAGGCGCCTCGTCGAGCGCCACGGCTTCACGCTCGTCGCGGTGGAAGCCGACTGGCCCGATGCGTCCGTCATCAATCGCCACGTCCGTCATCTGCCGCGACGATCGCACGGCCCGGTGTTCGCGCGGTTTCCGACGTGGATGTGGCGCAATCGCGAAGTCGCAGCGCTTACGACATGGATGCGCCGTTATAACGAGGGCCGCGAGTACGCGAAGCAGGTCGGCTTCTATGGGCTCGACATCTACAGTTTGAATGCCTCGATCGAAGCGGTTCTGGGCTATCTCGATCGCACCGATCCCGAGGCCGCCGCCGTCGCGCGCGAGCGATACGGTTGCCTCACGCCGTGGCAGAGTTCGCCCGAAGTCTATGGCCGCGCCGCACTGCGAGCCGGGCACGCGATGTGCGAGGAGGCGGTGGTGCAGCAGTGTCGTGAGCTGCTCGACCATCGGCTTGGCGATGTGGACGAGCTGCAGCCCGATCATCTCGACGCCGCGCAGAACGCGCGCCTGGTCGCATCGGCCGAACGCTATTACCGCGTGATGTACTACGGCGGCGCGGAAAGCTGGAACCTTCGCGACGAGCACATGGCCGACACGCTCGATCAGCTGCTGCGCGCGCACGGCCCGCAGTCGCGTGCGGTGGTGTGGGCGCACAACTCGCACATCGGCGACGCACGACACACCGACATGGGACAGTCGCGCGGCGAACACAACATCGGCCAGCTGGTGCGCCAGCGGCATTCGGGCGAGGCGGCGTTGGTCGGCTTCGGTACGCACACCGGCACCGTCGCCGCCGCGCACGATTGGGGCGACCCGATGCAAGTGATGGATGTACGTCCCTCGCGCGAAGGGAGCGTCGAACGCCTATGCCACGAAAGCGGCGTACGTCGTTTCCTTCTGGACCTGCGCGAAGGGCACGACGAAGCATTGCGCCACGCGCTGCACGAACCGCTGCTGCAACGCTTCATCGGCGTGATCTACCGGCCCGACACCGAACTTCAAAGCCACTACGCACGCACGTCGGTGTCGCGCCAGTACGATGGCTATGTGTGGTTCGATGAAACGCACGCGGTGCATGCGCTGCAGGCGCCGTCGACGAGCGGCGACGAGTTGCCTGAAACGTATCCGTTCGGCGTCTAACGCGGTCCCGCGAACGTCTTGTCCTCCGGCACCGGCAAATCCAGCACCGGAATCTCCACGAAGCTCACCGCGTCGCCGCCATGGAAGATGCGGTTCAGCGCTTTGGACGGAATCGATTCGTCGTGGTTGCGGCCGCCCGTGCCGAGGTTGCGCTCCAGGCGCGGGAAGCTGGAACTGCTGATGTCCAGGCGGATACGATGCCCGCGCGGGACGAGGTAGGCGATGGAACGCATCGGTACGTCCAGCACGTATCGCTGGCCCGGTGACATCAGGCTCGGACGTTCGACGCCGTCGCGATAACGCGCACGCAAGGCGCCTTCCTGGATGTTGGTCGCGCGGCCGTCGGGCCATACATGCACAAGGCGCGCGATGAAGTCGGTGTCCGGCGCGGTGGAGGAGACGACCAGTTGCGCGCTGAGCTGCCCGACGATGCGCAGCGGTTCCTTCAACGGCGCGGAGGTGTAGACGAGCACGTCCTGCCGCGTCTCCACGTCGGTCTGGTCGACCGGGCCCGAACGCTGGTTCGGATCGCCCGTGCAGCACAGCGGACCGCCGCGTGACGGCACGGGGTTCGACGGGTCGTGAATATAATCGTCGGAGCGGATTTCGCGCGCGGCTTCCAGTGCGAGTACGCCGTCGCCATCGCGACTGTTCGCATGGCCGTTGCTCGACAGGTACCACGACTGCGGGCGCGCTTCGGCCGGCGGCCATTGCGTCGCATCGAGCCAACGCTGTTCGTTGAGCACGAAATAGCGGTACGGCGGCAGCGCCGCGAGGCCGGCGCCGCGGCCGCGCAGCCAGTGGTCGAACCAGGCGAGGTACCACTCGCGGTACGGCTGGTCGGCGTTGCGCACGGGCAGGTCGCCGAACTGGCCCGAACCGATGACGATTTCCTGCTCGCAATGATTTCCCGGCGCGATGATCACGTGCTGCACGCGCCCGGCCTCGGGCGAATGGCGGCGCACGGATTCGGTGATGGCGAGCGTGCCCGACAGGCTCGGGTCGCCCCAGGTGTCCACCACGAGCGCGGGCGTCGTCGGGCGATCGTCGGCGAACACGTAGTCCAGCGCGCGCCATCGTGCGTCGCCGAGCGGCGTCTGCAGGAAATCCTCGAAGCCGTTCGGTCCGGGGCGCACGCGTTTGACGACGTCGAGCGCGGGCAGCGTCGGTAGCGCCGCCGCCATGTCGAGGTCCTCCGGCCACGGACCGTGATCGGCTTTCATCCCATGTTTCGCGAACCAGCCCGCCGCGCCGGCGAGCTGGAACACACCGCCTTCGAATGCGCCGAAGTAGCCCGCGTGACCGTCCACGTCGCCGGCCGCGCCGCCCGCGGCGATCGGGATCATCGCGGCGTGCGCGGGATGGTTCGCGCGCGCCAGCGCGTATTGCAGTTCGCCCAGCGCGGAGCAGCCGATCGTGCCGACCTTCCCGTTCGACCAGGGCTGGCGGACGATCCAGTCCAGCGTCGCGACGCCGTCGCTGGTCGCGTGGCGCCACGGAAGGAAGTCGTCGCCTTCGGATCCGAACTTGCCGCGCACGTCCTGCAGCAGCACGGCATAACCGTTGCGCGCGAAGAACAGGCCTTCGCCGATGGCCTCGCCATAGCGGCGGCGGTCGTAGGGCAGGCGCACGTAGACGGTGGGAAGCGGGCCCTCGATGTTTCGCGGGCGATACAGCGTGCCCGCCAGATGCGTGCCGTCGGGCATGGCGATGCGGACGTCGTCGTCGATCCGCACGCCGAAGACCAGCGCGCGCAGCGGTTGCTGCCAGTGCGCCGGAATCCGCTCGCGCATCACGAAAAGCGCGGCCGCGGCCAGCACCAGTGCGGCCAGCACGAGGGCCAGCACGGTCCACCAGCCGAGCGCGGGGCGCACTGCGGACAAGTCCATCTCCAAGAATCGTTCCCTTGCGCTCGTGGCGGCCGCGGGACGGCCGTCCGGGTCGTGCGGCGGGCCGCCGCTCCGCCTTGTGTTCAAACGCGCAAGCGGCGCTCCTGCGGCCAGCGCGCAGGGATCAGGGAGCGCAGGTGCTGTCGGCCAGGACGCTGCGGATGCGGTCGGCTTCGGCCGGCGTGACAGGCTCGCCGCTGCCGAAGGTCGCGCGGGCGTCGAGCTCGCGCACGCGTTGCTTCCACGCGTCGCACAGAGAGGCATCAGCGACCGGCTGGCAGCGGTCTTCCATCATCTGGCACGCGGCGCCGCCGGCCATCGCGCCGGTGCCGTCCAGCCCCGTCACCTGCATCGGCGCGCAGAGCGGCGGCGGTTGTGCGTTCTCGCCGAAGTAGCGGTCGCCGTCCCAGGTCTGGCATTCGAACAACGCCGGCGGCGGTTGGCGCGGGGCGATGGCGATCTCGGGCGGCGGCGCTGCCGGAACAGGTGGGGGAACGACGACCGGAGCGGGAGGAGGCGCGGGTGCCGGCGGTGGCGAAACCGGCGCGGGCGCGATCGCCGCCGGTGCCGGCGTCTCCATCACCTTCTTCTGCTGCTTGCTGCCCTTCGGACACGGCGTTCCGTTCTGCAACGTCACCGCGCCGGACGCGTCGGTGCAGCGGTAGATGACGACCTGCGCATGCGCGGCGGGCATCGCCAGTGCGATCGACAGAACGAGTGCGATGCCTCGCATCAGCCGCCTCCGCAGTCGCTGGCAAGGCGCGCATCGATGCCCCGCTGCTGGCGGTCGATGTCGTCGCGCTCGCCCTGCAACGCGCTGTTGTAGCGGCGACCGAGGTTCCAGCGCTCGTCGCGCAAGCGCGCGCAGACTTCCGCCTGTGGCAACGCGTGGCATTCGTCGTACACCCAGGTGCCGGTGCCGTAGGAGGCCAGGGAGCCGGGCGGCGGCGCGCCGTCGGGCGGACGCGGCGGTGGGCGATCGCCGACGCTGATGGAGACCCGGCCATTGTTCCCGATATCGCCCTGCACGTTCGCCCGAACCTCGCCCGGATGGAACCCCGGCCGCGGCGGCAGCAATCCATAGCCCGGATACCCCAGCGTCCACAGCGGCACCCAGCGCGGATTGCCGGCGCTGGTGTCGCTCAGATAGTGGTTGCCGTCGGGCGTGACGCATTCGTACATCGGCCGCGCGGGCGTGGTGACGACGTAATGCGTCGTCGGCGCGGCGGTGGCGGGCGTGGGCTTCGGTGCGGAAGCTGCGCGGCGCACCGCTGGCGGCGCGTCCTTCGGTCGCTGCATTTCCTTCGTCTGCTGCGTCTCGCCCTTCCTGCACGGCGTGTCGCGCAGCGCCAATTCGCCTTGCGCGTTCGTGCAGCGGTAGATGGTGATGTCCTGCGCGGACGCGCCCGTCGCCGCGAGCATCAGCGGGAAGGCGAGGAGCTTCGCAGTGCACAGGGCTGGGCGCATGGGCGCATCTTGCGTCGGCCGTGGTGACGAAGGAAGCGCGAAGCAACGCCGCCAGTTGGCTGGCGTTGGCGTTTTCGCTCAGGCGCGGATCTGTGCGCCCGTGCGAGCGTCGCGGATCGCCGTCGGCGAGGCCAGACCGCCGGTTTCGCCGCTGGCGACGCCGTCCAGCCGTTCGACCACGCGCGGGTCCAGCGCGTCGCGCGTGAACGCAGGCGGCTCGCCGGCGAGGTTCGCGCTGGTAGACACCAGCGGGCCGCCGAACGCCTCGCACAGCGCGACCACGTCCGGGTGCGCGCTCACGCGGACGGCGACGCCGTCGTGCGAGCCGGTGATCCAGCGCGGCACACGCGGCGTGGTGGGGATGATCCAGGTGTTCGGGCCGGGCCAGCTGGCGAAGACGGCATCGCGTTGCGCTTGCGTGAGCGCGTCCCAGTCGAGCAGGTCGCCGAACTGCAAACGCGAGGCGGCGATCAGGATCACGCCCTTGTCGACCGGCCGCTGCTTGATGGCGAGCAGACGCAGCACGGCGACCTCGTCGAACGGATCGCATCCCACGCCCCAGACGGCTTCCGTCGGATAGGCGATGACGCCGCCGCGGCGGAGTGCGTCGGCGGCTTCGTTCGGGCTGAGCGGCGTGGTCATGCCGCGAGGATAACGCGTGCCGCATCGGCACGGCCCGCGGCAACGCTGCGGGCCGTCCCGGCTTTTTCCGGGTCGAGGTGAAGCAGGAAACGTGGAAGGAATGGGGAGAAGGCGCTCAAGCCTTCTTCACGACCTTCTTCGCTGCCTTGGTCGCGGCCTTCCTGGCGGGCGCCTTGGCAGCCGTCTTCTTCGCCGCCTTCTTCGCGGTCTTCTTGGCAGCGGCCTTCTTCGCCGGTGCCTTCTTCGTGGCAGGCGCCTTCTTCGCGGCGGCTTCCTTCTTCACTTTCACCGCCGGTTCCTTCTTCGCGGCCTTCTTGCCGAAGCCACGACGCACCGGCTTGCCGGTGTCGGCGAGGAACTGCGTGGCTTCCTCCAGCGACAGCGAGGCCGGCTCGCGATCCTTCGGGATCTTGCCGTTGAGCTTGCCGTCGCTGATGTACGGCCCGAAGCGGCCGTTGAGCACCTGCACGTCGCTGCCATCCCACTGGCGGATGATGCGGTTGCGCGCGATCTCTTCCTTCTGCTCGATCAGGAACACCGCGCGCGCCAGGTCGATCGTGTACGGATCGTCTTCCTTGGTCAGCGACGCGTACGTCGTGCCGCGCTTGGCGAACGGACCGAAGCGGCCGATGCCGACGCTGACTTCGTGCCCCTCGTTCTCGCCGAGCTTGCGCGGCAGCTTGAACAGCTCCAGCGCGTCTTCCAGCGTGATGGTGTGCATCGACTGGCCCGGACGC
>Ga0102589_1001960_pt1 | contig 25354 bp, 28 predicted proteins | sample AraplaMF_Col_mLB_FD_76858 | JGI IMG/M metagenome (GOLD analysis project Ga0102589, IMG submission 76858) | Arabidopsis root microbial communities from the University of North Carolina, USA - plate scrape MF_Col_mLB | ecosystem: Host-associated > Plants > Roots > Endosphere | place: USA... | reverse complement strand
AGCACGACGGTGAGCCCGTCCGGGTCGTTGTTGTCGGCCGAGACACCATGGATCGCCATGTCGTACTGGCCGCGCGAGCCGCGGCTGACGCGCGTCGACCAGTCCGGCAGTTGCAGCTCGCACTGGATGCCGATGGCGGAAAGATGCTGCTGGACGACCTCGGCGGTATCCTTGTGCATGCCGAACTGCGCGGTCGAAAGCAGCGTCGTCTGGAAGCCGTTGGCGAAGCCGGCCTCTGCGAGGAGCGCCTTGGCACGGGCGGGGTCATAGGCCCAGCCGCGTGCGAGGTCCTTGTCCCACCAGGGCGTGCCTTCGACGATCGGCAACCCTTCCAGCGGCTTGCCGCGGCCGAAGAAGGCGACCTTGACGATGTCCTCACGCTTGACCGCATGGGCCACGGCCCTGCGCACACGCGGATCGTTGAAGGGCGGCTTGGTGCCGTTGAAGAGGATGTCCATGAACGGTCCCTCGACGGAATCGAGCTTGAGCCGCGGCTCGGCCTCCACCGTGGCCATGGATTGCCAGGGGACGTATTCGATCATGTCGACATCACCGGCCATCAGGGCCGCGTGGCGCAGGTTCTCGTCAGCATAGACGATGAACTTGATGCCCTTCAGTTTGGGAAGGCCGGGCTTGTAGAACTTGTCGAACGCAGCGAGATCGAGCGAGGTGCCGCGCTCCTGCCCGACGAGCCGGAAGGGCCCGGCGCCGATCGGTTCGTTCGGCGTCGATTTCCGCCAGATCACGAAGGTGTTGTAGTTGCCGAACCAGCTCGGCAGCGTCGCTTGCGGCGTCTTGGTGACCAAGCGGATCGTTTGCGGGTTCGGAATCTCGACGCGCTCGATCTCCTGGAACTGCGTACGCATATAGGCGGTCGATTTCTCGCCAGCGATCTGCTCGATCGACCATTTGACATCGTCGGCCGTCACCGGCTCGCCATTGTGGAAGACGGCGCCCTGGCGCAGCCTGAAGACCCAGGCACCCTCAGTGTCGATTGCCCAGGATTCCGCCAGCTCCCCGCGCAACTGCCCCTTGTTGTCATAGGAGACGAGGCTGCGATGCGTCAGCAGTTTCACCGTCCCGGCCGAGGCGCCCGTCGAAACCCAGGGCTGGAGATTGGGTGGGAAGGCAGAGAGGCCGAAGCGCAGAATGCCGTTGGCGCGCTGCGCCGCCGCTGGCCCGCTCAGGAGGGGAGAGGTCAGCAGCGGGGCTGCGAGACCGGCTCCAACAAGCGTGCGGCGGGAGAGCGTCATGGCTTGATCCTCAGTGGCGGACTGCGAGAGGGCCTGATTGGGGCTTTGCCGCGCCGAGCAAGAACAGCGCCATCATGGAACGGCGCGCTCGCCGATGTGCGCCGTCGGCGCCGATCGGTCGCGGGGCAGGCCTCTGCAGGGTCCGTTTTGTCGATGGTGCAAAGTCATGATGCGTCATGTATACGTGGTGGATGTTCGAGTGTCGACACCTTGGATCGTGATGGAAGGCGGTTGCGATATGCAAATCGCTGATGGAATGAAGCTGCGAGAGTCGGGACCGTCCGCCCCGAAGCCCGCGCGCGAGCGGGTCTACGCTCATGTCCGCGAGCAGATCTTGCGCGGCAACTTCGCCGGCGGCTCCTTCATTGAGGAGGAGCAGATCTCCTCGGTGCTGGGTATCTCGCGAACGCCGGTGCGCGAGGCTTTCCACCGGCTGGAGGCGGAGCGCTTCATCGACCTGTTGCCGCGTCGCGGGGCGCTCGTGCGCCAAGTCACGGCGCAGGAACTGGTCGATCTCTATGAAACGCGACGCATGATCGAGGGTTATGCGGTCGCACGCATCTGCCAGCAGAGGATTCCGGTGCCGCAGCAAATGACGGCGATCCTGGAACGGTTGGAGGATACTCCTTTCAGCGATCATTTCGCCCGGGTCGAACTCAACCAGGCCTTCCATTTCGCCATGGTCACGGCGCTAGGCAATGAGGTTCTGTCCGAGCTCTACCAGTCGCTCGGCTCGCGCCAGCAGCGTGTCGCCATGACCGCGCTGCGCATCGACCCGAACCGGATCGAGCGTATTCGCAACGAGCACTACGCTCTGCTCGATGCCCTTCAGGCCTGGGATGAAGCCCGGGCGCGCGCGGTTCTGGAGCAGCACCTGCGCCCCATCGGTGGCGTCGTCTCGCGCCTGCCGGGCTATTCGCTTGGTGAAGCGGATTGAAGTGGGTGGTTCGGGCTCTTCGTGTCGTGAGTGTGACTAACGGTGCCGCAGCTGGTTGCATGGTTGAATGTGCCTCGGGGAGAGCCGCCGAGTAGCCTGGCGAACCCACACCGGAGCGTACGCGGGAGGGCAGCGCAGGCTGTGCAGCCCCGCCCTCATCGCCCAATTTTGTAGGCATGGCCGGCATCCCCGCGCGGGGAACACCAGCCGGTCCTAGCGCAAACCGACGAGCACGAGCTGGCACGATCGGCTTGGTTAAAAGCTGCCGGATGCGCGAGCCTGTCCGGAGGCAGGGCGCAATCAGCTGTTCAAAGGTTCGCTTAAGCCGCTGCTCAGCTTCCGAAACTGGCGGATGCCGCCTGACTGAGGCTAGGATAGGCTGCCATGGTGTCGATCGCTCGCGATCGACACCATGGCAATCAACGATAAGATCGCCGAGCATGGTCCTGTTCGAGTCAATCCTCGTCATCATGTTCGGGGCTGTCATCCTCGCGGCGGGGTCGCGACGGGCCGGCATCCCATACCCGGTCGTGCTCGCCATCGGGGGGACGGCTCTCGCCTTCATTCCCAATGCACCGCGCATCGCGCTGGATCCGGAGCTGGTGCTTGCCCTGTTCGTTGCGCCGATCCTGCTCGATGCGGCCTTCGACAGCTCGCCGCGCGATCTGCGCCGGAACTGGCTGCCCGTATTCAGCCTGGTTTTCGTCGCCGTCGGCGTCACGACGGCCGTCGTCGCCATCGTGACTCGATGGATGGTGCCTGACATTCCTTGGGCGGCGGCGATCGTGCTCGGGGCAATCGTTGCGCCGCCCGACGCCGTCGCCGCCACGGCGATCCTGCGAAAGGTGCGGCCACCCCATCGCATCGTCGTCATCCTCGAAGGCGAGAGCCTGCTGAACGATGCAACCGCGCTGCTGATCTACCGCCTGGCGGTGGCGGCGGTCGCCGCCGGCAGTTTCAGCACGACGAGCGCATTGCCGGCTTTCGCGCTCGTCACGGTCGGCAGCATCTTTCTCGGCGCACTCCTTGGCCTGGCCGCGGTGCGGCTGCTCGTGCTGTTTTGCGATCCGGCAAGCGCCATCATCGTGCAGTTTGTTACGACCTTCGGTGTCTGGATCCTGGCAGAGCGGCTGCATCTGTCCGGAATCATCACCGTCGTCGTCTACGGCATCGTTCTCGCGCGGACGGCTCCGGCCGTGACAAGCGCGCGGCTGCGCATCCCTTCCTATGCGGTCTGGGAAACGATCGTCTTCGTGCTCCAGGTTCTCGCCTTCGTGCTGGTCGGGCTGCAGTTGCGACCAATCCTCGAAGGTTTCGATGCCACGCAACGTGTCGGTTACGCCTGGATCGCGCTCGCGGTCCTCGCAACGGTCATTCTCGTGCGGCTGACATGGGTCGCGACCTACAGGGCGCTCGCGCTCCTGTTCTCGGGCCAAGTTTCTGGCGCGAGCGAGAAGGCCGCGTCGCTCCAGAACGTCAAGGGCAGTATCGTCGTCGCCTGGTGCGGCATGCGCGGCATTGTCACGCTCGCTGCCGCCTACGCCCTTCCCGCCGGTTTCCCCTATCGCGACATGATCCTGCTCTGCGCCTTCACCGTCGTGGTCGGCACGCTGCTGATCCAGGGGCTGACGCTGGCGCCGCTGCTGCGCTATCTCGCCATCAGCGACGATCACCCCGTCGATCGCGAGTTCGCCCTCGCGCGGAAGGCTGCGCTGGAGGCGGCCATCGGATCGCTCGAAGGCGCGCACCTGGCGGCTGCGGCAGCGATCCGGCAGGAATATCGCGACATGCTGGAGCAGACCGGACGGGCGGCGCAGCTCGACACGGACCATAACGCCCTGCGGCGGACCGCGCTCGCGGCCGCGCGGAAGACTGCATTCGATCTGCGGCAGCGCGGCACCATCGGCGACGACGCCTTCCATCGGCTCGAGGAAGAGCTCGACTGGCTTGAGCTCGGCGCCGCACCGCGGGAGGGCAGCGCATGAAGCCGCTCGATGTCGCGATCGTCGGGGCCGGAGCTGCCGGCATTGCAGCGGGCCGGCATCTGGCCGCCTCCGGGCTCGACGTGCTTCTGATCGAGGCGACCGACAGGATCGGCGGGCGGGCGCGCACCGCCTTCCATGACGGCCTCCACTTCGACCTCGGCTGCGGTTGGCTCCATTCCGCGGATCGAAACCCCTGGGCCGCGCTGGCACCGGAGCTCGGTTTTCACCTCGACCGAACAGCACCGCCCTGGCGCGTCCAGTTTCGCGATCTCGGCTTTCCCGCGGCCGACCAGCACGCCGCCGGCGCAGCCTTCGCTCGTTTCGAGCAGCGCCTGCGTGAGGCGCCGCCCGACAGCGATCGCGCCTCGGACCTTCTGGACGCCCACGACTGCTGGACGCCCTATCTCGAGGCGCTCAGCACCTACATCAACGGCACGGAGCTGGAGCAGCTTTCGATCCGTGACTATCTTGCCTATGCCGATAATGAGACCGGCGTAAACTGGCGCGTGACCGAGGGCTATGGCAGCCTCGTCGCTGCCGCGGCGAGGGATGTGCCGGTTGCGTTGAGCACAGCGATCACCGGCATCGACGCAGCGGGACACGCATTGCGGTTGACCAGCGCCAAAGGCGAGATTGAGGCGGCGCGCGTCATCGTCACGGTCCCGACCGATGTGCTTTCATCCGGCGCGATACGTCTGCCGCCTCGCGCCTTGGATCATATCGATGCTGCCGGTGCGCTCCCTCTCGGCCTGGCCGACAAGATCATCTTCAAGCTGGCTGATTGCGATGGCTTCGAGCCGGACACGCAGGTCCTGGGAAACCCGTCCGTGAAACGAACGGCGAGCTATCATCTGAGGCCCTTCGGCCGGCCGCTGATCGAAGGCTTCGTCGGCGGCGAGGCCGCCCGGGAGTTCGAAGCGGACGGTGATGCCTTTGCCGCATTCGCGCTAGACGAGCTGGCCGGGCTTTTCGGCTCCGGGGTCAGGAGCCGGCTGACGCCGATCGCGCAATCACGCTGGGGGCGCCAGCCTTTTTCGCGAGGCTCCTACAGCCACGCGCTGCCCGGCCACGCCGATGCGCGAGCGGTCCTCGCTGCGGATGTCGATGGCAGGCTCTTCTTCGCCGGCGAGGCATGCTCGATGCAGGACTTCTCGACCGCGCATGGTGCTCTTCAGACGGGCCTTGCCGCCGCAAGAGCCGTGCTGGCCTCGTTGAAAGCCTGATCTGGATGTCGAAAGCCTAGCCATCTGCGAGAGCAGCGAAAGAATTAGGGAGTGTCTGCTTCCTGGTGAGCGGCCAACGTCCGCTTATGGCGCGAGCGCGAACAAGACCTCTTGCGGGTGGCTCCACGAGGATCGCAGCTGACTCAACGTACTGCTTGCAGCGATCCAAACCGGTCGAAACCGATGCGCTGCCCCGCCTCGTAGAGCTCCCTCATCTCGTCCGGCTTGAACTCAAATGGGTTTGTCGCTTCCGGTACCGTGTCTGGCAGCGCGATGAGATAGAAGTGTGCGCCGGCCTGCCGGGTCTTGGTCTCGGCTTCCTGGACCGATGCATAGAGCAACTGCCGGATGAGCTGCGAGATGCCGCGTTGCGCCAGCCCGAGCGTCGTGCGCGCCTCGCTACGAAGCGCCGCATCGCGGCTGACATGGCCGTTGGCGATGACCCAGACGTCGGTTCGTCCGGCCGCTCGCCTGCCGAGCATGAAGGTCTCCAGAGGCACCGGCGCCTTGACGCCGCCGTCGCCGTGTGTGGCAAGGCCGCTGTCCCGGCCGTCGCGGACATAGACGGGTTCCACCAGGCCGGGGACGGCAGCCGAAGCGACGAGCAGATCGACATAGCGCTCCCTGCGATCGCCGCCGCTCGCCGCGATCGCACCCATGTCCCAGATCACCGTTCTGCCGGCGGTCATGTCGGTGGTCGTAACATAGAGTCGTCGGCCGGCGGCATGGGCGGCAGCGACCGCGTCGAGCATCTCCTCGTCGATCGCCTCCATGAGCAGGCGACGCAGGGGCGCGGGGTCGTAGAGGCCGGTACCGAGCAGGGTCTTCAGGCCGTTGAAACGAAAGACATCGCGCGTCTGAGTCGCGGTGTAGACGCGTTCGAGAAGAGGGTCGTAGTCGGAGCCGAGGAACGCGGCCGTAGCCTGCAGCGCTCCTGTGGACGTGCCCGAGACGACGTCAAAGGCAGGGCGCTTCCCGCTGCCCGACCACGCCGTCAGCACGCCCGCGCCGAACGCTCCGTCCGCGCCACCGCTCGTCAGGACGAGAACGTTGCGGGCGACGGCCGTTCGATGAGGGCCGCCCTTGACGAGGCTGGACGGCGAGCCGCCGACGTCGCTCCTGACGACGGCGTCGCTCGCATCGACGATCAGGGCACCGCGAGCGCAGGCCGCCAGCACCAGCGCCAGCCCCAACGCCGTGACGAAAGATGCCGCATGCCGAGGACGGCGGCGCGGCTCGTCCCGATCGCGAGGCAGCAGCTCACAACTCATGATGCCCGCGCTGCGAGCCGGCGTATCTGCGCGTTCTCGTGGACGTGGCGTCCGGGCGCCTCTTGCGCGACCAGCGTGACGATCGCATCCGCCACGGTCTCGGCGGGGATGGCGCCGTAGCGCGAAAGCGGCCCGAGCAGGACCGGGGTCAGCGCCGCGAAGACGCGCTGGCCGATCTCCTCCCAGACGCGCCGCTCGCTGCGGCCGCCGAGGAGAAAGCCCGGCCGCATCAAATCGACCCGCTCAAAGCCGAGATCGCAGACCGCCCGCTCGATGGCACCCTTGGTCTGCAGGTAGAAGCCGGGGCCACCCGCGCCGGCGGCGGTGACGAGGATGAACCGGTGCGCGCCCAGTGCCCGGGCCCCCTTCGCGACGGCGAGTACGTAGTCGTGGTCCACACGGAACATCGCCGGCTGCGAGCCAGCCGTACGGATCGTCGTGCCGAGGCAGGAGATCGCGACGTCGACTCCCTCGGGCACGACAACGCGCAAGGTCATTTCCGGCTCCGCGTGAAGCGCTTCGAAATCGATCGCGCGTCCCGGCGCGGACGATCCGCGCCTGACGAGACTGACGAGATCGACGCCCGGACGAGCCGAAAGGCTCGTGCTGACGAGACCGCCAACCAAGCCGGAGCTACCGGCGAGAAGGATACGCTTGAACATGGGGCGAATCTCCTCGTCGGGGATCAATGAAGGCGGGAAGCGGTCGGCGCGCCCTGCGCCTGCATCTCGCGCCAGCGGTTCGGCGACATGCCCTCCCATTCGTGGAAGGCGCGGTAAAACGAGGCCGTGTCCTGATAGCCGAGCAGGCAGGCTACCTCGTCGATGTCGGTCGCCGGATCGGCGAGCAGACGCCGCCCCATCTCGCGCCGCGCATCCGAGAGGATCGCGCGAAACGTGGATCTGTCCTTGGTGATGCGCCGTTGCAGGGTCCGCTCGCTCATGCCGAGCTGCTTCGCCACGTCGGGCAGGTTGGGCTGGCCGCTCGCCAGGCTGCGCTTGAGAACGATCTTGACCTGTTCCGCGACCGAGTTCTGCGCGTCCAGTTCGTGCAGCGCCGCGCCCAGAGCCGGTGTCAGCATCTCCAGCATTTCCGGGTTATGGCCCGGGAACGGGCGGTCGAGATCGGCCGCGTCGAGCACCAGACGATTGCGCGGTGCCTCTGTGCGAATGGGACACCCGAAATACTCCGCATGAGCTGTGCTCACGGGTCCCGGTCGTGCGAGCTCCACGCGGCGCGGCACGATCGCACGCCCGGTGCCGCGACGTCCCAGCTCCACCAGCGTCGCGAAGGTGATGTCTAACGAGAGCGCCGGCTCGGGCCCGGTGGCGAACGGCCAGTCCATCGTGACCGAGCAGTCGCCGCCGGCCTCGGTGATCTGAAGTTGCTCCGGCGTACACAGGCGTTTGAACCGTGCGAGACGCGCCAATCCATCGCGATAGTCGCGGGCGTAGAAGGCGGCGAGGCTCGATGGCGGGTGCACGCCGGTGTCGACCTCGCGGACCATCCGGATTCCGAGCGTCGGATCGCCGGAGAGCTCCTCCAGCGCTCGCATCAAGGCGAAATACTGCGCCGTGGTGACGAAGGGTTGGCTGCCGAGATGCAGCGTCGACGGCAGCCGGGCCTGCCGCAGCAACGCGGCTGCCGGGATGCCGATCTGCTCGACGGCGCGCCAGAAGGCCTGCGGCACCTTGCATCGGTCGCCTTGCGCCATGGCTTCGTTTCCCTCGCTCAGGCCGTCTTCGAGATGCCGGTCGCCATCCGCATCATGCCGTCGAAGGCGCGATCGGACAGGACGCCGCGCATGAAGATCATCGGCTTGGCGCCGAAGCCCACGGCATAGCGGGTCTTGGGCCTGCTCGCAGTCATCGCCTTCGCGATCGTATCGGCGATGAGCTGCGGGGGCGACTGGCGCTTGACGCTCGCCTCGCCGACCATGGACTGCGCCATCGCCTTCGCCTGCGCGGCATAGGGACCATGACCCGAGGTCTCGCGCAGCTTGTCGGCGGCGATGCCGGCCCATTCGGTCTTGATGCCACCCGGCTCGATCACAATGACGTCGATGCCGAAGGGCGCGACTTCCATGCGCAGGCAATCGCTGATCGCTTCGAGCGCGAATTTGGTGCCGTGATACCAGGCGCCGAGCGGGGTGTGGATCTTGCCGCCCATCGACGTGATGTTGATGATCCTGCCTGAACGCTGCGCCCGCATATGCGGCAGCGCGAGCTGGATCAGCCGCACCGCGCCGAAGACGTTGACCTCGAACTGGGCACGAGCCTCCACCATCGGCACGTCCTCGACCGCGCCATAGGAGCCGTAGCCGGCATTGTTGACGAGCACGTCGATGCGACCCGTCTCGGCGACGATCTTGTCGATGCCGGCCTGCATCGAGGCATCGTCGGTGACGTCCATCGCAAGGACGCGGATGTCGGATCTGGCCAGGGACTGCATCCGGTCGACGCGGCGTGCGGCGCCATAGACTGTGTAGCCGAGCTCCTTGAGCTCGAGGGCGGTAGCTTTTCCGATGCCGGAGGAAGCGCCCGTGACGAGTGCGACTTTGTTGGCCATGGAGCAGCTCCGTTCCTGTCGTGATGATCGAATTGCGCAGCCGCGACGCGACCGTTCTCACGAACCACCCTGACAAATACGATGCGCCATATCATTCGCGCCCGGCGCCAATTTGGTTGCCGATTGCGCCAATTAGCGTGTGCGAGGGAATTCCCGCAATTTGGACGGGTTCACGATGCTCTCGTGAACGTCCGCATTGCGGTGAGGGTCTACGAAGCTGGCGCTTTCGGCCAGTACCGCGGTGTTGGTCGCTCTCTCGGGTGTAGCCGCTCTGGCTCTGCTCCTACTTGCCCGGGCGGCTAGCGTAAAAGCTTTCCCTGATCCAAGGTTGGGGAACTCTTGCCTAACAGCCTGACTTGGCAAGGAAATTGTCGAGCCCGGGGCCTGCGGTATGACATATTTCCCTGCAAATTCGCTGAAATGCAGGGAAAACAGGCCCAGACCGGTTCGAGCCGGATCGTGTTGTCAGCCACTCAGCTCCGTTGCTCGGATGTGTCGGTGGCTACCCGGCAATTTCAAAGGCTTGCGTGCTTCCTAGCGGTTCCGGCGCTGTGGTGGCGGCCGTTCCGGCGCCTCGGCGATACCGGCATTGGCGCTTGGGCCGAGGCCGGGTCGATCCGCGGGCTCTTGCAGGCTCGTGCGCGATGCCTTGGCGGCGTCCGGCTTCGGCTTTGGGCCGGGCACGACCGTGACTGCGTGCACGGCACACTCCATTATCGGCGTCTGGGGCCGGATACCGAGCGATCTTGTATCAGCGACTCGTATTCCAGCGGTTGGGTCGCTAGCGTAGCGGGGTGAGTTGCGTAGCGATGAGGTGATGTCATGCCGAACGCCGACGCCGTGATGATCTCGTCTTATGAACAGCGGAAGGCTGCTGTGCTGCGAGCCGCGCAGCTAATCTCATCCTCGAGAGGCTCTGACGGTGAGCAGGAATTCGAGATGCTAACCGAGGCTATCGCGGATTTCGATATCCGCCAGGAAGCTCTCGGCTTCATCGAGATCCCGCCGGCTTTCATGCAGTTCCTGTCCAGTGGGCATCAGGGCCGGGTTTCAAGCGGCCGTCGCTGAGACGAAAGGGCTGTTCGGTCGACAGCGCGCTGCAAAGTGCGGCGCGTGGCCAAGGCCGCCCATCGCGGGACAGCGGTCGGCGATGTCTCGGCTATGGAAGATTCATCGGTGCTCAGGCACTTCGCCCGCCTGCGCGTAGCGCGCGACGCACAATGATGACCTTGTGACAGCGTGTGTCGGGCCTCCGGACACGAGGCGGCCAGGAGAATGCCCGCCTCGTTTCTGCACGTGTCCGGGTGATTTTCCCGGCACTGCCCTCTGGCCCCGACGATGGGGATCTCGATGATCTGCTTTCGCCGATCTCAGCCCAGCCGGTGCTGGTGGCCTCACATTGTTCAGGTGAGGCTCTCCGCTGAAGCCATTGGGTTAGTCGACCTGCAGGTTGTCGGCCGAGGATTTTCCCGAGCGCTTGTCTGCAACGATTTCATACGAAATCTTTTGGCCGTCGCGCAGCTCTCGCAGGCCGGCACGCTCGACAGCGCTGATATGGACGAACACATCCTGGCCGCCGCCGTCGGGCTGAATGAAACCGTAGCCCTTTGTCGCGTTGAACCATTTCACAGTCCCGGTAGCCATCGACGCCTCCTTGTTGGAACCGCAAGAATGGCGATCATCAATTCGGCAGGCAAGTCGCTCGGCTTCGGATCAAGTTCGCTGGGGATGTTGGGCTAGTCTCAATCTCCCGGGCCGGCGTTCCTGTAGTTTCGTTCAGACCAAATGGATGCCCCGCTTCCGAGCGGCTGATGGCTGTTCGCATCTGGCGCCAGCTGGGGCAGGGCGCCTCCAACAGCTGGGCCACGGCGACGGAGCTCGCGGATGAACTCGTGGCACGCACGGAGTTGTTGTAAAGGCGGGGCCCACCAGATCGTGGCTCGGCGCGGTCGACATGCCCTGGAAGGCGGCATCGCTGCACGCCATCGAGCTTTGCCTTGAAATTCAGGCTGCTTCTGCTGGTTGCGGCAAGACGCGCCCTATCACGCCGAAGTGCTGATTGCTGGTCAGCATGATCGCTATGATGACCGTGGTCCCGTCCTCGCAGGTAAGCCGCAGCCGATCATCGAGGCCGGCCGGATCCGTCTCGGACGTGTCGCACAAGAGGTAGCCAGCGCGGAGATCATCGTCGTCGCTGCCGAAGCGATAGCCGACATCCAGCCGCCGCCCATCCCGAAGCGTCAGATAGCCATTGCCGGTAATCATGATCCCCTCCTGCATCGCAGGCGCCGCGGGCTGCCCCGCCCACTGGCGGTCATTTCCGAAGCGCGACGGAGACACAGCGCCTGTAGTAGGCGCTCTTTCTGCCAGTGTGGATAGCCTTGGTACGCTAGTGCAGACCTGCTCGCCAGTAAAGTCGGCGAGCGCTTCTGGCGGGAACCCGGCCGCCAGGCGCCTAGCTTGCAGAGGGCGATCGCGCAGGCGAGCTTCGCTACGCCGCCTCGCCGCGGACTTGCTTCATGCCTCGGGCACTGTCGCCCTCGCCGCCCTGCACGCCGTAGGGCATCGCCCGCAGCTTCTCGTGCTTCATCCCTGCGAGATAGGTGATCCAGCATTCGTGCTTCCACTCTCCCGATCAGGTGGAGATCTCGCGGTCTACGAGGTGGGAGTAGGTCATGGGCGGGTCGGCCGGCGGTAGATCATGGCGAGATCTCTTTAGCCGGAACGTCTGGCGCCAGCCGGCGTTGAGTCGCCAGTTACGCTGCGGAGTGGCGTGTTATGGGACGGCACGGGTTCAGTCCGGCCGTGAGCGTCGAGACAGCTAAGGCAGGCCGATCCTGCGCAGTGAACTCGGTCGAGAAGGCCGCGGAACAATTGCTGGAATGGCCTGAACACGGTCCGGAATGGCGAAAGGCGGTTGCTGCCTGTGCCGATGCGATGACGGGACAGGGGTCCGCCGTCGATACGCGCACTGCATTTATCGATGCAGCGCGGGCTGCGGGACGGCTACTTGATGCCTGACCATCCCGCTCAGCCCGAGCTCGCGATCGAGATTGCCTTTCGCGACTGAATGCAAGACGGCAAGCTGCGCCTTGCCTCGTTCAAGGGCGTGCAAGAAGGCGGACGACGCTCGCTGTTTCGGCGAGATGGAAGATCGCGACATCGGCGCCCTCCCGCGCGAACAGGACCGCGACGGCATGGCCGATGCCGGAATCGCCGCCGGTGATGATCGCGACCTTGCCCTCGAGCTTGCCCGAGCCCTTGTAGTAGGGCGCATCGTACAGGGGCGTGGGATCGAGAGCGGCCTCGCTGCCCGGTTTGGGCTGGTGCTGCTTCTGGAAGGGTGGGGCGGGATAGATTCGCGCCCCGGCCTGCATGGCGGCGGTTTTCGCCTTCGGCGCCCGCGCATCCGCCCGCGCCACCACGGCCTGGATGGCGCGCTGCTGCCTCACTGCAGCCTTGGCCGCGCTCTTGGCGGCCTCCTTCCGCTTGTCGGAGAGCTTTGCCATTCCCGTCTCCTCTCAGCTCGCCGGCCCGTCGGACGGAAACAGAATGGCTTCGCGAGACGCTCAGTGCCGGCCCCCTTGCGGCCGGCCTCGGCGGCGCACTCGGGCTGCGGAAGCGGACCTTTCCCCGTCGAGAGCCCTCATCGGCGGAACCGCCCTCGCGCTTGCCGGGTTGGTAACCATCCGAAGCAGCAGGGAGACGATCCCATGAAACGATTCGCAGGAATCGCGGCTATCGCCTTTGCCGCCCAGTCAGGGCTGGCATGGGCGCAGCCCGCAACCGGCGGTCCGGACGACGGGCCTCGCAGTCGCGTCGAGCGATCGGCGCCAGGCGATCAGCCTCAAGCCCCGGGCGAACGCGGCGGCCCGCAGCAGCGGCTCGAGCGGCCGCCGGGAGCGCCGCGCGGCGCCCAGACCGAGGAGCGTCGCGGCGAGGAGCCGCAGCGCGGCCAGATCCAGCGACGTGAGCGCGACCAGGCGCAACGGGAGCGGCCTGACCAGGCTCCGAGCCCGCGTGCCCAGCAGGAGCAACAGCGGGATCAGCAGCAACAGCAACGCGAGCAGGCGCAGCGCGAGCGGCAGGAGGATCGCAGTGGCCGCAAGCCGGCAGAGCAGGCTCAACCGGAGAACCGTGCGCCGCGCTCTCCCGAAACCGCCCAGCCGCAACGACAGGAGACCCGCCCGAACGCACCCGCCACGGCCCAGCCCGCCCCGAAGCAGGATGAGCAGCAGCGGCCGAGCAGCAATGCGCAGCGCCCAGCCGCAACACAGCCCGGAACGACGAACCCGCAGCCGGCCGAGAACCGCGCCGCGCCCGGTGGACCGTCCACAGCCGGAGCCGGCGCGGATGATGCCAACCAGCGCATCACCGACACGGTCCGGCAGCGCGTCGAGCGCAATGAGGTGCGACCCGTCCAGAATCTCGGGGCCTCCATCTCGATCGGAGCCGAATTGCCGTCGCGTGTGCAGCTCCAGCCCTTGCCGAACGAGATCGCCGCGATCCGGCCGCAATATCGCGACTATCGCTACACGGTCTCCGACCGGGAGATCGTCATCGTCGATCCGCGCAGCCGGCGCATTGTCGAGGTGATCGATCGCGGCGGCGGAAGGGGCGGCAACGTCGATATCTATGCGACCTTCGAGCGGCAGCGCGATGTCCGGCGCTGGCACCGGCCGGATACGGTCGTTTTCCGCCACGGCATCGTCTTGCCCGTCGGCGTGCCCTATCACGACCTTCCCGACGAGGTGATCGAACGCCATCCCGACTGGCGCGGCTATCAATATGTCATGACGGAGAGCGAGGAGGTTGCGATCGTCGAGCCGCGGAGCCGCCGCATCGTCGAGGTCGTCGATAAGAACGCATCCCGCTCGGCCGCTGCGGCACCTGCCGGCACGAACACTGGAACCAGCCCGCCGCCCCTGAACGGAACAGTGGACCGACACGAGCTGGCGCGGATGATCCTGGCGGAGGCCAAGCCGGGTGAGATCCAGGGCGTCGACGGCTTGAAGGGCGCGGTCCTGCCGACGCAGGTCGCCTTGCGGCCGCTGCCCGCCGCGGTCGAGCAGCAGGACCAGCAGCTGCGCGGCAATCAACACGCTGATCGGCGACGACGTGCTGATCGTCGGTCCAAGGAGCCGCGAGATTATCGAGGTTATCGAATAGCGCGCGAGGAGCCGACAGGAAACCGGAAGCACCATCGCGGTCCCAGGCCATCTACCTGCACTTCAAGAGACTTACCTTCGCCCCGTCGGGTCGCGCTGGCGGGGCCCTTAACGTGTGATAGTGCCGCCGAGCGCGGCCGAGCTAAATTTTGCCGTCTGATGGCTTCGCATGGGAGAGAACATGCCGTTTTCATCGATGACGGACCCGGTCGAGTTGGCTCGGGCAAGTGCGGCTCTTGAGGCAGCCTGGAACGAAATCCGATTGACCTTGCCCGACCCGTTCGACGAGCGAGAGCGAACGCGTATCGCCTATATCGTCGCTAGCTTGGTGGGGGTTGCGGAGGACGAGGACGATCTGACGCGACGCGTCATCGAGCGATACCGACGAGCCGCAGCATGACTGCAATTCCACGGGCCGGCGGCAGCGGCCGCCAGAAAATCGAATGGGAATGGGAAGCCCGGATCGAGTGGCGGAAGCTCGATCGCTGGCAGCTTCTTCACACGGGCCAAGGATCAAATCGCTCTCAGCCGAGTTGATCATGCGGCGCAGTGGGTCGCTCGCGCCATGCCTCTCGCTGGATTGGCAGACTCCCCCGTTCACCTCTCCGGCGAGAGGCAGTTCCTCAGAGCGCATAGCCCCGTCGGCTGACGCCGCGTCGCCGCGATGGCTCTCGATCCTCTCGTCGCTGGCCCCCTGCACGACATCCAGCATCGCCTTCAGCTTCTCCGGGTTCATGGCCGCGAGATCGGCGACCTCGGACTCGTGCCGCCACTCTTCGGACGAGGTCGAGACTTTTCGTCCGGCGTGGGGAATGGCCACGGGGGATTGCCGAGGTCCCTGTTCGTCACTGTTCGCACCTGGTCAGCACTCGCCCGGTCGACTCGATCTCGAACAGGCAGTCGTCGATGAAGCGCACCGGCGTGCCGTCTTCAAGTGCGTAATCAGTGATGCTCAGATGCGGGAAAGGCCGATAGACGACGACTGTGTAGCGGTTTCCGTCTTCGTCCTGACAGGCCTCGCGATAAAGTTCGCGGCGAGAGGGAAGCGTGCTGGCGACCGTGTCGGTCAAGCCCGCCTGCTTGGGCTGAGTACGCATCGCGACCTCCTGCGCAACAACTGTCAAAACCAGCCGCCTGCATTGCCGTTCCGGACGATAGCGAAATCTTTACGCAGCTCAGGAACGCTGCTGTCTGGATGACGTTGAGTCATCGGTTGTGTTGCGTCCCGGTGGTGTCGAGCATGGCGAGGCCGCGTCGCGTTTTGAAGGCTATGCCGGCGGGCGAGGCTTTGCGCAGTGCGCTCGTCGAGGCGCCACGTGCTGCCAATGAGCCGGACCTGTTTGTCGATCCGATGCCGGCCAGGATCGAGCCTTGTCTTGCCCTCCTCGAGCCCAAGGCGCCGGAAGGGCCGGACTGGCTCTACGAGGTGAAATGGGACGGATACCGCCTGGCGGTTCATCGTGACGACCGCGGCTTGCGAATACTCACCCGCGGCGGCTTCGACTGGACCGACCGCTTCCCCTCGATCGCCGCCGCTGCTGCCGACCTGGAAGCCAGCAGTTTCATAATCGATGGCGAAGCGGTCGTTCTGGACGGAGCCGGCCGCGCCGATTTCGGCATGCTGCAGCAGGCGCTCGGCGGCCGCGGCGGCAAGCTGCCCGCCGAGCGGGCCATGCTGTACGCCTTCGACCTGCTCTATCTCAATGGCCTGGACCTGCGGCGGATGACCCTGGTTGAGCGCAGGCAGATGCTCGAGGATCTGCTCGACGACGAAAATGGCTTCCTCCGGCTGAGTGAGGAGGTCGAAGCCAGCGGCGCCGAATTCCTGGCGAGCGCCTGCAGATTCGGGCTCGAAGGCATCATCGCCAAGCGCCGCGATGCGCCGTATCGGCCTGGCCGCGGCGGCGACTGGCTCAAGATCAAATGCGTCCAGTCCGACACCTTCCTCATCATCGGCTACGAGTCATCAAGCGTCGTGCTCGGGGGTATCGGCAGCCTGCTGCTCGCCGCCCATGGCAACTATGGCCTGGCCTATGTCGGCAGCGTCGGCACCGGCTTCACTCTTGCGAGCGCGACGGCGCTGCGCAAGCAGCTCGACCGGATCAGGGCAGCCTCGCCGCCGGCGCGGGGGATCAGCAAGAAGGGCGTCGTCTGGGTGAAGCCGAAGCTTGCGGCCGAGATCGCCTATCGCGGTTGGACGCATGACGACAAGCTGCGGCATGCGTCCTTCAAGGGGCTGCGGGAGAGGGCGGATGAGGCGAAGGTCTATCGTCTCATCTAGGCGAGGCTATGTGAGTTGATGCGGGGACTGCCGGCGCAATATTCGAGCGACAGGAGGCTGGCTATGATCAAGGGCACAGGTCGGCTCAACTTGCGTGATGGCCGTAGGGTCGAGGTGGTCTATCAGATTGCCGAAGCTGCTGACGATCGCCGTGCTGGCCATGTCTTTTTTGACACGACCCCCTATGACGATGTGCTGTTCGCCACTCGTCTCGTTCTCGAATGCGATAACGGCACACTCATGATCTTCGCTGTCGTCAATCGCACCGCCAGAAGCCTTGGCGTCCATGGTCGGCTGTTGCTGCCGCCGACCCTAGCGAACGCGCAATGCGCTAATTCGGCACCGTAGAGCCCCTTAGGCAGCGAATCCGAAGAGAAAAGCGACGGCAGCCAGCACGATAGCAAGCCCGGCTCCTGAAAGCGCGCAACCGAGTTTCGTATCCGATGTCCGCTCATGTCCCATGGTCACCCAATCCGCCAGCCCAGGGCAAAGTTCCCAGAGTTCAAACAGGCGTTCTAAACGATCAAGCTTGACTTCCCATGGGGAAGGCCGCGCCATAATCTGACATAGCCTGCCGCTTAGGGACGGCTCCGAAGTCAACGCCGCAGGATGCGGCAGATCGGCGGCATGACATGGGCGTGCAGAAGGACGCCACGGTGATTTTGCCTTGGTATGAAGAGGCAGACTTCGCCAGCTGATGGCGATTGCCGGCGACGACGGCGGTCCCGCGGAGTCCTATGAGCTGTGGTATCGCCCTGCAATGCAGGAGGTCGACGATCTGCTCTGTTCAGGCGAGCAGATCGCCTTCATCACGATCCACCCGGCTGCTTATACCCGCTGGCTGCGCGGCCGGCCGAACACGCTGGAGATGCGCCGCCTTTACGCCGAGCATCTGGCGGTAGCCGACGCATCTGCGGCGTAAGGGAACGACAATCGCTGAGCTGCGTTTTAGGTGCATCCATAGCGCTTGTTCCCTCAAAAGGCTCCGCCAGCTTCGGGTTAAGCTGGCGGGGTTTTGCGCTTCAAAGGCTTTTTCCAAGGACCTGTGCAACGGCAGCCGAGCTCGAACCCGCCACGGCGACGGCCTTCTCCAGCTCGTCCTTCGTGACGTTGAACTTCTTCATCCAGTAACGGACCTCATAATCCTCGCTGAGATTGATGCGGCTGCGGTCCTGCAGCCCGCGATCGGTTTTGTCGTCGGCCATGGCGGTTCTCCTTTCGGTGAGAGAATGGAAACGGCGGCCTCCGGTTCCAATGGTTGCCTCTTCACCGGCCGTTCAGAGACACGTCACCAAGAGCGAGGTCTGCGCCCAGCGCTAACACATCGCTCTGCTCTGGTTGCTGAAGTGAGACCCGTGCAATACGCTCTCGATCGCAGCTTTTGGATCGGCGCATTCCGCCGTGATTTCCCTTGGCGGAATGCCGAGAGCATTCGCCTCGACCAGAAGACGAACAGCCAATTCTCTAGGGTCCCCCGGTCCCCTTCTGACGTTTTTGGTGATCCAGCTATCGACGAAGCATCTTGCGCGTAGAGACATTTTGATCCGCCTCCCGGTTATTCGTCGCCCATCCCGGCGCACCCGATAACCCCCAGTATTATGGCTATGATCGCGGCCCACACGAACAGCGTCGACATCTTATGTTAGCCGCTTGGAATTATCGACATGACGATCGTCGCTCCCTGCGGAGAACTGTGGCGTTTGGCCCGGGAACGGAGGAAAGCGGAGTTCCGAAGCAACGCTGGCAAGAAAGTCCCTGTTCCAGCCTACTCCCAATGGCCAAATCCACGGCTCGCCCGCGAGATTCACAAGCATGATATGGCCGCGCTGACCGCTCCCGGCTGGATAGCTCTGTTGGTAATCGCTCTACGGGCGGTCGAAGCCAGCTGCGCCGAATTCCTGGCGAGCGCCTGCAGATTTGGGCTGGAAAGGCATCATCGCCAAGCGTCGCGACGCACCTTATCGGCTTGGCCACGGCGGCGACTGGCTAAAGATCAAATGCGTTCAAGGGCCCTCGGGCGAAGACGAGAGGCGACAGTTTAGAGGTTGGGCTAACGAGTCGGCAGCTTGGCCAAAATGCAACATGTCGGCCAGAAGAGCGCAAATCGGCGCGACGCAACTGGTGCGCCGGCAAGGTTCATGGTCCTATTTGCGTGAGTGGCCTGGCGTAGCGAATCGATCAGCAAACGGCTTGAGTCCAAGCCGCTGGGGGCAGCTTCATCCATGGACGTGTTCACGATGGTTATCGTCGCCTGCATTGCGGGCGAGCCTACATGTTTGTCGACCCACATCAGTGAAATGAGCTTTGTCAGCAACGAAGCTTGTGAGGCTCGCGTGGACGACATTGTCGGAGCGATGACGAAGGACTTTGCAAAGCGCCCGGAATTGAAGGGGCGGCAGGTCAGCTATGATGTTTCCTGCATGAACAGGGTCCAGCTCGCTCAGAAATTCGGAATCAAGCAGTCCGACACATGAGCCACAACAAAGAGGCCGAGGTCGGCCTCTTTGCCGCGAGGGTCCTTGAACGAACTACTCGATGATCTGGACGATCTTGCGCGAGCTCGGCTCGACCAGGACCGTCTTGTCGTTGACGACCGCGTAGCGGTACTGGGTGACGCCGACATCGGTGGGCAAGGTCTGCAGGGTCACCGAGGACGGCAACGCCGTTCCGACGGTCACCGATTCGGTCACCTTCACGGAGGCGGGCTTCTGCTTGACCACATAGGCCTTGACCTTGCTCTGCTGCTCGGTCGTGATCGTTGTGGTCGTGGTCTGGGCGAAAGCCACCATCGGAGCCATGGCGAGGGCTGCAGCAAGAACGAGTTTCTTCATGTTGGCCTCCTTGGTTATCCCCAGCCCGAGGCCGCAACTTAGAGGCATTATAAAAGTTCCACGAACCGCTCTTTCCAAGGGTGCGGCGCCGGAAAACGCCCCTTGGCCGAGTATCAAAGGCTGCGGTACAACGTCAGGTCGGCTTGACTCTCTTTTCGCTCGTTCTCATTATGTTCTCAAGCCGGAGAAGAGAACGAGGTCTGCGCAGCCGGCCAATCAGCGGGTCGAGGACGCGTCCCCTGATGCTGAAATTTCGAGACTGAAGCCGATCTTCTGGAGGAGCGCCGGTTTCTGCGCGGCGCTTTTCGCAGGGCGCCCGACCATTGTGTAGCGAGGACGAGCCATGAGGCGGAAAGGTGAGCTCTCGCCCGCTGGCATCGATCGCGGCTGGCCGCATCAGGTCGCGATCAGGGACGACGACGGCCAGTACCTTGGCCATATCCCCGCGATTGGTCCGATGTCGTCGCTCTGCGAGCGCGAGCATAAGGTCAGCGACGGCCGGCACCGGTATCGCGTCTTCTGCTTTTCTGATCGCGGACAGGCGGAGCGCTGCCGTGACCTTCTCGGCGGCGAGAATTTCGACGTTCGCGATCGGTCCGGACGGCATTGGATCAAGGGGCGCGGGTCGGCGCGGGACGCGAAGCGACGATAGCGCGCTCGATCGCGCCGCAGGAGATCAAACACCTATGCATAATGTCGATGGAACCGCCGAACGAAGACACCTCGCTTCTCGACTTCCCCTGGGTGGTCGTGCGCTTTCGTTGCCATTTCTGCACGCGCAGCAAAGATGCGCGCCTGGCCGGGCTCGCGTGGCTCTATGGCGAGAACGCGACGCTGAAATTGCTGCTGTCGGTGTTCAGAGCGCCGTGCGCCTGGAACCCCGCCAACCTCGATCGCAAGCCGCAGAAATACGGCCGAAAATGCGGCGCCTATTGCATGGATATCGGCCGCACCTCGCCGCCGGACCTACCGCCGAGCATGTCCGGCCTAACCCTGATCGAAGGAGGCAAGGATGATCAGCTGGCAGCAGGATCTCCGCCCGGCCCGAAGCGCCGCAGAGTCGGCGGCAGCTAGGCAGCTCGCCATCTCGAAGCTGACGCTAGCGGCGCAAACGGCTCGTAAGACAGGCCAGGCGCAGCCGGTCGAAGATCCGGAATTCCAGAGCTCCTCGGACGATGACGAATGGCTCTGGACCACGCTGGCGGAGCAATACAAATGCGACTTCGCCGGCCCCTACGGCGACTTTGCCATCTCGGGCGGCCACTTCCTGGTGACGCCCCGGAAGGAAGGCCCGCGTCCGCTTTGGAAGAACGTCATCGTCTACGACACCAAGGTCGATGGCGTGGACCTGCTGCGAGCGACGATCGAAGCATGGCTCGACGTCAGGTGGTATCCAAAACGGATTGTCGAGCGGCCGAACCTCGAACTCATGGAAGTCCGCCTGCAGACGCATGAAACCGCACATGAGCTGGTGGAAGCGCATGGCGGCTTGCTCTTGCGCGCTGGGGCCCTGGGCGAGCCGAGCTCGCGAAAGGATTTCTTTGTCGGCGCGCTGTTCGATCCCAAGCTGCTGCGGCTCCGGTACGAGCCCGAGGTCGCTGCCCAGCACCAGTTCAGCTTCTTGTGAGATCCCATATGCGCGCCTAGCATCAGGCCCATGTGCAATCTCTACAGCCATACCCGCAACATTGATGCGATCCGGCGGCTGTTCGACAAATTCCGGGAAATCCCGACGAACCTGCCGCTCGAGCTGGCCAACATCAATCCGAACCGGCCGGCGCCGATCGTGCGCAATGTTGCCGGCGACGGCGAGCCTGAACTCGCCATGGTTCGTTGGGGTATGCCTACGCCCCGAGACAAGCTCGATGAGGCGACAGCTGCGCGAGCTGAGAAACTAGCAGCGAAGGGCAAGCCGTTCGACATCGACGAACTGCGCCGGATGGAGCCGGATCGCGGCGTCACGAACGTGCGCAATACCGGAAGCCCGCACTGGCGGCCCTGGCTCGGCATCGATCATCGTTGCCTTGTGCCGTTCACATCCTTCAGCGAGTTCGACCACGCCACGAAGCAGGACGTCTGGTTCGCCCTGTCGGAGGACCGCCCGACCAGCGTGTTCGCCGGGATATGGACGCCGCAATGGACCAGCGTACGCACGATCAAGGATGGCGAGGAGACGATCGACCTCTTCGCCTTTCTGACGACGAAACCGAATGCCGAGGTCGAGGCGATCCATCCGAAGGCGATGCCGGTGATCCTGACGACGCGCGAAGAGTGCGAGGTCTGGATGAACGCGCCCTGGTCCGAGGCAAAAGACCTGCAGCGACCTTTACCGGATGGCTCGCTGAAGATTGTCGCGCGCGGCGTGAAGAAGGACGAGCCCTCGAACGCCGCATTCAGCTCGGAGCTCTTCCCGCCAATCAAGCCGCCGGCGCAGGGCGATCTGTTCTAGCGGCTCGACGTGCCGGTGGGTATGAGCACAGCCTGCAGGTCCGGTGCGGCCTGCTTTATCTGTTTGTCCTCCGGCCTCGCGCGCAGACAGCCAAGATCAGGCGCTAGCGCATGAAGAACCAGCAGGATGATGAACGCGCCTTGGTCTGAGGCAAAAGACCTGCAGCGGCCCTTGCCGGACGGCTCGCTGAAGATTGTCGCGCGCGGCGTGAAGAAAGACGAGCCCTGGAACAATTACTTCGGTTCGGAGCTCTTCCCACCGGTCAAGCCGCAGGCACAGGGCGACCTGTTCTAGGAGCCGACCTACCGCTTACGCATTCGCGAAGCCTGCAGGGCCGGCGGAGCCCGCCATCAATGCGCTGGCAGATCAAGCGCTAACGCATAAAGAACCAGAGCAGGATGATGATCGGAATAGGAACGCCAACAAGCCACAGAATGATAGAGCGCATCGACAGTCCCCATTGTTGACACCGTAGCGTCAACGTCACGGACACGGCGATGTTCCAAGGCTGGGCGGTGCAAAGTCGCGCAGCGCACCGGAGCAAACATGCGTTAGGGCTGCCGCGAAAGGCGATGCTCGTCGTCGATGAGGGTGAGGCGGCATGGCGTCGTGTCGCCCCACCTCCAGAGAACGAGGTTGAGGTCGTCGGGGGTTGCCCCGGGGGCGAAGCTCCTGACCAACAATCCATGATGGCCTAAGGCGATGAGCTTTCGGGCGAAGGCCTGGGGTTTCGCTTCTCCCACCGTCTTCATTTGATCGCGCCAAGTCGGATCATTGAGGTCCGCGGCATTTATCCCTTCCACCTGAAGGGCGTCATCGTCCCGGCAATCGAAAACGCGCTCGATGTCCGCGTTGTAGGAGACGAGCGTCGTCGGTTGCAGGCTGCCGGCCTGGTTGGCTTCCCGCAAGGCCGTCATGACCGACACCGACGTGTACAGCGCTGGTGTCCCTTTCCGGTTGAAGCGCCCCCCGTAGAGCTCAGCGCCGCGGCCCGACAACGGTTCGCGCGCATAGACCGGGTTCAGCGCCCGGTAGAGGACCCCCTGGAAGTGCATCGGTCGGATTATGCATGAACGCCGGCGTCGACCGCGTCGATATAGTCGAGCACCTCGTCGGCGCGGCCGTCACGGACGAGCTGCATCGCCGTCAGGCCGGAAAAGCCGGATAGGGGCTCGGAGCGATACCAGGCATAAGCCATCAGCGCCGAGCCGAAGCGCGGCTCGACCTTATTGATGATTTCCGTCACTTCGCGCAGCCGGCGTTGCGTCTTGTCGGAGCGGATGCGCTCCTTGCGCTGGATCGCGTCCTTGCCGAGACCGGCCGTCCGGGCGATCTCCTCGCTCGTCGTGCGCAGCGTCTCCGCGATCTTGCGCGGCGAGAACAACCCGCCGTCAGCATATTGGGCAAGTCCCATGGCGCTCACCATCGCTCAGAAGTACCAATCATTCTGACGCAATATAGCGTCGAAATATGCGTGTTTCAATCTGGACAGGAGAAGAAGGGAAAGGGGAACAGCTGCTCGCAGAGCGGGCGCGCCGCTGGCGCTGGCGCTCAACCGCGCCGCTCGCGATCCCGGCCCGGCGTCCTGCGCAGGGCTTCACGCGCCCCGCTTGGCCGCCCGGCCGGGCTGCTCGGCCGCAATTGCTCCGGCCCGCCCGCTCCGCAGGCTCGAGGGGGTCTTCGGAAAGAAGACGGAGAAGGGCCGGTGCGAGGCCGTGCCCATACCCCTGAACAGGAGCCTGCCATGCTACTCAAGAAGGTCGATCCGCGCGCATTGAAGGACAATCCCGATCGTTCGCGCCGGACGAAGTCCACACCCCAGGCCGATGCCCTGCTGCTCGCCACTATCAAGCTCGTCGGCATCCTGCAGCCGCCGGTCATCGTCCCGGAGCAGGGTGGCGGTAACGGCTACCTCATCGAGTTCGGCCACCGTCGCGTGAAGCAGGCGATCGCCGCCGGTCTCAACGAGATCGAGGTCCTGGAGGTCGAGCCGTCGGACGATCACGGCGCGATGCGCTCGATGATCGAGAATGTCGCTCAGGAACCGCTCAACCCTGTCGATCAGTGGCGCGGTATCGAGCGGCTGGTCGTGCTCGGCTGGACCGAGGAAGCGATCGCGGCGGCGCTGGGGCTGGCGCTTCGCCGCGTTCGGCAACTCAGGCTCTTGGGCGGCGTCCTTCCCGCCATGCTCGATCACATGGCCAAGGGCGACATGCCCAACGAGCAGCAGCTCCGCACCATCGCTGCGGCCCCGGTCGACGATCAGAAGGAGATCTGGAAGAAGTACAAGCCCTCCAAGGATGATCCGAAGGTCGCCTGGTGGAACCTCTCGAACGCGCTGGCCAAGACCCGGATGTATGCCAAGCATGCCAGCTTCGACGACAAGCTCGCGCGCGCCTACGGCATCGAATGGGTCGAGGACCTGTTCGGACCCGCCGACGAGGACGGCCGCTACACCACCAATGTCGAGGCTTACCTTGGCGCTCAACAGGAGTGGATGACGAACCATCTCCCCAAGCGCGGCGTCATCGCCGAGGTCAACAGCTGGGGCGAGCCGGTTCTCCCGCCGAAGGCGGAGCGCGTCTACGGCAAGGCAGGCAAGAGCGATCGCGTTGCGATGTATCTCGATCGCAATGGCACGGTTCAGAGCGTGGCCTATCGGCTGCCGGCGCCGAAGAAGGCGCAAGGCAACGGCGCTTCTCCTTGCAACGACGCGGCGCAGACTCCGAAGGGCCGTCCCGATGTCACGCGCCGGGGGATCGGGATGATCGGCGACTTCCGCAACGATGCGCTCCACGAAGCCTTGTCGCGGGCGCCGATCGCCAACGATACCCTGATGGCGCTCCTCGTGCTGGCGCTCGCCGGGCGCAACATCACGATCGCGTCCGGCATCAGTGAAGACGTCCGTGGCTTTGCCCGCATGGATCGCCACGCCGTGCGGCTGATCGACCAGGACGGCAAGCTCGGCTTCGACGAGGAGACGCTGCAGCAGGCTGCGCGCGGCGCATTGATCGAGGTGCTCTCGTGCCGGGAGAACCGCTCCGATTCCGGGATCGTGGCCCGCATCGCCGGCGAAGCGATCGGTGCGGACGCCTTCCTGCCGAACATGGGCACCGAGGAGTTCCTGTCCTGCCTGTCGCGTCCGGCGCTCGAGCGCTCGTGCAAGGACACGTCGGTCCTGCCGCGTCCGCGGGTGAAGGAAACCCGGGCTGCACTCGTGGCGCATTTCACTGATGGCCGCTTCGTCCATCCGTCGGCGCTCTTCGCGCCGGACGCGGCCGCGCTGGCGAACTGGCTCGCGAAACACGAGGCTATTCCCGAGGACGAGCAGGATGAGCCGCACGCGGACGTGCAGGATAGCGGCGCCGAGCCCCAGGGCGATGATTCC
>Ga0102589_1001951_pt1 | contig 25430 bp, 26 predicted proteins | sample AraplaMF_Col_mLB_FD_76858 | JGI IMG/M metagenome (GOLD analysis project Ga0102589, IMG submission 76858) | Arabidopsis root microbial communities from the University of North Carolina, USA - plate scrape MF_Col_mLB | ecosystem: Host-associated > Plants > Roots > Endosphere | place: USA... | reverse complement strand
CCGACTACATCAGCCACTACGAAGCGCAGCTGGCCGAGGGCACGCTGTGGGCCAAGCCCATGCAGGCGGTGATAGGCGCGCAGGTGGCGCGGCAGACCGGCCTGAAAGTGGGCGACAGCTTCACCGGCACGCACGGCCTGGGCGGCGGGGGCGAGGAGCACAAGCTCAGCCCCTATGTGGTGTCCGGCGTGCTGGCGCCCAGCCGCACGGTGCTGGACCGCCTGGTGCTGACGGCCACCGAATCGGTCTGGCAGGTGCATGAGACCGACACGGCGCTGGACGACGACGACCGCAAGGTGCTGGAGGAAGACCGCGAAATCACGCTGGCGCTGATCCAGTACAAAACGCCGCTGGCGGCGGTGACCTTCCCGCGCTACATCAACAGCAGCACCGAGATGCAGGCCGCCGCGCCGGCGCTGGAGATCACGCGCCTGCTGAGCATGGTGGGCGTGGGCACCGATGTGCTGCGCGCGCTGGCCGGCGTGCTGCTGCTCACGGCGGGCCTGAGCGTGTTCATCGCGCTGTGGGGCGCGGTGCGCGAGCGCCGGGCCGACCTGGCGCTGCTGCGCATGCTGGGCGCGCCGCCGGGCAAGGTGGCCGGCCTGTTGCTGTGCGAAGCCTTGTGGCTGGCCTTGTTGGCCACGGTGCTGGGCGTGCTGGCGGGCCAGGGGCTGACAGCCTTGCTGGGCTGGGCGCTGCAGCTCGAAAAATCCGTGTTGATCGGCGCCGTGTCCTGGCCGGTCGAACTGGTAAGCGTGCCGGTACTGGCCCTGGGGGTGGCGCAGGCGTCCGCGCTGCTGCCCGCCTGGGAGGCCTACCGGGTCAGTGTGTTTGAACTTCTCCAATCAAGGTAACTTTTATGCCAAGCCTTCGTTTCGTCCAGCAATTCCTCAAGTTCTCGCCCGTCCTGAGCGGCGTGGCCGCGCTGGCCCTGAGCGCCACTTTTTCGCTGGCTCATGCTCAGCACAGCGACAAGGAAACCAAGGAAGACATCCAGCGCCACCGCGCCATGGCCGCCGCCCACGAAGCCGCGGCCAAGTGCCTGGAGTCGGGTAAAAAAGACGAGGTTTGCGAAAAAGAGCTGCAAGCCGCTTGCAAAGGGCTGGCCGTCGGCAAATACTGCGGCATGAAACACGTTCATTGAGCCCGGCGAACCGTCCAGGCCTGAACCGCTGCCACCCCTGCAGGAGTCCCGCATGAACCCCATCCTTCGCAATCGCCTGGGCCGCGCCTTCGCGCTGGCCTGCGGCTTGTCCCTCGCGGCCGCAGGCCTGCAGGCGCAGACCCTGTCTTCGCCGGTGGCGGGCGGCGCCAAGCCGGCTGCAGCTGCCGCGGGCCCGGGTTTTGACCTGCCGGTGGGCCAGGGTGCGGGCGTGCATGGCGCCAATAGCCCGTTTCCGCCACTTTCGGCCCGTAGCGATGTGGTGCCCTGGTCGGTGCTGACGGCGGTGAAAACCAAGAATGAGAAAAACCGCATCCTGCCGGTCTTCACCCTGGACCAGATGGCGCTGAACCAGAAAACCCAGCGCATCCAGGGTTTCATGATGCCGCTGGACCCCGGCGAAAAACAAAAACATTTTCTGCTGTCCTCGGTGCCATTGACCTGCGCCTTCTGCCTGCCGGGCGGGCCCGAGAGCATGGTCGAGGTCAAGACCAAGACGCCGGTGAAATACAGCATGGAGCCGGTGGTGGTGGAAGGGCGTTTCCTGGTCCTGAACGACGACGCCTACGGCCTCTACTACCGCATCACGGATGCCACCAGCGTCAAATAAGCGCCGGGGTTCAGGTTCCGCCGGGGCCCTGGCCTGGCTGCTGGCCGCCTCGTTTTTATTTGCGCAATTGCTGGGGCTGATGCATGGCGTGGTGCATGGCCCGCAGGCGCATCTGCATTCGCATGCCCATGCGCACCAGGACAGCCATCACCCTGAACACGCCGCGCCGGCGCATGCCGAAGAGCCGGCTGAGGGAGGCTGGCTGGCCTCGCTGTTTGCCTCGCATGACGGCGATTCGGACTGCCGGCTGTTCGACCAGGCCAGCCACGGCCAGGCGGCGCCTGCGCTGCCCATGCTGAGCCTGCCACTGGTGCTCTCCAACGCAGTTTTTGATATCTCCCGCGGCGAAGCGCTCGCCCGCTGGGCAGCGCTGTTTGACGCGCGCGGCCCGCCTTTCCCTCGCTGAATCTCCCTCCATTTGTTGTGTGCCGGCCGCCAGGCCAGGGCGCAGCTTTGCCCTTTTTGATTTTTCCCGATTCAGTGAGTCACCATGAAACCACCTTTTATCAGCCGCGTGCTCTGCGCCGCGGCAACGCTTTCTTGCGGCCTGGCGAATGCCCAAGCCACAGCCCCCGCACCAGCTACCTCCCCCAGCCTCAAGGAAGTCACTGTGACCGGCAACCCGCTGGGCACATCGGACCTGATCGCGCCGGCCGCGCAGTACTCGGGCACCGGGCTCTTGCTGCGCAGCAAAACCACGCTGGGTGAAACGCTGGACGGCGTGCCCGGCGTGAGCAGCACCTACTTCGGGCCCAACGCCAGCCGGCCCATCATCCGCGGGCTGGACGGCGACCGCATCCGCATCCTGGGCAACGGCGGTACGACGCTGGATGCCTCCAGCCTGAGCTACGACCATGCCGTCACCAGCGACCCGATCAGCATCGAACGCGTCGAGGTGCTGCGCGGCCCCGGCGCCTTGCTTTACGGCGGCAGCGCCGTGGGCGGCGTGGTCAACGTGATCGACAACCGCATCCCGCGCGAGCCGCTGTTCGATGAAAAAGGCGGCGTGGGCGGCAAGGTCGACCTGGGCCTGGCCAGCGGCAACCGCGAAAAAAGCAGCGGTGTGCTGCTCGAAGGCGGTAACAACCGTTATGCCCTGCATGTCGACGTGTTCAACCGCGAGACCGGCGACGTGAAGGCTCCCACCGACCTGGCCTGCGGCAAGGGCGGCATCAACACCATCACCAACCGCATCTGCAACTCCGACAGCAAGGTGCATGGCGGCGCGGCTGGCGGCTCGCTGTTTTTTGACCATGGCTACCTGGGCGCGTCGGTCAGCACCTACCGCAACAACTACGGCACGGTGGCCGAAGACGATGTGACGATTGACATGAAATCGAACCGCGTGGCGCTGGAAGGTGAGCTGCGCGACCTGGGCGGTTTTATTCGGAGCGTGAAGGGCCAACTGAGCCATACCGACTACCAGCACACCGAGTTTGAAGGTCCCAACCCGGGCACGGTGTTCAAGAACAAGGGCAGCGATTTGCGGCTGGAGGCGCGCCATGCGCGCATCGGAAACCTCGAAGGACTGGTCGGCTTCCAGTCCGAGAACAACCGCTTTTCCGCCGACGGCGCCGAGGCCTTTGCGCCCTATAGCAAGACCGCGCAGAACGCCGTGTTCGCTTATGAGGAGTACGCCACGAGCTGGGGCAAACTGAGTTTTGGCGGGCGGCTGGAGTCGGTGAAAGTGGCGTCGCTGGGCAACCCGCTGGTGGCGCGTTTTTCGCCTTTGACGCGCGACTTCACGCCGCACAGCTATGCGTTGGGCGCCCTGTGGAATGCGGCGCCGGGCTGGCAACTGACCGGCAACCTGGCATACACCGAACGCGCGCCCAAGGACTACGAACTCTTTGCCCAGGGCCCGCACGTGGCGACCAGGGCCTGGGAAACCGGCGACCCCACGCTGGGCAAGGAAAAGTCCACCAGCCTGGACGTGGGCGCCAACTGGAAGTCGGGCGCCAACAGCTTCGGCGTCAATGCCTATGTGCACCGCTTCAAGAACTACATAGGCTTGCTGGCCACGGGCAACCGGTACGGGCAGGAAGACGGCGCGCTGAACCCGGCCGACCTGGACGGCGATGGCGTGGACGACAACGACCCGGACAACAAGCTGCTGCCGGAGTTCGCCTACACCGGCGTGCGCGCGCGTTTTGTGGGCCTGGAAGCCAGCGGCAACATCCGCCTGCTCGAAGGCGCCTCCAGCATGGATCTGGCCCTGCGCGGCGATGTGGTGCGCGCCACCAACCTCAGCAACGGCCAGCCACTGCCGCGCATCGCGCCAGCGCGTGTGGGCGCCAGCCTGGTCTGGGCCAGCGGGCCTTGGGGCAGCAGCATAGGTTTTGACCATTCCATGGCGCAGAACCGCGTGGCCGACGGCCAGCGCGCGACAGCGGCTTACACGCTGTGGAACCTGGCCGCCACCTACCGCATGAAGGCCGGCGCCAGCAACATCCTCTGGTATGCCAAGGTCGACAACCTGACCAACCAGCTGGCCTACAGCGCCGCCTCGGTGCTGACGACCACGGCGTTCCCGAAGGCGCCGCTGCCGGGGCGCAGCCTCAAGGTGGGCATGCAGCTGGCGTTTTAAGCGACAACCGGGAGCGAAGGGCCAGGGACGGCAAGCTAAGATTGCGCCAATGAACCCGCTGGTCTTTGAGTCCCTGTTCCCGGTTGTGCTGTTGATTGCCGCGGGTTTTTTCGCCGGCCGGGCGCAATGGATCAGGGCGAACGCCATCAAGGATCTTTCGAACCTGATTTTTTTGTTGCTCACGCCGGCGCTGCTGTTCCGCACCATGAGCCGGGTGCGCGTCGAACAACTCGACTTCAAGCCGGTGCTGGCCTACTTCCTGGCGGTCATCGTGCTCTTCGGCGGCACCTTGCTGGTACAGGGCTTTAACCGCCGTGCGGCCGTGCTGGCGCTGGCCAACACCTTCTCCAACACCGTGATGATTGGCATCGCGCTGATAGGCCTGATGTACGGACCCGAGGGGCTGGTGACGCTGTTTACGCTGGTGTCCGTGCACTCGCTGGTGCTGCTGACCAGCGCCACGGTGGTGCTGGAACTCGCGGTGGCGCATGAACAAAAGCTGGGCGCCAGCGACGAGGTGACCAGCGCGCCGCGGCACCCGGTGGCCACCGTGATGATGGCCGTGAAGAACGCGCTGCTGCACCCGGTGCCGCTGCCCATCATCGCCGGCCTGCTGTTCGCGCAGACCGGTTTCACGATCCCCGCCGTCGTCGACAAACCGCTGGAACTCATGGCCGGTGCTTTCGGCCCGCTGGCGCTGGTGCTGGTCGGCGTGACCCTGGCCAACACGCGCGTGGGCGAGCACTGGCGCCAGGCGCTGGCCTTGGCCGGGGTGAAGAATTTGCTGCATCCGCTGCTGGTGTTCGGCTTGTGCCGCTTGCTGGGCGTGGGCGGCGTGCCCATGTCGGTGATGGTGGTGGCCTCGGCCCTGCCGATAGGCGCGAATGTGTTTTTGTTTTCCCAGCGCTACAAGGTCGCCGAAGAGTTGATCACCGCCAGCGTGGTGGTGTCCACCGCGCTGGCCCTGGTCACGCTGACCGTGGTGCTGATTTTGGTCGGCCATTTCGGCTGACGCCTGTCCCGGAGTCCTTTGATGCAATTCCTCCAGTCACTGCCGGTGTCGGCGCAGACCATAGGCCTGCTGCTGCTGTCCAACATCTTCATGACCTTCGCCTGGTACGGCCACCTGAAGAACCTCGCGACTTCGCCCTGGTACATCGCCGCCCTGATCAGCTGGGGCATCGCGCTGTTTGAGTACCTGCTGCAGGTGCCCGGCAACCGCATAGGCTTCACCCAGTTCAGCGTGGGCCAGCTCAAGATCATGCAGGAGGTCATCACCCTCAGCGTGTTTGTGCCCTTCGCGGTGTTCTACCTGAACGAGCCGCTCAAGCTCGACTACCTGTGGGCGGCGCTGTGCATGGTGGGCGCCGTCTACTTCATCTTCCGCTCCGCCTGATCACACAGTTCTTCAACCCAGCATGAGCCGGGGAACCGGCTTTGCCGGGCCACAGGCGGGCGGCCCCCTCGAGGGGCAGGAAGCGACACGCAGTGCGCGACCGTGGGGGCGTTACACTTTCGTCATATTTTTGACTTACTTCCTGAGGAATCGACATGCTGTTTGGCAAATTGCTGCCGCGCGAAGGCAATTTTTTCGAGATGTTCAACCAGCATGCCGAACGCATCGTGGAGGCGGCGCATGCTTTTTCCAAGCTGGTCGCCAACTACAGCGACGTGGAAAAGCGCGAAGCCTTCAACCGTGAAGTCGACCACGCCGAGCGCGCTGCCGACCGCATCACGCATGAAGTCAACCGCGCGCTGCACAAGACCTTCATCACGCCGATAGACCGCGAGCAGATCCACAAGCTCATCAACACCATGGACGACGTCGCCGACCTGATCCAGGATTCGGCTGAAACCATGGCGCTGTACGACGTGCGCCACATGACGGAAGACATCGTGCGGCTGACCGACCTCAGCGTCAAATGCTGCGAACGCCTGCAGGACGCCGTGGCGCTGATCGAAAAAGTCAGCGACGCCGCGACGGCCGAAGCCGCGCTCAAGACCTGCGAGGAAATCGACAAGCTGGAATCCGACGCCGACCGCGTGATGCGCTCCGCCATGAGCCGGCTGTTCCGTGAAGAGCCCGACGTGCGCGAGGTCATCAAGCTCAAGGCGGTGTACGAATTGCTGGAAACCATCACCGACAAGTGCGAGGATGTGGCCAACCTGATCGAGGGCATCGTCCTCGAGAACTCCTGATCGCGGGCGCCTGAATCATGCAAACCGTACAGGCCGCCCTGTGGGTGGTGTTCCTGCTGGTCTTCCTGGCCATCGCCTTCGACTTCATGAACGGCTTTCATGACGCGGCCAATTCGATCGCCACGGTGGTGTCGACGGGCGTGCTCAAGCCGGGGCAGGCGGTGCTGTTCGCCGCCTTCTTCAACTTTCTCGCCTATTTCATCTTCCACCTGAGCGTGGCGGCGACCATAGGCAAGGGCATCGTGGCGCCGGGGGTGGTCGACACCCATGTGGTGTTCGGCGCGCTGATGGGGGCTATCACCTGGAACATCGTCACCTGGTTTTACGGCATTCCCAGCAGTTCCTCGCATGCGCTGATTGGCGGCATCGTCGGGGCTGTGATCGCCAAGGCCGGCGCCAGCGCGCTGATCGCCTCGGGCGTGTTCAAGGTGGTGGCCTTTATTTTCGTGTCGCCTCTGCTGGGCTTTTTGCTGGGCTCGCTGATGATGGTGGCGGTGGCCTGGGTGTGCCGCAGGACGACGCCGTCGAAGGCAGACCGGTGGTTTCGCCGGCTGCAACTGGTGTCCGCGGGCGCCTACAGCCTGGGCCATGGCGGCAACGACGCGCAGAAAACGGCCGGCATCATCTGGCTGCTGCTGATCGCCGCGACCACCAGCAATGTGCAGGGCCTGCCGGTCTGGATGATGGCGACCACCGAGCACCTGCCGATCTGGGTGGTCATCGTCTGCTACATCGCCATCGGCTTTGGCACCATGTTCGGCGGCTGGCGCATCGTGAAAACCATGGGCCAGAAAATCACCAAGCTCAAGCCCGTGGGCGGCTTTTGCGCCGAAACCGGCGGCGCGCTGACGCTGTTCCTGGCAACCGCGCTGGGCATTCCGGTTTCCACTACCCACACCATCACCGGCGCCATCGTCGGCGTGGGCTCCACACAGCGCGCCTCGGCCGTGCGCTGGGGGGTGGCCGGCAACATCGTTTGGGCGTGGATTTTCACGATTCCGGCCTCGGCTTTCGTGGCGGCGGTCGCCTACTGGGTCAGCCTGCAGGTTTTCTGAAACCACCCCCGTCCAGGCTCACTGCGTGTAGCCTGTTCCCCCCTCGAGGGGGCGGCGCCAGCGGCCCGGCAAAGCCGGTTCCGCGGCCCCAGCTTGCACGAGCCCGCTGATTGGGCTTACTGAACTCTTAAGCCAGCGCGGGGGCTCTATCTACTGCGATATCTTCTTGGCCTCTTCGACCTGGTATTCGAAGTAGCGCTGGAAGCTGAAGACAATGCTGGACATCAGTGAAATTGTGCCGAACAGCAGTGCAAACACCACCGCGCCTATGGTCAGCCAGTTGGTGTTGCCGGCTTTGGTTTCCGGCGCGGCTGAGTTGTGCAGCGCGTTCCATTTTTCTGTGGACATCAGGCCGTAGTAAATCGCGGTCAGCGCTGTCCCAGCCAGGGTGAAGCCCAGAAGGGGAATCAGCACCCAGGCCAGGTGGTCGTCCTGGCCGTACTGCCGAACACGTTCCACACCCCACCAGCCCAGCGCGGCAGCGATAGGGTGCAGCCAGGCCCAGACGTCGCCCAGGCCGAACAGGTAAAGGCGGTGCACCCCGAGCTGGCCGCCTATGAAGGCCAGCCAGGCGGCGAGGGTTTTGTTTTTCGGGGCTTTGGGGGAGGACGCTGTGGCGGTTTGCATGCGGCGATTATGCGGCGGGCGGCTCGGGCGGCGGCTGCGTGTCGCCCGCGCCCAGGACTTTTTCCATGATGACGATGTCGCGCCAGGCGCCGAATTTCCAGCCGCAGGAACGGACGGTGCCGACCTCGGTGAAGCCGAGCGAGCGGTGCACGCCCACCGAGCCGGCATTGGCCGAGTCGCCGATCACGGCCATGGCCTTGCGTATGCCCGCAGCTTCAAATCGCGCCAGCAATTCGGCCAACAGCACGCGGCCCAGGCCCTTGCGGTGCTGCTCGGGTGCCAGGTAGATCGAATCTTCCACCGAAAAACGGTAGGCCGGGCGCGGCTTGAACCAGTTTCCGTAGGCGAAGCCGGCGATTTTGCCGTCCTGCTCGGCGACCAGGTAGGGCAGGCCCTTGGACAGCACGTCGGCCCGGCGGGCCGCCATGTCGGCCGCGCTGGGCGGTTCGGTTTCAAAGGTTCCCGTGCCGTGCAACACGTGGTGGGCGTAAATGGCGGTGATGGCGGGAATGTCTTCGTCGCGGCTGGGGCGTATGAGGGGCATGGGGAGGGCGCTTGGCGAGGGAGCGGTGGGGGAGAAAGGCGAATTTCCGGTAAAACCGTCCGGCAGGCTATAATCTCAGGCTTTGCAGCAATTCGCTGGCCGGGTGGCCATGTCGTGTGTCTCAAGCGCTGCAGAACATTGGGGTAACTACTTTACCGGTAAGCCCCACCACCCGAAGGATAAATCATGGTCGTCATTCGACTTGCACGCGGCGGTTCCAAGCACCGTCCTTTTTTCAATATTGTTGTGGCTGACAAACGCGTTCGCCGCGACGGCCGTTTCATCGAGCGCATCGGTTTTTACAACCCGATCGCCAAAGGTGGCGAAGAGGGCCTGCGCATTGCGCAAGACCGCCTGACCCACTGGATCAGCGTCGGTGCACAGCCGTCGCCGACCGTTGAGCGCCTGGTCAAGCAAGGTGCTACGGCTGCCGTCAAGACGGCCTGAGTTTTAGAAGTTTGATGCAGCCCGGCCTTCAGCCGTCGGCAGGCTTGACACCCTCAAGCCTTCCGGCCGACGCCATCGAAGTCGGGCGCATCCTGGATGCCTGGGGCGTCAAGGGCTGGGTGAAAATCCTGCCGCACAGCTCCGATCCGGAAGCGCTTTTCGCGGCCAAATCCTGGTTTTTGCAGGCACCCGACGCCAAATTTCGCCCGGGCTTCACCGCGTTTTCCGGCACCGTCACGCTCAGCGTCGACGAAGCCAAAGTCCATTCCGATTCCGTTGTCGCCAAGCTCGTCGGCCTGGACGACCGCAATGCCGCCGAGGCCTTGCGTGGCGCCCGCATCTTTTTGCCGCGCAGCAGCTTTCCCGCCGCCTCCAAGGACGAGTACTACTGGGTCGATTTGATTGGCCTGAAGGTGGTCAATCGCGAAGGTGTCGACCTGGGGCTGGTACGCGACTTGATGGCCACCGGCCCGAATTCCGTACTGTGCGTTGAATACCCCATCCAGAAGGAAGACGGCACCAGCGGCACCGCCGAACGCATGATTCCCTTTGTTTCGGTCTATGTCGATACCGTGGACATCGCCGGCAAATGCATCACCGTGGACTGGCAGCCCGACTACTGAGGCCTGCCGCTTTCCGAGGTCTATTTCGGGGCCTTTCCTGGCCCATTTCCCCCCGGCGCCCGGCTCGCGCAAAATAGCCTTCCCATGCGCTTTGACCTGATCACCCTGTTTCCCGAGCTTTTTGCGCCTTTCCTGGCCAGCGGCGTCACGCGCCGTGCCTATGAATCGGGGCTGGTGGAGGTCAAGCTCTGGAACCCCCGCGATTTTGCCGACGGCAATTACCGCCGGGTGGACGACCGGCCTTTTGGCGGCGGTCCCGGCATGGTGATGATGGCCGAGCCGCTCGCCCTGTGCCTGGCTGCCGTACACGCCGACCAGGCCGCCGCTGGCGCGCCCAAGGTGCCTACGGTGCTGTTTTCGCCGGTAGGTAAGGCCTTGGACCATGCCGGCGTCGAAAGCTGGTCGACCAGCGCCGGTGCGGTTCTGGTCTGTGGCCGTTATGAGGGTCTGGACCAGCGCTTCATTCAGTCCCATGTGGACCTGCAGATCAGCCTCGGCGACTTTGTGCTGTCGGGTGGTGAAATCGCCGCCATGGCCCTGCTCGACGCGGTGGCGCGCCTGCAGCCCGGCGTGCTTAACGACGAGGGCAGCCACCAGTTCGACAGCTTCAACCCGGCGCTCGACGGGCTGCTCGATTGCCCGCATTACACGCGGCCCGAAAACTGGCGCGGCCAGGCCGTGCCGGCGCCCCTGATGTCGGGCAACCACGCGAACATCGAGCGCTGGAGGCGAGAGCGGCGCTTGGCGCTGACCCAGCACGATCGCCCTGAATTGGTGCAAAAAGCGCGTGAAAGTGGCTATTTGAGCGAAAGCGACGAGGCTTTTCTGGCCGATCTGGTTGAAAACCCGGACAAGGATGCTTGAAAAAGCCACGACTTGCTATAATCAAAGGCTTTTCGATCCTCTGGCGGCCACTGCAACCATCTGAATCATCCCCGGATGCATCCATGGATTTGCGGTCTTTAGCGTAGCGCGTGCATGAACGAAAAAGTTAGATGGAAAAATCATGAATCTGATGCAGACCCTTGAGCAGGAAGAAATTTCCCGCCTCAACAAGACCATTCCCGCTTACGCACCTGGCGACACCGTCATTGTCAGCGTGAACGTGGTTGAAGGTACCCGCAAGCGCGTGCAGGCTTTTGAAGGTGTGGTGATTGCCAAGCGCAATCGCGGCCTCAATTCCAGCTTCATCGTTCGCAAGATTTCCAATGGCGAAGGCGTCGAGCGCACCTTCCAGGTGTACAGCCCCCTGATCGCCAAGATTGAAGTCAAGCGCCGCGGTGATGTGCGTCGCGCCAAGCTGTACTACCTGCGTAGCCGCAGCGGCAAATCCGCACGTATCAAGGAAAAGCTGGGCGCCTGATCTGCCGCTCCGGTGTTACCGGAATGCAGGGCAGCCCGAACAGCCCCTTGGAAAAGCCGCTCACCGAGCGGCTTTTTTTGTGCCCGCAGCCTTTGCCACCCCCCCCAGTCCGCTCAAGCCCACGCGCCCATGAACTCCTCCAAACCGCTGCCCAAGTTTGACCCGCGCAGCATTCCGGTGCTGGGCATTGATGACCACCTCGCGGGCGTGCCGCTGGAGCGGCTCTCGCCGCAGGCCCTGCGCGAGCGCTTTCGGCATCCTCCGGTCTGGACACCCGAGCACAGCGTCGAGAAAAAATTCACCGACCGCACGCCGGCGCTGGCGGCCGTGCTGGTGCCCCTGGTCATGCGCGATGAAGTGACTTTGCTGCTGACCGAGCGCACCACGAATCTCTCCACGCACTCGGGCCAGGTGGCCTTGCCGGGCGGCCGCACTGACGACACCGACCGCGATGCCGTCGACACCGCCCTGCGTGAAGCCCACGAAGAAATCGGTCTGCCGCGCGGCCACGTGGAGGTGCTGGGAACCCTGCCCACCTACGTCACGGGGACCGCCTTCATCATCACACCCGTGGTGGCGCTGGTGAAACCCGGCTTCGCGCTGCAACCCAATCCCGGCGAAGTCGCCGACGTGTTCGAAGTGCCTTTGGGCTACCTGATGAACCCCGCCCACCACCGCCGTCATGAGATGGAGTTCGACGGCGTTATCCGGCAATGGCTGTCCATGCCTTACTCCGATCCTTCCACCGAAGCGGACAGCGGTGAAGCCAGGGAACGCTATATCTGGGGCGCCACCGCCGGCATGCTGCGCAATCTCTATCGATTCCTGGCTGCGTAACACCCCCGTCCAGGCTCACTGCGTGTAGCCTGTTCCCCCCTCGAAGGGGCGGCGCCTGCGGTCTGGCAAAGCCAGCCCCGCGGCCCCCGCTGGTAATGCCGCCTGAATTCTTCAAGCCAGCATGAGCCGCGGAACCGGCTTTGCCGGGCCGCAGGCGGGCGGCCCCCTCGGGGGGCCAGCGCATGACACGAAGTGAAAAGCGTGGGGGCTCGCCTCTCCGTGGGGCCGGATATGATTCATGCATGAGCTTTCTCGCCGTTTTGTTTGCCCTCATCATCGAACAGGCCCGGCCACTGGCCCGCGGTAATTGGGTTCATGCAGGCTTTCGCGGATGGGCGCGCTGGACCAACCGAAGCCTGGACGCCGGCAGACCCCACCATGGCTGGATCGCCTGGACGGTTGCTGTCCTCGGGCCGGCGCTGGTCACCATGCTGATCCACTGGCTGCTCTGGAACATCAATATCGTGTTGGCTTTCGCCTGGAACGTAGCCATCCTCTACGTCACCTTGGGCTTTCGCCAGTTCAGCCATTACTTCACCGACATACGCGATGCGCTGGATGACGGCGACGAAGCCACGGCGCGCGAGCTGCTTGCGCAATGGCGCCAGGTGGACGCCAGCGAACTGCCGCGCAGCGAAATCGTGCGCCACGTCATTGAGTATTCGGTGCTGGCGGCGCACCGCCATGTGTTCGGCGTGCTGGCCTGGTTTTCAGTGCTGGCCGCGCTGGGCCTGGGCCCCGCCGGGGCAGTGCTCTACCGCATGAGCGAATTCGTTTCTCGTTATTGGGCCTACAAGCGCAAAACGGCGGCGGCAGCGGGCGAGGGCGCCAGCATGGCGCTGCAACTCGCGGCCAGCCGCGCCTGGGGCGTGATCGACTATGTGCCGGCGCGTGTCACCTCGCTGGGCTTTGCGGTGGTCGGCAGCTTTGAGGATGCCATCGACGCCTGGCGCAATTACACGCAGCGCTTTGCGGCCAATGCGCCGGCCGCCGCCGAGAACCGCAACGACGGCATCATCCTGGCCGCCACCTCCGGCGCCGTGAACGTGCGCCTGGGCGGCGAGGCGCTCAAAGCCACGTTCTCGCCGAACACCTCCCAGGGTTTCCAGGCCGGCGGGCTCGATTCGGAAGAAAACATCGCCACCGAAGCCACGCCGGGCCGGGAGCCCGAGGTCGCGCACCTGCGCAGCATCGTTGGGCTCGTGTGGCGCTCCGTGGTACTCTGGATGGTGCTGCTGGCGCTGTTGACGCTGGCGCGCCTGCTGGGCTGAGCCGACCTAAGTCGTCAGTAGCGGCTTTGTGACAACTCCGCGAACAGCTCGCCGTACAAGCGGTAGCGGCTGGCGCTGATGCTGCTCGGGTGGTCTGTCGCGTTGACTTCCGTGATCACGCCACAACCCGGCTCATGCAGGTGAGTGCAGTTGTAGAACTTGCAGTTCTGGGCATGCGCCTTGAAATCGGGCATGAGCTGGGCCAGCTGTGTGGGCTCGATATGGTTGAGGCCGAATTCCTGGAAGCCCGGCGAGTCGATGATCGCGCTGGCTTTTGCCTCGTCGATCCAGTAGAGCGTGGTGCTTGTCGTCGTGTGTTTGCCCGAGTTGAGTGCCTGCGAGATCTCCGCCGTCAACACTTTGGCGTGCGGCACCAGCAGGTTCGTCAGGCTGCTCTTGCCGGCGCCCGAAGGCCCCAGCACCAGGGTTTTTTTGCTGTGCAGCAGCTCCAGCAATTCCGTGGTCTGTCCTTCGCTCGCGGGTCCTTCCAGTTTCGGCTTGATCGCCAGCGAGAGCATGCGGTAGCCCATGGTGCGATAGGGCGCCAGCTTCGCCCAGGCGCGCGTGAAAGGCTCGCCCAGGTCGCTTTTGTTGAGCGCAATGACAGGCGCGATGCCTTCGGCTTCGGCGGCGATCAAGGCGCGTGTCAGCTGGCTTTCAGAGAATTCAGGCTCGGCCGCGATCAGGATCAGCACCTGGTCCAGGTTGGCCGCGAAGGACTTGGTGCGCATCTCGTCCTGCCGGTAAAACAGGTTGCGGCGCTCTTCGATTTTTTCGATCGTGCCCTCGTCTTCCGAAGGCAGCCAGCGGATGCGGTCGCCGACCACGGCCTGGCTTTTTTTGCCGCGCGGGTGGCAGATCAGGCGCTCGCCGGTCTCGGTTTCCACCAGCACATGGCGGCCGAAGCCAGCCACCACAAGGCCTGGCTGTGTTCCCGCCACGGGGGCCGCGGCGGGGCGCTGCGGTTTGCTCAAACGAACAGGGCGTCTGCCTTGGACGCGCAGAAAAAATCGCTGATGGAGACGCCGTCGACATCGTGCGTGTTGAAGCGCACCGTGCATTTTCCGTAGCTCACCGCGAGGTCGGGATGGTGATCCTCGGCATTGGCGATGAAGGCGAGCGCGTTCACGAAGGCGATGGTTTCGTAGTAATTCTGGAAGGTGTAGGTCTTTTCCAGAGAACCGTCGATCAGGCGCCAGCCCAGGGCCTGTTCGCCATTGAGCTTGCTCAGCTGCGTGACGATTTCAGTCGCGCTCAGGGCACGGCGGTTCTGGTGAATGGGGTTGCTCATGTCGCGGCGCTTTCAAGGGAAGGGGTCATGCGGCCCAGCCGCTCGGAGGCTGGAGGGTGCGAGTAATAGAACTTCACGAACACAGGATCGGGCGTCAGCGTGCTGGCGTTGTCTTTGTAGAGTTTGAGCAGCGCGCTTTGCAAGTCCTTGCCGTCGGTCTGGGCCACGGCATAGGCGTCGGCCTCGAACTCATGCTTGCGCGAGAACTGTGCGAACACCGGCGAGACAAAAAAGCTGAAAAGCGGCACCACCAGCAGGAACAATAACAGGGCCAGCGCGTCGTTGGCGCCATTCAGGTTCGGCCGCACGCCCAGTCCTGTATAGAACCAGACCTGCGACGACAGCCAGCCCAGCAGCGCGAAGCCGGCCAGGCTCATGGCGAACATCGAGACGATGCGCTTGATGATGTGTTTGTGCTTGAAATGGCCCAGCTCGTGCGCCAGCACGGCATCGACCTCGCCGGGGCTCAGTTGCTTGAGCAGGGTGTCGTAAAACACAACACGCTTGGCCGCGCCGAAACCGGTGAAGTAGGCGTTGGCATGGGCCGAGCGCTTGCTGCCGTCCATGACGAACAGGCCTTTGGCCGCGAAGCCGCAACGTTGCATCAGGGCCGTCACGCGGGCCTTCAGCGCTTCGTCTTCCAGCGGCTTGAACTTGTTGAACAGCGGCGCGATCACGGTGGGGTAGAGCACCAGCACCAGCAGGTTAAAACCCATCCAGGCGCCCCAGGCCCAGAGCCACCACAGGCGCCCCGCGCTGCCCATCAGCCACAGGATCAGCGCCACGATGGGCAGGCCTATGACCAGCCCCACCAGTGTGGATTTCAGGAGATCGGCCAGCCAGAGCTTGAAGGTCATTTTGTTGAAACCAAATTGCTCCTCGATGCGGAAGGTGCTGTACAGCGTGAAAGGCAAGTCCAGCACACCGCTGATGAGGCCGAAGGTGGCCAGCAAAGCCAGTTGCGGCGCCAGCGCACCCCAGGCGGAGAGGCTGGAGCCGGCCAGTGCCTGGTTCAGCGTGTCGATGCCGCCCAGCAGGGTCCAGCCCAGCAGCACGGCGGCGGCGAAGGCCATTTCCAGCATGCCGAAGCGCGCCTTGGCGATGGTGTAGTCGGCCGCTTTCTGGTGGGCTTCGAGCGAGATGATGTCCGCAAAGGCCTCCGGCACGGCGTCGCGGTGGCGCGCTACATGGCGGATCTGCCGCGACGCCAGGTAGAACTTGGTCAGCAAGCCCAGCACCAGCAAAGCCGAGAACACCCCGGTAAAAACAAGCGAATAGTCGGTCATAGCGGGCAGTTTAGGCGATCAGCGAGAATCGCGGCATGCCCGAAATTGAAACCACACTCAAAAAATCAGACCAGAACCTCGTCTGGCTGGACTGCGAAATGACCGGCTTGGACCCGGAAAAAGAGCGCCTCATTGAAATCGCCGTGATCGTGACCGGCCCGCAGCTCACGCCCCGTATCGAAGGCCCCGTCCTGGCTATCCACCAGAGCGACGAATTGCTGGACCAGATGGATGCCTGGAACAAGGGCACCCACGGCCGCAGCGGCCTGATCGACAAGGTCAAGGCAAGTACCGTCGACGAAGCGGATGCCGAAGCGCAGATCCTGGCCTTCCTGGCCCAATACGTACCCAAGGGCGTCTCGCCCCTGTGTGGCAACACCATCAGCCAGGACAGGCGTTTCCTGGTCAAGTACATGCCCAAGCTGGAAGCCTTTTTGCACTACCGCAACGTCGACGTCAGCACCTTCAAGGAACTGGCCAAGCGATGGCGGCCCGAGGTTTACGCCGCCTTCAAGAAGCAGCAAAGCCACACGGCGCTGGCCGATGTGCACGAATCCATCGACGAGCTGGAGCACTATCGGGAACACTTCCTGAAGTGATTCTTTGACTGGTTTCGTCAGGCTGGGCAAGTGCAAGCTGCTCCTGAAATGAGAGCGATTGCAAGGCCCGATAGCCTTGATCAAGCGGGGGGCTGGTAGAAACCCGTAAAGCACGCTATAATCGTGGGCTTGCAGTTGCACAGGGTGCGCTGCAATTGCGCATCTACCTCACACTTTTGGACTCCAACAACGGAGTCACCGCTTCGGGCACAGCGTCAAGTTTGCCGCCCGGACTGCATATTCGTTTGATGGTTGATGTTTTATTAACCATGAACGAAGCCTTCCGCATCGCGGGAGGTGAAGTTTCCTGTTCCCTCGCCAAAAGCGTTGCGAACAGGTGATTAGTGAGAAACACATGACTGACTCTTTTGAGGCTCGTGGCGACTTTTTGCCTGAAGCCATTGCCACCGACAACAACGACACCGCTTTCAACGCAGTTCCGGATTTTTCCGATGCGCCTGAGGCCGCCACTTCGCTCGACGCGATCGTCGCCGAACCCAACGGTTTTGTAGCGCTTGGCCTGGCCAAGGAACTGCTGCAGGCTGTTGCCGACATGGGCTTCACCAAGCCCACCGCCGTACAGATGGCTACCATCCCCAAGGCCATGCAGGCCCTGGATGCCGACCCCAAAGCCGCCAAATTCACCGACCTGCTGGTTTCCAGCCAGACCGGCAGCGGCAAGACCGCCGCTTTCCTGCTGCCCGTGCTGCACACCCTGCTCAAGCAACAGGAAGAAGCCGAGCGCCATGAGCGCGCCGAATTCGAGCGCCTGAGCGCCGAGGCCCTCGCCCGCGGCGAAGCGCCCCTGAAAAAGCCCAAGCGCAAGGACCCGACCAACCCCCGCAACTTCAAGGCCGCCACGCCCGGCGCACTGATCCTGTGCCCCACGCGCGAGCTGGCCCAGCAGGTCTGCGCCGACGCGATCGACTTGGTGCGCCATTGCCGCGGCCTGCGCATCGCCAACGTGGTTGGCGGCATCCCTTACCAGCTTCAAATTGCCAAGCTGCAGAACGCCAACCTCGTGGTCGCCACGCCCGGCCGCCTGCTCGACCTGCAGCGTAGCATGCAGATCAAGCTGGACCAGGTGCAGTTCCTCGTCGTCGACGAGGCCGACCGTATGCTGGACCTCGGTTTTGCCGACGACCTGACGGAAGTCAACCAGCTCACGATTGAACGCAAGCAGACCATGATGTTCAGCGCCACCTTCGCGCCCCGCATCATGCAGCTGGCGACCCGTGTCATGCGCACGCCGCAACGCGTCGAAATCGACTCTCCCCACGAAAAGCACACCTCCATCACGCAATCGCTGCTGTGGGCAGACAACATGACCCACAAGCGCAAGCTGCTGGACCACCTGCTGCGCGATACCACCATCAACCAGGCCATCGTGTTTGCGAGCACCCAGGTTGAGTGCGACGGCCTGGCCAACGACCTGGTCCAGGAAGGCTTCAGCGCCGTGGCGCTGCACGGCGCGCTGGGCCAGGGCCTGCGCAACCGCCGCCTGATGGCTTTCCGCGACGGCCGTGTGCAGGTGCTGGTGGCGACCGATGTGGCCGCCCGCGGCCTGGACGTGCCCACCATCACCCATGTGATCAACTACGGCCTGCCCATGAAGGCCGAAGACTATGTGCACCGCATCGGCCGCACCGGGCGTGCCGGCCGCGAAGGCAAGGCTGTCACCATCGCCGAGTTCCGTGATCGCCGCAAGATCCAGGACATCGAGCACTACATGCAGCAAAACCTCAAGCCCAGCGTGATCGCCGGCCTGGAGCCGCAGCAGCGTTTCGCCCCCACTTCCGAGCGCCCGCGCGGCAACTTCGGCGGTGACCGCGGCGGTCGCAGCTTCGGTGGCGGTGATCGCGGCGGCTTTGCCGGCCGCAAGCCGGCTGGTGGCTTCAGCAACGGCGGTTTTGCCGGCTTCGGCAACAACCGTTTCGAGCGCGACGACCGCAGCTCCTTCCAGGGCCGCCCTCCCGCGCCGCAGGGTGGCTATGCCGACCGCTCCGGCTTCAATGACCGCGGCCCGCGCCGCCAGGACGACCGTGGCGGCTTCGGCGGCGGCAACAATGCCGGCTTCGCCCAGCGCGACGATCGCAATTTCGGTGCGCGCAACGAAGGTTTCGCACCGCGCCCCGACTTTGCCAACCGCAAGCCTGGTTTTGCCAAGCCGGCCGGCAAGGTCTTTGTGCCCCGCGATGCCGCCAAGAAGGCCGGCAAGTTCTCCAAGCCCGTGCGCGACTGATCTTTAGCGTCGTTACTACGGTAAACAAAAAAAGCCGCTGCAGACATTGTCTGCAGCGGCTTTTTCTTTTCCGCGTCGCGTACCCGGGCCGCGCCCGGGTAGGTAGTGCGGCCGCCCAGACGCTATGATGCGATGGCGGTGCCGGCAGTCCGGCGCCCTTCCAAAAAGCATAGACATGTACGCAGCCGCCTGGCCCCCTCTTTCAAAGAACTGAAATCTTGCTTCTGCCTGCGCCCGGGCATCTGTCCTGACGTACCGCAGAAGTATTGCCCGCACCCCGCTGGATAGCTTCCCGGCCGGTGTGCTCGATCACGACCGCCCTTTCGATTGACGACGATCCACGTCGTGCCCGCGGCCTTGTCCATTTCATTTCTTTGGAGACTGTCATGTCCCTGTTCAATACCTTGATGGCTTCGGCCGTTGCCCTGGCGCCGCGCGCGCTGGTTCGTAAAATCTCACGCCGTTATATCGCCGGCGACACTGTGGCTGATGCAATTGAGCGCGTTGCCGCACTCAATGCCGCCGGCTTTGCCGCGACGGTCGATGTCCTTGGTGAAACCACCGAATCGCTGTCTCAAGCCGACGCTACGACCCGTGAATACCTCAAAGTGCTCGAAGCGATTGCGCGTGAGGACTTGCGCGCCAATATCTCGGTGAAGCCCACCGCGCTTGGCCTGCTGCTCGATGAGGCGCACTGCGAGCGCAACCTGGAGCGCTTGCTCGATGCTGCCAAGGCTTATTCAATCTTTGTGCGCATGGATATGGAGGATGCGAGCTGCACGCAGCGTGAGATCGACCTGCTGCTGCGACTGAAAGCTCGCGGATACGGCAATCTTGGCCTCGTGCTGCAGGCCTATCTCAAGCGCACCGGCGAGGACATCGCTTCGCTGCTCGGCGCTGGTGAAAACCTGCGCATCTGCAAAGGAATCTATGCCGAGGATCGCGAGCATCTCGTTGAAGGAGCCGGGCAGGACCGGCGCGCGATCAATCCGCACTTCCTGCGGCATGTCGCGTCTTGTTTCGATAGCGGCACTTTTATCGGTGTTGCGACCCACGACGAGGAGCTCGTCGACCAGGTGATCGCATTGGCGCAACACCGGCAGATGGCCCGCACGGCGTTTGAATTCCAGATGCTGCTCGGTGTGCAGGAAGGCCTGCGCGACCGCCTGCTCGCCGAAGGCTACGCTGTCCGCATTTACGTGCCTTACGGCAAGGACTGGTACGCCTACAGCATGCGAAGGATCAAGGAAAATCCCCGCATCGCCGGCTACCTGCTGCGCGCGCTATTGACCCGCTGACGGGGTCAGCTCATGCCGTTGCGGCTGGCCAGTTCGACAAACAGCGCCGACTGGTCCAGCTCGGTCAGGCCGTTCTCCACGCCCTCGGCATAAAGCCGCTCGAACAGCGCCGTGATGGGTGCTTCAAAACCGATCTCCTGCGCGGTCGCCAGCGCATTGCGCATGTCCTTGAGCTGGATGTCCATGCGTGCGCGCGGCGCGAAGTCGCGCTCCAGCATGCGCTGGCCGTGCAGCTGCAGCACGCGGCTGTCGGCAAAACCGCCGGTGATGGCCTCCTTGACTTTCGCCATGTCGGCCCCGCCGCGCGAGGTGAAAAGCAGCGCTTCGGCCACCGCGCCTATGGAGATGCCCACAATCATCTGGTTGGCCAGCTTGGTGAGCTGGCCGCTGCCGTGCGGGCCCACGTGAGTCGCACGGCCGAAGTGATTGAGCACCGGCAGGGCTTTTGCGAAATCTTCCGCCTTGCCGCCGGCCATGATGGCCAGCGTGCCGGTTTCCGCGCCGCCGGGGCCGCCCGATACGGGAGCGTCGAGATGTGAAATTCCCAGGGCGCCGAGGCGCGCCGCGTGGTCGCGGGCCTCGCGCGGCTGGATGGAGGCCATGTCCAGAAAGAGCGCACCCGGTTTCATCGCGGCGGCCACGCCTTGCGCGAACAGCACCTCTTCGACCACCGGGCCGTTTTCGAGCATGCTGATGACGATGTCGGCCTCCGCCACGGCGGCTGCTGCGCGCGCATGCACCACCGCACCCATCGTAGCCAGCGGGCCCGCCTTGGCCGGCGTGCGGTTCCACACCTGCGGCGCATGGCCGGCTTCGCAAAGCCGAACGGCCATGCGTAGCCCCATGGTGCCCATCCCCAGAAAGGCAATGCGGGGAGGGGGCGTGTCGCTGGCGGTGGTCATTCGTGTCCTCAAAATGGCTTTCAGCCATCATGAGGCCGCGCCGCGCGAGAAGGCTGTCAGCGAGCTTTCTACGCAGTGTTTCCGAATGTTTTTTAAGCGGCTTTTTTCAGGGCCGGCGCGAACATGGCTTCCATTTCCTGCCGCACTTTGTAAGCGGGGGTGGAGGTGTCCATGGCCACGTCGCTCCAGCTCAGGCTCTGGCCCTTTTTGACCGCGCGCACCACCTTGACCTGGTGCGCCAGGCCCAGCGGCAGGCCGCCCATTTTCAGGGAGGTGTCGGCCGGCAGCAGCTTGCCCCAGACGGTGTAGCCGCCTTCGCCGTCCAGCATGTCGCCGGGCTGCAGGTCTCGCTTGGCCGTGGCCACCACGTCGGCGTTCCAGCAGGTCGCCACGCCGGTCGGTTCGCCGCGCAACGCGACGCTGGCGACCGACACGCCGACCTCCAGGCCTATCAGGTGCCAGCGCTTGTACAGCGTGAAGTAGCGCCCGCTCGGGTCGGTGTGGGCGTTGTATTCCTCAAAGCAGTTCTTGATGTAGTCGGTCTCGGCCTCCACCGTGACCCAGACGCCCATGCGGATGTCGTAGGGAATCTTGCGGCCGTTGGCCTCCAGCGACGAGATGACTTCCACCATGCCCTTGCGCTCCAGCACGCCGCCTTCGCTGATGGGACGTGTGACGTAAGGAATGTCTTCCACGCTGGCCGGCGGATAGAGCAGGCCGTTGCTGGGCACCGTCAGGCCTGTGGCATTGGCCACGGCGGTGGATTCGATGGAAGGCTTGGAGCCGTCCAGAAAGCTGTTGAACATCTTCGGGTTCAGCCCGCCGCGCGCGGCCTGCTCGGGCGTGAGGCCGTAGTTGCCCCAGACCGTTTCGGGCGTGGATTCGCAAAAATGCGGCAGCCATTTGTGGCCGCGGCCCGCCGCCACCACCGGGAAGCCGCAGGTGCGCGCCCAGTCCACCAGGTCGCAGATCAGTGCCGGCTGGTCGCCGAAGGCCAGCGAATACACCACGCCGGCATCAAGCGCCTTGCGCGCCAGCAGCGGGCCGCAAAAGGCGTCGGCCTCCACCGTGACGTTGACCACATGCTTGCCGTGCGCGAAGGCTTGCAGGCAATGCTCCACCGCCGCGATCGGGTTGCCTGTGCACTCCACAATGATGTCGATCTGCGGGTGCGTAACTACCGCCTGCCAGTCGTCGGTGACCCAGGTCGTGCCGGCCTGGATTGCCGCCTGCGCCGAGGCGGCCTGGGCCATCTCGGGTTTCCAGCCCACGCGGGCGAGGTTGGTACGCGCAGCGTCGGGCGACAGGTCGGCAATCGCCACCAGGTGCACACCCGGCGTGCGCGAGATTTGCGCGAGGTACATGGAGCCGAACTTGCCCGCGCCTATCAGGCCTATGCGCACCGGCTTGTTGTCGGCGGCGCGCTGCTGGAGTTTGGTAAACAGGTTCATTGCAATATCCGTTCGGGCTGAGCTTGTCGAAGCCTGCCCGCGTGTTGAGAAAGCCCTTCGACAGCGTCAGGGCAAACGGGGAGAGCCTTAAGCTGCCTTGCGCTCGGGCGCGACTTCTTCCATCGAGGTCTGCAGCGCCGAAGCCGGCACGCCGTCTTTCCACGGCAAATCCACCGGGTAGTCTTTCAGCAGGCAATCGTCAGGCAGGCAACTGATGGGTGTGAAGTCGCGGTGTGCGATGTACTCGGGGCGTTTGTAGCGGCGGATGTGGTTGCTCACCGCGCACAGGCTCAGGTAGACGCTGACCCGGTTGAAGGGCGAGAGGTTGCTGCCCGAGGCATGCACCAGGCAGGAGTGGAACAAAATCATGGAGCCGGCCGGGCCCTTGGGGCTGACGATGCCGCCTTGCTTGCCGCCGGCGCGCTGCACCAGCTGGCGTATCAGCTCGTTGTCCACTGTCCACAGCGGGTAGCTGGTGGTGGTCAGGTCGTGCTTCGCATCGACCACGCCCTTCTTGTGGCTGCCGGGGATGAACATCAGCGGGCCGTTGTGCTCGGTCACCTCGTCCAGGAAGATGGCCACGTTCATTGCGCGTTCGGTCGGCATCATGTCGTCGTTGAGCCAGGTGCCGTAGTCCTGGTGCCACTGCCAGACGTCGCCCTCAAAGGCCATCTTGCCGTTGATCTTGAACTGGTGCATGTAGAGCTGCTCGCCCAGCAGGTCTTCCACCGGCTCCACCATGCGCGGGTGCCGCGCCAGGCGCGCAAAGGGCTCGCTGTACATATGGGCCGCGAAGTTGGTGCGCACCGCGTTCTTGCCTTTTTCGCGGACGTTGTAGCCCTCGCGCCGCTCGTAAAGCTCGGGTACCGCGTCGTTGAGCACGCGGGTTTCTTCCGGCGTGAACAGGCCGGGGAAAAACAGGTAGCCCTCGCGGTCGAATTGGGCGAGTTGTTCAGGGCTCAGTCTCATCGCGTGTCTCCTTCAGTAGTTGTTCGGGTGCTTCAGGGGGCGGTGGACGCGGCGGGCTGGGCCAAGGCGCTGGACAGCAGCCTTGCCAGGTTGTGGCCGGCTTCCTCGCCGTGCTCGCGTATCAGCGCCTCGGCCTTGTCGGCGTTGCCGGCGGCAATGGCTTGGGCGATGGCCTCGTGCTCGTCCCAGATCGATTCGCGCATGGTCGACACCTGCAACACGGCGCCCATGGCGCGGCGTATGTGGTGCCAGTGCAGCTGCGCGCTCTGGGCGATCAGCGGGTTGCCCGAGGCTTCATAAATCGCCGCGTGAAAGCGCGCGTCGGCCGCCATCATGGCTTTGACGTCGTTGCCGCGTGCCGCCTTGCGGCCCTGGCTGATCAATTGCGGATCCAGCCGGGCGCGGGCCTGCGCGGCCAGGCGGGCGGCCAGCGCATCGAGTGCACTGCGCACCTGGTAAATCTGCACCAGCGAAGCCACGTCCAGCGGCGCCACCAGCACGCCGCGTCCGGGCGCGTCCAGCACAAAGCCGTCTTTTTTCAGCAGGCGCAGGGCCTGTAGTACCGGCTGGCGCGAGACCGCGAGCTGCGCGGCGATCTCTTCCTGCGTGATGCGGGCGCCGGGCGCCAGCGAGCCTTCGCTGATGGCGTCCAGCAGATTGCGGTAGACCTGGTCGACCAGGTCGGGGGTGGATTCGATTTTGATCAGCTGGGATGGCATATTTGTACTCTGTATACAGAATACGCTGATCTGAGGGCTAATGATTTCGGGTTTACCCGGGGTCGTCGATAGGCTGGCCGGGCTGTGCCAAGATGGCGGCCACTGACTGCTTTGCCATTTCTCAGGAGAACAACAATGAACCCCTTCGATCCCGCCTGGCTGGACCGCATGTACAACAACCGCGCGCTGGTGCCCGAGCACCCGGCTTACTTCGCGCGCTGGGCCGCCGACTCGCAAGCCGTGCGCAAACGCCTGCCCTGCCAGGTCGATGTGCCCTACGGCAACCATGCGGGTGAAATGCTGGACGTGTTTCCGGCCGGCGGCTTTGGCATCCACGGCGCCAAGCCGGGCAAGGGTGCGCCGGTGCTGGTGTTCATCCACGGCGGCTACTGGCGGGCCCTGGACAAGTCCGACCACTCCTTCATCGTGCCGTCCTTCACCGAGGCCGGTACCTGTGTCGTGGTGCCCAACTATGCCCTGTGTCCCGCAGTGACGATTCCCGAGATCACGATGCAGATGGTCAAGGCTCTGGCCTGGACCTGGCGCCATATAGCCCGTTACGGCGGCGACCCCAGCCGCATCACGGTGGCTGGGCATTCGGCCGGCGGCCACCTGGCGGCCATGCTGCTGCTGTGCGACTGGAAGGCCTATGCAGGCGACCTGCCGGCGGACCTGGTGAAAAATGCGCTGTCAATTTCAGGCCTTTACGACCTGGAGCCCATGCGCCACGCGCCCTTCGTGAAAGACTCGCTCAAGCTCACGCCCGAGCAGGTCGCCAAGGCCAGCCCGGCACTGCTGCCGGCGCCGCGCCGCGGCACGCTCTACAGTGTGGCGGGGGCTGACGAAAGCGCCGAGTTCCTTCGCCAGAACCTGCTGATCCAGCAGGCCTGGGGCGAACGCATCGTGCCGGTATGCGAATCGCATCTGCGCCGCAACCACTTCAGCGCGCTGGATGCATTGGCTGAAACGGATCACCGCCTGTACGGCCTGGCGCTGGACTTGCTGGGGCTTGCCGGCAAACCTGCGTAAGCAGGCCCTACATCAGCAAGTGCTCACCCGCGTTATCGCCGCCCAGCGTGACGTAGTTGACCTTGCGGATGTCCAGCAGCCTGGTTCCGCCGGCATAGCTGATGGAGCTCTGGATGTCTTCTTCCATTTCGCGCAGCGTGTCGGCCAGCGTGCCCTTGACGGGCTCCAGGATGCGCTTGCCTTCGACGTGCTTGTACTCGCCCTTGTTGAAGTCCGAGGCGCTGCCGTAGTACTCCTTGAAGAGCTTGCCGTCGACCTCGACGGTCTTGCCCGGGCCTTCCTCCATTCCCGCGAGCATGGAGCCGATCATCACCATGGT
>Ga0102589_1001948_pt1 | contig 25471 bp, 26 predicted proteins | sample AraplaMF_Col_mLB_FD_76858 | JGI IMG/M metagenome (GOLD analysis project Ga0102589, IMG submission 76858) | Arabidopsis root microbial communities from the University of North Carolina, USA - plate scrape MF_Col_mLB | ecosystem: Host-associated > Plants > Roots > Endosphere | place: USA... | reverse complement strand
GCTGTGGCCAATGAACTCCGAAGCGGGTGCGACCACCGCCTGTACCAGCTGCGCCTCCCCGTCGCCGCTGGCGTGGCCGCGGTAGCGCACGATCGGTTGCAGGTCCAGGCCCGGATCGTCATGCAGCGACGCCAGTGCATCGGCCGATGCCTCGAGCAGCAGGATGTCGCCGACAAGCACGCTCGACTGCAGGGACAGATCGTCGCGCAGCTGGCCATCGCGCAGCCAGCCGAGCAGGCGGACGCCTTCACCCTGGGCCTTCTGCAGGTCCGCCATCGGCCGCGTGCTCCAGCGCGATCCCTCGACCACGACCAGCTCGGTCCGGTAACGGTCCAGACGCAGGTAGCCATCGTCGCCGAGTGCGCCCAGGCGGCGCGGCAGCAGCCAGCGAGCGAGCAGCATGTAGACCATGCCGATCGCGACCAGCGCCAACCCGATGGGCGTGATCGAGAAGATCCCCAGACCCTCGGCGCCCGTGCGCTCGATGAGGTTGTCGGCCAGCAGGAACGCCGGTGCACTGACCAGGGTGAGCGTGGTGCCCAGCGATGCGGCGAACGACATCGGCATCAACAGGCGCGATGCCGACATGCCGCGCTGGCGCGCGAATCGCGTCAGGATCGGCAGCATCATCGCGGTCACCATCACGTGATGGGTGAATGACGACAGTGCGGCCACGGCCGGCATCACCACTGCGATTGCACGGCTCTCGCTGTGGCCGGCGGCGCGGCCAATGGCCTGGCCGATGCGCTCTGTGATGCCCGTCGCCGCCAGCCCGCCGGAGATGACGAACACTGCCGCAACGATGATCGCCGGTTCGCTGGCGAAGCCCGACAGGGCCTGTCGCGCGTCCAGGACCCCGGCCAGCACCAGTGCCAGCAGGGTCAGCATCGCAGTGACGTCCACGCGCAACCGTTCGCTGATGAACAGATACAGGGAGCCGGCCAGGATCAACAGGAACAGCCCTTGCTGGGCCAGTGGGTGGTGGGCTTGCAGCATGTCCATGGCCGCCATTGTGCTGGATCGGCCGGTATCGCCAGATTTCCCGACCCGTGCACCACCCCGTCACAATCGGGTTGGATACACTCCGCCATTGCGGCAGGTTCAGAGTTACCCATCCCGATGAGCAACATCACCGGCCAAGAAACCGGAGTCGACCGCTTCCGGCTGGCGATGGCCGCGTCCGGGGTCGGCATGGCGATCGTCGATCTGAATGGACACTGGGTCGAGGTCAATCCGGCATTCGAGCGCATGTTCGGCTACAGCGCGGCCGAAGTGCTCGGCCGTCCGACGGTCGCCTTCACCCATCCCGACGACATCTCGCTCACGCAGTCGTACCTGCGTGGCCTGATCGACGGCAGCATTCCCACGCTCGACGCGCAGAAGCGCTACCTGCATCGCAGCGGCGAGACCCTGTGGGCCCACATCAACATCGCCGTGATGCGCGACGACTTCGGTGCACCGCTCTACCTGCTGGTGCAGCTGCGCGACATCAGCGCGCAGCGCGCCGCCGAGCTGGCGCTGGAATCGCGCGCCGAAGCAGAACACGCCGCGCGCGATGTCTCCAACCGGCAACTGCAGCTGTTTGCCGATTCGGTGTCGCACGACCTGCGCGCGCCGCTACGGTCGATCGAGAGTTTCTCGGCGCTGTTGGCCGACCGCGCCCACGACCGCCTCGACGCCACCGATCGCGATTACCTGTCGCGCATCCGCGCCGCCGCGGCGCGCATGAGCAGCCTGCTCAGCGCACTCAACGACCTCTCCTACGTCACCCGCGCCGAACTCAAGGCGAGCACGGTCGACCTGAGCCTGCTGGCCGACTGGGTCGGTGCCGAGCTGCAGGACGCCGAACCGGAGCGTCGCGCCGAGATCCGCGTGCAGCCGGACCTGCAGGTCGAAGGCGACGAACGCCTGCTCAAGCTGCTGCTGGTGCAGCTGATGGGCAATGCCTGGAAGTTCTCGCGCGACCGCCAGCCCATCCGCATCGACGTCAGCGGCCATCGCGAAGGCGACACGCTGCAGGTGCAGATCCGTGACCAGGGCATCGGATTCGACATGCGCTATGCTCACAAGCTGTTCGAGCCTTTCCAGCGGCTGCACGGACCGGACCAGGGGGGTGGTCACGGTCTGGGGCTGGCGATCGCCCGACGCATCGCAGAGCGACATCGCGGTTGCGTGCGGGCCGAATCACAGCCTGAAGCCGGTGCCATCTTTACCCTCGAGTTGCCGGTCACAGCGACAGAGGACGCTATTTGATGCACAAGGAAATCCTGCTCGTCGAGGACAATCCCGACGATGTCGAACTGACCCGCCTCGCCTTCGACGAGGCGAAGATCGCAAACCGCCTGGTGGTGGTCGGTGATGGCGCCGAGGCGCTCGACTACCTCTTCGCCCGTGGCAAATACAGCGATCGCGACCCCGAGGACCTGCCCTCGATCATGCTGCTGGACCTCAACCTGCCCAAGGTCGACGGTCGCGAAGTGCTGCAGGCCGTGCGTGCCAACGAAGCCACGCGCACGCTGCCGGTGGTGGTGCTGACCACCAGTGCCGAGCCGTTCGATGTCGAGGCCAGCTACGCGCTGGGCGTCAACAGCTACATCCAGAAACCGGTCGACTTCGAGCAGTTCGTCTGGGCGGTCAAGCAGGTCGGCTTGTACTGGCTCGTGCTGAACCATCCGCGCACGGTGTAACGGCCGCCACGCAAGCGATTATCTTCCGGTGCCTCATCCGGCGCCGAACAGCTGCTCGGCGCGCTGGAACAACACCCAGCTGGTCGCAATGAACTTGTCGCCACCCGTGGGCCGGTTGCCGCGATGGGTGTGCGTGAAGGCCGCCGGTGCGATCAGCAGGCTGCCCGTTCGCGGCACGATCTTGCGCTGCTGGTAGAGGAACTCGGTCTCGCCTTCCTCGAAGCCGTCGTTGAGGTAGATCGTCCACAGCAGGTGCCGGTGCAGCGTTTCCGCGCGCGGGTCGCGCGGGTACAGCTCGCAGTGCCAGTAGGGATAGCCGCCGCGGTTGGCGCTGTAGCGTTGCAGGTTGATCGAGCCCGGCCGCAGCACGGTGCGGATCACCGGCGCCAGGTCCTCGTCGTCCATCACCACCATGCGTTCCGGGGTGAGGCGATGGCTCTTGCCGTCGTCGCCCGGGGTTTCCAGCATCAGCGGTGCGATCAGCGTGTGCGGGTAACGGCGCAGGTAGGCGATCACGCCGCGGAACACCGCCAGGTTCAGCGTCGTCTCGACATCGCGCCACTCCTCGCGCCCGCTGATGGTGAGGTCGCGGCTGTCCTTGAGGTCGGGCATCACGCCGCCGCCGACGCGTCCGGGCACCGTGTCGCCGCTGGCGCTGAAGCGCTCCACCAGGCTGGCGCACTGGGCGGGCGTCAGGACGTCCGGATAGACCTCGATGAAGTCGTTGTCCTGGGCGGTGAGGGCGCGGGCTGCGGGTTGGCTGGACATGCGGAAGGCAGGGGATCCGGCGGCAGCGGCCATCCTCGCATGCCGCCGGCCCGCCGTCTAAGGCGCTCGGCAACGCGATCCCATCAAGCAACGCTGATCGTGTTCGGCGACTCGGGGTCGCTCGCGCGCAGGCCGTGGCGCTGCATGAGCCGGTACAGGGTCACCCGCGACACACCCAGCTCGCGCGCGACGTCGACCAACCGGCCGCGGTTGCGATGCAGCGAATGCTCGATGGCATTGCGCGTGGCCGCATCGCGGACTTCGTCGAGTGTCGGCGGCGGTGTCGCCAGTGCGTTCTCGATGTGCAGGTCGGCCGCGGTGATCAGGCGTCCCTCGGCCATCACCACGGCCTGGCGGACGCGGTTGATCAGCTCGCGCACGTTGCCCGGCCAGCCATGGCTGTGCAGCGCCTGGCGCGCACACGGGGCGAAACCCTTGAGCGTGCGATGGCCTTCCTGCGAATAGCGCTGCAGTGCGTACTCGGCGATGCGGTCGATGTCGCTGCCGCGCTCGCGCAGCGGCGGCTGCTGCAGGCGCAGGACGCACAGGCGGTGGTAGAGGTCGGCGCGGAAGCGGCCGTCGGCGACGGCGAGGTCGAGGTCATGGTGGGTGGCGGAAATGATGCGCACGTCGATCGGGATCTGCTCGTGGCCGCCCAGTCGTTCGATGCTGCCTTGCTGCAGGAAGCGCAGCAGTGAAGCCTGGCTCTCCAGCGGCAGGTCGCCGATCTCGTCGAGGAACAATGTGCCGCCGTTGGCCATCTCGATGCGGCCGAGCTTGCGCTGCTGCGCGCCGGTGAACGCACCGCGCTCGTAACCGAACAGTTCCGACTGGATCAGGCTGTGCGGAATCGCACCGCAGTTGATCGCCACGAACGGATGCGCATGCCGGCGCGAATGCCGGTGCACGGCCATCGCCGCCAGTTCCTTGCCGGTGCCGGTCTCGCCGGCGATGAACACCGGCGCCTCGGTCAATGCCGCCTTGCGCAGCGTGCGGCACAGCGTACGCATGGCGCCGCTCTCGCCGATCATGCCGTCGAACCCGGCCTCGCTGGTGACGTCGCCGCCTTCGCAGGCGAGGCTGGCCATGCCGTGGGCGTGGCCGATCACGGTGTTCATCACCGCTTCCGGGCACGGCAGCGTCAGGTAGTCGTAGCAGTAGTCGCGGATGAGCTTGCGCACCGGCTCTTCGTCGAGCTGGCGCGCATCGATGCCGGCCACCCAGCCGACGTTGGCCGCCGACAGTGCGCCGCCGAACTCGGCGAGGTCCTGTTGCGTGAAGCCTTCGCGCAGGTCGAGCAACGCCGCATGCGGCTGCCGCGTATCGCGCTGCAGGATGCGCAACACGCTGCGCGCATCGGGTGCGCGACGCAGGTTCCAGCCCATCTGCTGGAGGCCGCCCAGGGCAAGCACGCGACCGGCGCCGCCGCGGGTGACGTAGATGAGTTCACGCGCGCCGGGGGCGCCCGACAATGCTTCCTGCGTTCCTTCGATCGCCATCTCCGTCTCCGTCTCCCGACAGGACCTGCTGGCGCATTTCGAACGTTCCGGGTTGGGCCGTTGGGTGGCAACCCGGAGGGCCGGCCCGAAATGCATTAACAGGCCCTGCCGTGGCTGCAGAATGCTGCCACTACACATGGATACGCAGTGTTATTTACGGCAGGGATGACGATGAACGGTCAAAAGGAATACGAAAAACCACGCGTTTTCCCGGCACGAATCGCGCCAACCCGGTTCAACTTCGTGAGTGCGGCGCGCGAGGGCGCCGCACTCGCATTCAGCGCGTCACGCGTGCTTCGACGCGCCCTGCTCGTCGTGCTCGCGGTGATAACGCACGGCCGCTTCGACTTCGCTCTTTGAACCGAGGAACACCGGCACGCGCTGGTGCAGGCCCGTCGGCTGCACTTCGAGCATGCGCTGGCGACCGGTGCTGGCGGCGCCGCCGGCCTGCTCGACCAGCATGCTCATCGGGTTGGCTTCGTACATCAGGCGCAGCTTGCCGCCCTTGGCCGCGCACTTGCTGTCGAGCGGATAGCTGAAGATGCCGCCGCGGGTGAGGATGCGGTGCACGTCGGCGACCATGGACGCGACCCAGCGCATGTTGAAGTCCTTGCCGCGCGGGCCTTCCTTGCCGCTGAGCAGGTCGCCGACATAGTGCTGCATCGGCGCTTCCCAGAAGCGCTGGTTGGACATGTTGACCGCGAACTCCTTCGTCTCCTCGGGGATGCGCATGCCGCGCGTGGTCATCACGAAGCTGCCCACTTCACGGTCGAGGGTGAAGGCGTGCGTGCCGTGGCCGATCGTCAGCACCAGCATCGTGCTCGGCCCGTAGGTGCAGTAGCCGGCCGCGACCTGGGCGGTGCCGGGCTGCAGGAAGTGCTCGTCCTGCGCCTGGGTGACGCCTTCGGGGCAGCGCAGCACCGAGAAGATGGTGCCGACGGAAATGTTGACGTCGATGTTGGAGCTGCCGTCGAGGGGATCGAACAGCAGCAGGTAGTTGCCGCGCGGGTAGACGTCCGGAATCGGCTGCGAAGTGTCCATCTCCTCCGAGGCCAGGCCGGCGAGATGCCCGCCCCAGGCGTTGGCTTCGAGCAGGATCTCGTTGGACAGCACGTCGAGCTTCTTCTGCGCCTCGCCCTGGATGTTGATGCTGGCCTCGCCGGCAGCGCCCGCGTCGCCGAGGACGCCGCCGAGCGCGCCCTTGCCGACCGCGATCGAGATCGTCTTGCAGGCACGGGCAACCACTTCGATCAGCAGGCGGGCATCGGCGTTGATGCGGCCGGCGCGCTGCTCTTCGATCAGGTAGCGGGTCAGGGAGATGGATTGCGGCGTTTGAGTCGACATGGGCACGGCGGGAAGCGGCAACGGGACCGCCATTGTCGCCGATGCGGCCGTCGCGGTGGGCCGTCCGGCCGGCGCGGAACGTCGCACGGCTGCTGACAGGAGGCTGGCAGCAGCACCGTCGCACTGTGTGACGGTGCGATCGGCACGTCGGCGGGAGCGCCGCAATGGGCATTGGCAATGCAACCGGCAGGACCGCCGGCAACCTGCGTCAGAACCGGCTCGGCACCGGTACCGTCGACCGCTATCGCCGCCTGCTGCTGCAGCTGGCCGCCAGCGCACAGGCGCTGGTGATGCTGCCGCTGCGCGCGGGCACGCGCAGCGCGACGCCCACCGCGCCCGCCATGAACGCGGGGCACGCCGCCGACGGACGCCACGACTTCGACTTCCTCCACGGGCAATGGCAGATCCGCAACGAGCGCCTGAAACAGCGTCTGGTCGGATCCACGGAGTGGGAAATCTTCGGCGCCAGCCAGTGGTGCCAGCCGCTGCTGGGCGGGCTGGGCAACGTCGACGACTTCGTCAGCGACTGGCATCGCCCGGGCGTCGGCGAGCGCTTCATCGGCATGACCCTGCGGCTGTTCAGCCCGGAATCGCGGCAATGGAGCATCTATTGGGCCGGCAACCACGACGGTCGCCTGGAGTCGCCGATGGTCGGACATTTCGACAACGGCACCGGCACGTTCCATGGCCACGGCGAGCACGAGGGGCAACCGGTGCAGGTCCGCTTCCGCTGGAGCCAGGTCAGTGCCAACACCGCGCACTGGCAGCAGGCGTTCTCGCAGGACCAGGGCGAAACCTGGGAAACCAACTGGCACATGTGGTTCCGCCGCAGCGACGAGGCAGGTCGCCTGCTGCACGACGATGGCGTGATCGAACTGCGCCAGTACACGCTGCGGCCCGGCCGTCGCGACGACCTGGTCGAATTGTTCGAACGCGAGTTCATCGAGCCTCAGGAAGCGGTGGGCATGCACGTGATCGGCCAGTTCCGCGATCTCGACGATGACAACCGTTTTGTCTGGATGCGCGGGTTCGCCGACATGCCTGTACGCGCCGAGGCCTTGAGCGGCTTCTATGGCGGGCCGACATGGGCACGCCATCGCGACGAAGCCAACGCCACCATGATCGACAGCGACGACGTGCTGTTGCTGCGTCCGCTGCGGACCGACAGCGCGATTGCACGCAGTGGCCCGCGTCCGGCGCAGGGCGCGGCGGACGCTGCGAAGGGCCTGGTCGAAGCCGGCATCTGTTACCTCGATGAAGCGGCCGACAGCGGATTCGCCCAACGCTTCGAACAGCAGCTGGCACCTCGCCTGCTCGCCGCCGGCGCCGAGCTGATCGGCGTGTATGTCACCGAGTCCGCGCCCAACACCTTCCCGCGCCTGCCAGTGCGCGAAGGCGAGCAGGTGCTGGTGTGGTTCGCGCGCTTCGCCGATGTCGACGCCCACCATCGTTACGAGTCGGCCCTGCTGGCCGACGGCCTGTGGAACACGGCGGTCGCGCAGGCCCTGCTCGATGGCCTGAGGCAACCGCCGCAGCGGCTGCGGCTGGCGCCGACGCCGCGCTCGGAGTTGCGTATATGAGACGCGCGGTCGCAAAACCGCCGGTGGTATCGCTAACCGGCGTTGAGCCTGACGCGACGGCGGGCGATCATGCCGCATGCGCCGCGCCGACCGCCTCTTCCTTCTGATCCATGCCCTGCGTGGACGCCGTTCCGCACTCACCGCACAACGACTGGCCGAAACGCTCGCCGTGTCGCTGCGCACGGTCTACCGCGACGTTGCCGACCTGCAACGTTCCGGCGTGCCGATCGAAGGCGAGGCCGGCGTCGGCTACATGCTGCGCAAGGGCTCGGACATCCCGCCGCTGATGTTCACGGCCGACGAGCTCGAAGCGCTGGTGGTCGGAACGCGGTTCGTCCGCGCCTTCGGCGGCGTGCGGCTGGGACGCGAAGCCGCCGCGGCGTTGCTGAAGATCGAGGCGGTGTTGCCGCCGGAACTGCGCGAGCGCAGCGAACGCACGCGCATCTTCGCGCCAGAAGTGGACCGGCTCGAGAACAGCGGGCTGATCGACGACCTGCATGCCGCAGTGACCAGTGCGCAGGTATTGCGCCTGCGCTATCGCGACAACGATGCGCGTGCCAGCGAGCGCGAGATCGAGCCGCTGTGCCTGGCGTTCTGGGGCGGCAGCTGGACGCTGGGGGCGTGGTGCCGCCTGCGCGCGGACTTCCGCAACTTCCGGCCGGACCGGATCGTGGAGTACTCGCCTACGGGCGAGACGTTCGTCGAGAGCCGCGAGCGTGGATTGGCGGCGTACCTCCGCGCGGCGAATCCGGTGAAGTAACCCTCCGTCATTCCCGCGCAGGCGGGAATCCATGGACGTTGGAACGACGTCAACGGCAGATGGATCCCGGCGTTCGCCGGGATGACGGTCAAACCCGCATATCACCCGTATCGATGAAGCGCTGATGCCACGACAGCGCCTCGGTCAGCAGGTGCGGGGTGTGCTTGCCGTAACTGTCGCGTCTCGCGCGGTCGAAGTAGTCCTGCAGCATCGGCCGGTAGGACGGGTGCGCGCAGGCATCGATCACGCGCTGCGCTCGCTGCTTCGGCGCCAGGCCGCGCAGGTCGGCCAGGCCCTGTTCGGTGACCACGACCATCACGTCGTGCTCGGTGTGGTCGACGTGGCTGGCCATCGGCACGATCGACGAGATGCGCCCGCCCTTGGCCGTGCTCGGTGACATGAACACCGACAGATAGGCATTGCGCGCGAAGTCGCCGCTGCCGCCGATGCCGTTCATGATCCGCGTGCCGGCGACGTGGGTGGAGTTGATGTTGCCGTACAGGTCGGCCTCGATCATGCCGTTCATGGCGATGCAGCCCAGGCGCCGCACCAGCTCGGGATGGTTGGAGATCTCCTGCGTGCGCAGCACGATCCGCTCGCGGTAGTGATCGAGATGGGCGAGGAACTCGTCGATGCCGGCCGGGCTCAGCGAGAATGACGTTGCCGACGCCATCCGCACCACGCCGCTCTTGAGCAGTTCCAGCATGCCGTCCTGGATCACCTCGGTGAACGCGGTGAGGTCGCGGTAGCCGGCCTGGGCGAGGCCGGTCAGCACCGCATTGGCGATGTTGCCGACGCCCGACTGCAGCGGCAGCAACTGCGGGGTGAGGCGGCCACGGCGAACCTCGTGCGCGTAGAAGTCCAGCAGGTGCGCGGCGATCTGCTTCGAATCGGCGTCGGGCGGGGTGAACGGCGAATTGCGGTCCGGTGCGTCGGTCTCGACGATGGCGATGATCTTGTCCGGGTCGCAGCGCAGGTACGGCTCGCCGATGCGGTCATCGGGATGCAGCAACGGAATGGGTTTGCGGTTCGGTGGCAACGCGGTGCCGTAGTAGACATCGTGCATGCCCTCCAGCGCCGCCGGTTGCCAGCGGTTGACCTCGAGGATCACTTTGTCGGCCTGGTCGAGCCAGGTCTTGTTGTTGCCCACCGACGACGACGGCACCAGGCGGCCGTCCTCGGTGATCGCGGTGACTTCGATCACGGCCACATCGACCGCACCGTAGAAACCGAACCACGTGTATTGGGCGACATGGCTGAGGTGCAGGTCGATGTAGTCGAGCTCACCGGCATTGATGCGTTCGCGCAGGGCCGGGTCGGACTGGTACGGCAGGCGCAGTTCGATGCCTTCTGCACGGGCGAGCACGCCGTCGAGTTCGGGCGCGGTCGAGGCGCCGGTCAATACCTTGATGCGAAAGGCCTCACCGGCGTCGTGCGCCTGTTCGATCTGCGCCGCCAACGCCTGCGGCACGGCCTTGGGATAGCCGGCGCCGGTGAAGCCGCTCATGGCGACGGTCATGCCGGGGCGGATCAGGGCGGCGGCCCGTTCGGCGCTCATGCGCCGGTCGCGCAGGCCGGGGTGGCGGATGCGGTCGCTCATGGTGACGGTGCGGTGCGGGGGAAAAACCAGTCTAGTCCGCGGCCGTGGCGCCGATGTGTTGACGCTGCCGGCCCGGTCCGCCGTACCCTTGCCACGCAGACACCCTGGAGTTCGGCATGCTCAATTCACTGCTGGCCATCGCGCTTGGCGCCACGCTCGGTTCGTGGGCGCGCTGGGGGCTCTCGGTCTGGCTGAACCCGGTGCACGGCAGCGTGCCGCTGGGCACGCTCGCCGCCAACCTCGGCGGTGGCTACCTGATCGGCCTGGCGGTGGCGTGGTTGGGCGCCAGCCAGGGCGTGGCACCGGAATGGCGCCTGTTCGTGATCACCGGCCTGCTCGGCGGCCTGACCACCTTCTCGACGTTCTCTGCCGAAACCGTGCAGCTGCTGCAGCGCGAAGCCTACGGCTGGGCGCTGGTGACCATCGCGCTGCACCTGCTGGGGTCGCTGGCGATGACCGTGCTGGGGATCATGACCATGCGCTGGCTGCGTGGCGCCGTGATGTAGGCAGGCCAGCAGGCGTTTCGTCGCGCCATGGCCGGTTCCGTCGCAACCTGGCCCCTGCCCGCGCACGCCGCCCGTATGCTCTGCCGCACTGAATCCCGACACGGTCCCACCACGCCGCATGGTCACCAACTTCACCTTCATCGCCCGCCTTGTCGCCGCCTGGTTCCTGGCGTTCCTGGTACTGGCGATGCTGATCGACGCGACCCCGCTCGGGCGCTTCGATGGCTGGCCCGTCTCGTTCCTGTTCTTCGTCACCATCGGCTTCGTGATCATCGAAGCGGTGTCGCACCTGCGGCGGGTGCGGCTGATCGCCGGCCAGGTCGACGCAACCACGCTGGCCAACCGCCAGCGCCGGCAGATCGAGATTCCGTTCGAGGCCGGTGAAGCCTTCGACCTGCTCGATGCGGCGATCCGCGAACTGCCGCGCACGGAAGACATCGAAAGCGCCCGCGACAGCCTGCAGATCCGCGCCAAGGTCAAGCGCCTGCAACCCTATGGCGATTCGCCCTCGCGCTACATCAACCCGCTGGAGCTGCTGGGCATTCCGCGCAACCAGATCTCCGCGACGGTGACGCCGGGCCGCGGCACCGGCAGCGTGACGCTGATCTGCGAGCCGGAAAGTGGCGCCTGGAGCGACTGGTTCCGCGTCGACGACGGCACCAACCTCGAGAACGCCGAAGCCATCACCCGCGCCGTGGCGCGTCGCATCGCCGAGCGTCGCCGCAGCGAACAGGCGGCCGCGGCGCAGACGGTGACCGAGAAGGAGCTGACCGTGGCCAAGCTGAGCCTGCTGCACGCACAGGTCGAACCGCACTTCCTCTACAACACGCTCGCCAGTGCGCAGTACCTGACCCGCACCGACCCGGCCCGCGCCGACGAGATGCTCGGGCACCTGATCCTGTACCTGCGCCATTCGCTTCCGCGCACCGACGAAGCACTGTCGACCCTGGGCGTGGAGCTGGAGCGCTCGCGCGCCTACCTGGAAATCCTCAAGCTGCGCATGGGCCCGCGCCTGGCGCTGCAGATCGACGTGCCCGAAGACCTGCGCGCGACGCCGCTGCCGCCGATGATGCTGCAGACGCTGGTCGAGAACGCGATCAAGCACGGCCTGGAACCCAAGCCCGGTGGCGGCACCGTGTGGATCATCGCGCGCAGCAACGACCGCATCGTCTCGGTGACCGTGGCCGACGACGGCGGCGGCTTCAACGCCGAAAGCACCGGCACCGGCATCGGCCTGAGGAACGTGCGTGAACGCCTGCGCCTGGTCTACGGCAACGCGGCGACGCTCGCGATCGTGGCCAACTTCCCCACCGGCGTGGCCGCCACCATCACCGTCCCGGTCGCGGGACCGCAGGAGGCCGGCCGTGGCTGAGAACAAAGTGATGACCGCCGTGGTCGCCGAAGACGAGGAGCTGCTGCGCAACGCGCTGGTCGAGCTGCTCGGCGAGGTCTGGCCGCAGCTGCAGGTGGTCGCACAGTGCGAGGACGGCGCCAGCGCGCTGGAAGCCATCGCCGAGCACCGCCCCGACGTCGCTTTCCTCGACATCCGCATGCCGGGCTTGACGGGACTGGACGTGGCCGCTGCCGCCGCACAGGCCAGCCCGGGCACGCAGGCGGTGTTCGTCACCGCCTACGACCAGTACGCCATCGATGCCTTCGAGCACGGTGCCATCGATTACCTGCTCAAGCCGGTGAGCCGCGAGCGACTGGCGGCGACCGCCAAGCGCGTGCAGGCGCGCGCCGCGGCTGGCAGCGTCGATGCGGCCACGCTCGCCGAACTGGTGGCGAGCCTCGACCTGGTGCCGCGCCGCAGCGAGCCGCCGCTGACCTGGATCACCGCCAGCGCCGGCCGCGACACGCGCCTGATCATGGTCGACGACGTCGCCTACTTCCGTGCCGACAACAAGTACACGGTGGTGATGACCGCCGAAGGCGAAGCCCTGATCCGCAAGCCGATCCGCGAATTGCTGGTCGCGCTCGACCCGACCGTGTTCCGCCAGATCCACCGCTCCACCATCGTCAACCTCAAGGCGATCGCATCGATCGTGCGCGACGACAGCGGCAAGGGCGTGGTGCGCCTGCGCCAGCGTCCGGAAACCCTCACCGTCAGCCAGCCCTTCATGGCGCTGTTCAAACAGATGTAACAGCACGCCAGCCGGCGCGACCGCCGACCCATCGTCATGCAGTACCCACGCTCGCGGCCTCGTTGCCGCGGAAGGATGCCCCATGCGCAGTGTTATGGCTTTCGTCTACTTTCTCCTCAGCCTGGTTGGCCTGGCGGGCGGCACTGGCGGCGGTGGCACCACGCTCGTTGCGCGCAGCGCCGAGAACGGCGTGGACACCCTGCTCAGCAGCACGCACGTCGCCGACGGCAAGGTCCGCTTCCAATGCCTGCGCAGTGCCAGCGGCCATTGCCACTACGTGTTGTTCGCCGATCGGCGTCCTGCCGGCGCGTTCGATGTCGCGGTCGGCCAGGCGCGCGAGCGCAACGACCTCCCGGCCGATTTCAGCCTGTGCGTGAGCCACCTCGACACCGACGTGGATGCGCAGTGCCGGCCCGCCCGCTGAGCGATATGGCAATCGGTTATGTCGCGCTGAAAAAGCGTTCCGACCGGATAACCGCAGATTTACCACCGCGCCGCGCAGTCCGGTTACCAATGGACGCCCCGACAGCGACGGAGTGGATGTCATGCGGATCAGCATCATCGGTGCAGGATTCAGCGGCTGCGTACTGGCCACCGAACTGGCGCGGGCCGCGCCTGCCGGCGTCGACATCCAGCTGGTCGGCACGCCCGACAGCTACGGTCGCGGCGTTGCCTATGGCGAAGCGCGGCCCGAGCACCTGCTCAACGTCAGGGCGCGCGACCTGGGCGCCACGTCCGACCATCCCGGCGAGTTCGCCGACTGGCTGAGCCTGACCGAACGCGCGCGCCACAGTTTCCTGCCGCGCCTGGTCTACGGCGAGTACCTGCATTCACGCCTGCACGGTGCCGCGCAGGTGTCGCTGGCGGCGCTGGCGCGGGTCGAGCAGGAGGCGATCGCGATCCAGCGCGATGCCGGAGCCTTCCGGATCCATCTCGCCGACGGCGCCGACTTCCTCAGCGACGTGGTGGTGCTGACCGTGGGCGCCTTGCCGCCGCAACCGCTGGCGGGCGTCGGGCCGCGCCTGGCCGTGCATCCCAGCTACCTGGGCTGGCCCTGGCAGAACGGGCTGGACGGAACCGGCGCGATCGACAACGTTCCGCCCGGCGCGCGCGTCCTGGTCATCGGCACCGGCCTGACCATGGCCGACGTGGTGACGACCTTGCACCGCCGTGGTCATCGCGGGCCGATCACCGCATTGTCGCGGCACGGGCTGTTGCCGAACGCGCACAGCGAGGATCCGATCGCGGCCATCGCGCTGCCGCCGACGGTGCTGCAGGCACTCAACAGCCACGACCTGCGGCAACTGGTGCGGGCATTGCGCACGCTGATACCGATCGTGCCGGACTGGCGTGCGCTGATCGATGCGCTGCGGCCGTACATCCAGGGTTTCTGGCGTGGCCTGCCGGTGCCGCAGCGCGGGCAGTTCCTGCGCCACCTGCGCGCGCACTGGGAGGTGCTGCGCCACCGCCTGGCGCCGGCGCTGGCGAACGAGATCGAGGTGCTGATCCGCGAACGCGGCTTCGCCCATGCCAGCAGCGAGCAGTTCGACGTGCTCATCCGCGCCACCGGCTTCGATACCGACCTGGAGCGCACCAGCCATCCGCTGGTGGCGCAGTTGCGCGACTCGGGGATGCTCAGTGCCGACCCGCTCGGGCTGGGGATCAATGCGTCGCCGCGCTTCGAGGCGCTCGATGGCAACGGCAGCGTGGTGCGTGGCCTCTATGCGCTCGGGCCGCTGCTGCGCGCGCAGTTGTGGGAAATCACGGCGGTACCGGAGTTGCGGGTGGCGGCGCGGACGCTGGCGAGGCAGTTGTTGGCGGCTGCGCCTGCGCGGCACGGCCATCAGGCGTGGCAGGCGGTGCAGGGCTAGAGCAGATGGGTCCCGGCTTTCGCCGGGATGACGTGAGGGTGGTTCGAGGTTGCGGGCCTGGATCGCGGCGTGCGTCGGGAGGGCGGTGTCAGGCGTCGGGACGACGGTGTCAGACGTCGCCGTCGGTCGCCCAGCCTTCGCCGGTGCCGCGGTTGAACACCGTGTCGGTGGCCAGCACGTTGCCGGCCGGGATCGACTCCTGCTGCGCCAGGCTGGCATAGATCGGCGTGAAGTCCGGCGTGGTCGCTTCCATCAACTGCTCGTAGCTGTCGATGACGAAGTAGGTCTTCTGGAACGTGTCGATGCGGTAGCGCGTGCGCATGATCCGCTCGAGGTCGAAGCCGATGCGGTTCGGCGACGCGCTTTCCAGGCAATGGATCGACTCGCCCTTGGACGAAACGATGCCGCTGCCGTAGATGCGCAGGCCGTCGGGCTGGCGGATCAGGCCAAACTCGACCGTGTACCAGTACAGGCGGGTCAGGTTGACCAGCGCGTCCGGGCCGATGCCGTGTGCCTTCACGCCGCCGCGGCCGTAGGCCTGCATGTAGTCGGCGAACACCGGGTTCATCAGCAGCGGCACGTGGCCGAACAGGTCGTGGAACAGGTCAGGCTCGGCCAGGTAGTCGAGCTGCTCGGGCTTGCGGATCCACCACGTCACCGGGAAGCGGCGGTTGGCCAGGTGGTCGAAGAACGTCAGCTCCGGCAACAGGCCCTCCACGCCGACCAGCTCCCAGCCGGTCGCCTTGCGCAGCATCCGGTTGAGGTCTTCGAACTTCGGGATGCGGTCGGGCGTCATGCCCATCGCTTCCTGGGTGCGCAGGAACTCGTCGCTGGCGCGGCCGACGAGGACCTCGCGCTGGCGCTTGAACAGGGTCGCCCAGACGTCGTGGTCGGCCTGGCTGTAGCTCGCCCACGGCTGCTCGACCACCGACGTCGTGTACACCGGCACGTAGCCCTTGTCGGTGAGCTGGTGTTCGACGCGGCTGGGGGTGGCTGAGTTCATGGGGGACTCCTTGTACTGATCACTGACTTTAGCGGCCAGACCGCGCAATAAGCTTGCGTAGTTGCGCGGGTATCCGGTTACGGCGCAATATTCTTGCGTCTTTGCCAAAGAGAGCGCACGAAATGGCCGCCGTGGAACTGGACCGGACCGACCTGCTGGTCCTTGCCGAACTGCAGCGCAGCGGCCGCCTGACCAATGCCGAGCTGGCCGAGCGCGTCCACCTGTCGGCGTCGGCCTGCCTGCGCCGGGTGCAGCGGCTGGAGCGCGAGGGCGTCATCGCCGGCTACCGCGCCGAGGTCGATCCCGACCGCCTCGGCCTGGGCCTGCAGGCCTTCGTCCGCGTGCAGCTGGTGCGCCACGACAGCGAGGCGATCGCCGCCTTCGTCGATTTCATCAAGGACTGGGACGAAGTGGTGGCCTGCCACGCCCTGACCGGCGACATGGACTACCTGCTGCAGATCGTCGTGCAGGACCTCGAGCACTTCTCGCGCTTCCTGCTCGATCGCCTGCTCAACCAGGCCGGCGTCGCCGACGTGAACTCCAGCTTCGTCCTGCGCACGGTGAAAGCCTTCCGCGGCATGCCCTTGCCCGCGCGCTAGTCCTGCGTCTCACCCGACAACGGCGTGGCCAGCATCGACGGCCGCGCGGCGAACGCGTCGAACCACGCGCCCAGTCGCGGTCGCCCCTCGCGAAACGATGGCAGCTGGCGGAACTCCAGCCAGTCCAGCGCGCAGGCAACAGCGACGTGGCCGACATGCAGCCCGTCGACGTCGAGCTCGCGCTCGAGCCAGTCGTAGCTGCTCGCGAGTTTGGCGATGTAGCCGTCGCGCAGCGGCGGGTAGCGAAGGTGCTGCGGGCGCCGCACCGTTTCCCAGCGGACCGCGATGCCGGCGTCGGCCAGGCCCTGCGCAACCGCCTGCACGCGCAGCGCGTGCCAGCGCTGCTCGCCGTCGACGGGAATCAAGCGCGGGCCATCGTGCCGGGTGTCGAGCCACGCGCAGATCACGTCCGAATCGAACAGTGGCGGCAAGCCCGGCCCCAGCAGCACCGGTACCTTGCCCAGCGGGTTGCGCGCGAACACGTCCTCGTTGCGTCGCGTCGGGCTGGTCTCGTGGTGCACCACTTCGATCGAGCTGGCCAGGCCGACCTCGTGGGCGAACACCAGCGCCTTGCGCGCATAGGGGGAATGGGTCTGGTACAGGAGCTGCATCTGCATGGCGGTCAGGTCGGATGGTCAGGTCAGGGTTCCCGGAGCACGAATACTGGCGCCGCCAACGTGCAGGTTCACGGCGTTATGCCCCACCCTCACGCGCATTTCCTGCACCGCCGCCGCGATAAGCTGCGCGCCATGGAACTCGACCGCTTCGACCGACAACTGTTGAACCTGGTGCAGCAGGATTCCGGGCAGACCGCCGACAAGCTTGCCGAGCACGTCGCGCTGTCGCCGTCGGCCATCCAGCGACGCCTGCGACGCTTGCGCGAGCAGGGCGTGATCGAACGCGAGTCGGCGATCGTCGACCCCAGGGCGGTGGGCCGCACGACGCTCTTCATCGTCTCGCTGCAGGTCGAGCGCGAGCGCCCGGACCTGCTGTCGCAGCTGCGCAAGTGGCTGGCCGCGCAGGAGCATGTGCAGCAGGCGTTCTACGTGACCGGCGAGGCCGACTTCGTCCTGGTCGTCACCGCCCCCGACGCCGAGACGTACGATGCATTGATGGGCCGGCTGGTCAGCGAGAATCCCAACGTCGCGCGCTTCACCACCAACGTGGCGATGAGCGTGGTCAAGCGCGGCCTCACCATTCCGGTGCCGCTCGAGGATTGATCACCGCAGATGGACACGCAGGGTGACGACATGGACAGCACGACACACAACACGGCGGCAGACTTCGCCCTCCTGTTTCCCGACTACCGGCCGACGGACCTGGTCGAACTGCCGCGGCTGGCTGCCACCGCTGGCGTAGGCCGCGTTTTCGCCAAGCTCGAAAGCCAGCGGCCGTTCGGCAACTTCAAGGTGCTCGGCGGAATGATTGCCGGATTGCGTGCGCTGGCACGCGCCAGCGGTGCCGCGTCACTGCGGGAGTTGCTTGCCACGAGCGCGCACGCGACGGCGCTGCCGCGACTGATCTGCGCCAGCGACGGCAACCATGGCCTGTCGGTGGCGTTGGCCGCGCAGCGCGCCGGCGCCGCCGCACGCATCTACCTGCCGGCGTCGGTCGGGCCGGTACGCGTGCAACGCATCGCCGATCGCGGTGCGCAGATCGTCATGGTCGATGGCAGTTACGACGACGCAGTCGATGCCGCGGCGGCAGCGGCCACGGCTGGCGACGGGCTGCTCATCGCCGACACCGATCCCGATCCCGGCAACCAGATCGTCGCCGACGTCATGGCGGGCTACCGGCTGATCACCGACGAGCTTGGCGTGCAGTTGGGCGAACTGGGCGTGCGGCCCAGCCATGCCTTCGTCCAGGCCGGGGTCGGCGGCCTCGCCGCGGCCGTGGCCGACGGATTGGCGCCGCACATGGGCGGGCCGGCGCGCCTGGTCGTGGTCGAACCTGCCGCCGCCGCCTGCGTCGCCCGCGCGCTCGAGGTGGGCCAGCCGACCCTGATCGAGAGCGACCTGCACACGGTCGCCGAAATGCTCGCCTGCGGCCTGGCCTCCGCGGCCGCCCTGCCCGCCCTGCGCCGGGCCGGCGCAACGGCCGTGGCAGTCGACGAGTCCGGGCTGGTCGAGGCGGTGTACCTGCTGCGCGAGGCCGGGGGGCCGGAGTCGACGCCGTCAGGGGCTGCCGGTCTGGCCGGCCTGCTGCGGGTGGCCGGGGATCCGGCACTGGCTGCGGCCCATGGCCTGGGCAGCGACAGCGACGTGCTGGTCATGGTCACCGAGGCGGCGCTCCCGTAACCGTTCGCCCTGAGCGTAGGCGCGCAGCGCCGAAGTCGAAGGGTCGCGCATGTGGGGTCCTTCGACTTCGCTTCGCTACGCTCAGGACAAACGGAAGTGGCGACTAACTTGCCGCCAACGTCCTCGATCCGGCAATGATCATGCGCACCATCATCGTCAGCTGACGAATCAGCTCCGGGTCCTTCTCCGGCGGCGAGTCCATCGCCGCCGCGCCCATCGCGAACACCAGGCGGGTGATCGCCTTGGCCACCAGCGCCGGCTCACGCAGGGTGATGCCCTGGGCCCGGGTCAGGCGGATCAGATCGACGCGCAGCTCTTCCTCGAAGAAATTCAGCTCGCGGTCGACCGCATGCTTGAACGCGTCCGAGCCGACCGTGCCTTCGCGCAACAGCACGTGCAGCAGCTTGTCGTCGGCGCGGACCTGCTCCATGAACGCCTCGACCGAGCTGCGCACGATGCTGCGGTCGGTCTTCGCCCGGTAACGCGCTTCGCCCACGATCTTGCGCAGGGAGCGGCCGGCCAGGTCGATCAGGGCCACGGCCAGCTCGTCGGTGTCGCGGAACTGGCGGTAGAAGCTGTTGGGCGCGATCCCGGCCTCGCGGGCGATCTCGCGCAGGCTCAGGGTCGAGACGCTGCGGTGCGGGCCGATCAGCTTCAGCGCCGCGGCCAGGATGTCCTCGCGCGAAATCGATGCCTTGCGGCCGGCTGCGTGATCGCTTTCGGCAGGCACTGCGGGGCCAGGCAGTTCAGGACGTTGGGTCACGAAGTCGGCTGGGCTGATCGAAGGTGGCATCATACGCGTGACTTATTAATGCACACATGTATACACACTTGTATGTGTGACTGTATAGTTGCTATATGAATGCTGCTGTCACCCGCCCCCGGCCCCCCCGAGCCGCCCGCGCGAGAAGTCCGCTGTCGCTGCTTCACCGCTGGGTCGCGCCCGATGTCTTCGACTTCTGGGCCACGCGCCTGCACCCGACCTGGACCTGGGACCGCCCGCTGGCGCGGATCGTCGACCGCCAGGCGCAATCGCGCGATGCCGTGACCCTGCTGCTGCAGCCCAATCGCCACTGGCGCGGCTTCCGGCCGGGCCAGCACGTCAACCTGGGCGTGGAGATCGACGGCGTGCGGATGACGCGCAGCTACAGCCTCAGCGACGCACCGCGCGCCGACGGTCGTATCGCCGTGACGGTCAAGCACATCGAGGGCGGTCGCATGAGCCGCCACCTGTGCCAGGACGCGCGCATCGGCGACGTGGTCGACCTCGGCCAGGCCTTCGGCGAGATGACGTGGCCTCAGGGCGCGGAAGACGCCTGGCTGTTCCTCGCCGGCGGCAGCGGCATCACGCCGTTGATGTCGTTGCTTCGTGCGCACGCGGCGAACGGCATGCCGACGGCACTGACCCTTTTGTACTGGGCGCGCAATCGCGACGAGCTGTGCTTCGTCGACGAACTGCGCGCGCTGGCGCAGCGCTTTCCGCAGTTCACCGTGCACTTCGTCCTGACGCGCGAGCGCGAGCCGGCCGAAGGTGAGCACAGCGGACGCATCGGCAGTGAAATGCTGTCGGTCCTGGTTCCCGACCTCGAGCAACGGGCCGTCTATGCCTGCGGTCCCGGTGGCTTCGTCGACAGCGCACGCACGCTGGTCGCGTCGAACGCACGCAGCTTCAGCGCCGAGGCATTCACGCCGCCCCCGGCCAGCATCGACGCGGAGGCAGGCGGCCACGTAGAAGTCACCCTCGCCGCCAGCGGCCGCACCCTGAGCGTGCCGCGCGGGCAGTCGTTGCTGACCGCGCTGGAAGACCAGGGCCTCAAGCTCGCCAGCGGCTGCCGCATGGGCATCTGCAACACCTGCGCCTGCGGCAAGGTCTCCGGCACCACCCGACACCTGCACACCGGCGACGCCATCGGCGAACCGGTGTCCGCGCTGAGGCTGTGCGTCAACGCCGCCGCCAGCGACCTCGTACTCGACCTGTGAGCGATCTGATGACCGCCCCGACTGCCAAGCAAAAGCATCGCAACCGCCCGCTCACCCCGGCCGAGCTCGACCGTTTCGGCGAAGAGCTCGACGCCCTGCGCGCGCGCACCGTCGCCACGCTCGGCCAGCGCGATGCCGATTACATCCGCACCATCGTCAAGGCCGTCCGCTACATGGGCGTGGCCGGACGCGCGCTGCTGTTCGCCGGCGCGATCCTCGGCAGCACGCTGCTGCCGGCGCTGTTCTGGCCGGGCTGCATCGCCGGCACGCTGCTGCTGGCGCTGGCCAAGATCATGGAAAACATGGAGTTGGGCCATAACGTCATGCACGGCCAGTACGACTGGATGCGCGACCCCCATCTCGACGGCAAGACCTACGAATGGGACATCGCCGGCACCAGCGACAACTGGCGCAAGACGCACAACTACAAGCACCACACGTACACCAACGTGCGCGGCATGGACGACGACATCGGCTATGGCCTGCTGCGGATCTTCCCGGAGCAGCGCTGGCGCCCGTTCTACCTGGTGCAGCCGGTCGTGGCGGTGGTGTTCGCGCTGCTGTTCGAGTGGGGCGTGGCGATACAGGACCTGAAGGTCGGCCGCTGGCTCGCCGGCAAGACCACCCACGCGCAGATGCGCAAGGCGCTGCGTCCGGTCGCGCGCAAGATGGGCCGCCAGGTGGTGAAGGACTACATCGTGTTTCCGCTGCTGGCCGGGCCGTTCTTCCTGCCGGTGCTGCTGGGGAATGTAGTTGCCAATGTCCTGCGCAACCTGTGGACCTACATGATCATCTTCTGCGGCCACTTCACCGCGGACGCCGAGACCTTCCCGAAGGAATCAGTGCGCAACGAATCGCGTGGCCACTGGTACCTGCGCCAGCTGCGCGGCTCGTCCAACATCGCCGGTGGTCGCCTGCTCAACGTGATGTCGGGCAACCTCAGCCACCAGATCGAGCACCACTTCTATCCGGACGTGCCGGCCAACCGCTATTCGCAGATGGCGATTGAAGTGCGCGAGATCTGCGCGCGCTACGGCCAGCACTACAACACCGGTTCGCTGCCGAAGCAGTTTGGCGAAGTGATCTGGCGGATAGTGCGCCACGCCTGGCCGAGCCGGCCGCGCAAGCTGGCGCCGCTGGTCAGGCAAGAGGCCTGATGGCTCCTCCCCCTGCGAGCAGGGGGAGGTCGGGAGGGGGTCGAGGCCGAAGGCCGAGTCGCCGCCGAAACCTCAGGGCGCCGAAGCCTGCGCCGCCTCGCACTTGTCATCGCGGCCGAACAGGCTGCCAATGCGGAAGCCTTCCTTCTCGCACTCCGGATCAACCTTCACGGGGGTCGGCGCAACCGGCGCCTTCGCCGCCTGCGCGGCGATGCGCGCGCGCTGCATCTGCGCCAGCTTTTGGCGGATCTGCGGGATCATCGACAGCGCCGCGCGCTCGCCTTCCATGATCGCGTTGTTGCGCTGCTCGAAATCGGCCGGGCCGATTTCATTGACGCTCGGGCGGATGACGACATCGGCGCGCGCCAGCTCCTGCTGGCCCAGGCGCTGGCCCATGATCGTGATCGACTGGTTGATGTTGCCCAGCACGCTGCCCGGGTTCTTGCCGCTGGCCTTGCTGGAGATGTCCACGGCGATGACGAAGTCGGCGCCGAGCATGCGCGCCGCATCCACCGGCACCGGGCTGACCACGCCGCCGTCGACGTAGTGGTACTTGCCGATCACCACCGGCTCGAACACGCCGGGGATGCTGCTCGATGCACGCACCGCCTGGCCGGTGTTGCCGCGTACGAACACCGTGCGGTCACCGGTTTCCAGCTGCGTGGCGACGGCCGCGAACGGCTTGCGCATCTGCTGGATGGTCTTCTGCCCGACCTGCTGGTTGACGTAGTCCTGCAGCTTCTGGCCCTTCACCACGCCGCCGGAGAACAGGCTGTAGTCGCGGATCTGCGCCTCGTCGAGGGCGAAGGCCTGCTTCTGCATCGCGAACGCGTCCATGCCGCTGGCGTACATCGCGCCGACCACGCTGCCGGCGCTGGTGCCGGACACGACCTCGGGCTGGAAGCCGTTGGCCTCGAGCATCTTGATCACGCCGATGTGGGCAAAGCCCTTGGCCGCGCCACCGCCGAGGGCGACGCCAATGCGGATCTTCGGCGGCGGCGCCACCACGGGCGGCGCGACCACCACCGGCGGCGTCGTCGGCTTGACCGCCTCACCACCCCCGCAGGAAGCGAGCAGGACGGTGATGGAGGCCAGCAGCAGCGGGCGCAGGGCGGTGGACGGCTTCATGGGAACAGTTGGCTCAGGCGGCTCAGGCAATCAGCGGCGCAGCATACACGCCCCATCCCTCGTCATCCCCGCGGAGGCGGGGATCCAGGGACGTTGCTCCTGCCTGCGGCACCCAGGCAACGTCCATGGGTTCCCGCCTTCGCGGGAACGACGGATGTCAGAACCCGTTGTCGCCGTCGAGGATGCGGCCGAGGCCGCCCAGCACCGAGCCCTCGCCACGGTTCTGACCGCCGCCCTGCGGCGCCGCGGCCAGCATGCGGCCAGCCATGCGCGAGAACGGCAGCGACTGCAGCCAGACCTTGCCCGGGCCGGTCAGGGTCGCCAGGAACACGCCTTCACCGCCGAAGAGCATGCTCTTGATGCCGCCGACCGCGCGCACGTCCATCTGCACGCTGTCGTGGAAGGCCATCACGCAGCCGGTGTCGACATCCAGTCGCTCGCCGGCGCGCAGCTCGCGCTCGACCACGGTGCCGCCGGCATGGACGAACACCCAGCCGTCGCCCTCGAGCTTCTGCATGATGAAACCCTCGCCGCCGAACAGGCCGGTGAGGATCTTGCGCTGGAAGTGGATGCCGACGCTGACGCCGCGCGCGCCGGCCAGGAAGCTGTCCTTCTGGCAGATCAGGCGGCCGCCGTGCTCGTCGAGCTTCATCGCCAGCACCGTGCCCGGGTAGGGCGCGGCAAACGCGACGCGTGCCTTGCCGTTGCCGGCGTGGGTGAAGACCGTGGTGAACAGGCTCTCGCCGGTCAGCACGCGCTTGCCGGCCGACATCAGCTTGTCCATGAAGCCCCCGCCCTGGCCACTCTGGCGACCGTCGCCGAACACGGTGTCCATCTGCACCGCGGCGTCCTTGTACATCAGCGCGCCGGCTTCGGCGATCGCACTTTCGCCCGGGTCGAGCTCGACCTCGACGAACTGCATGTCATTGCCGACGATGCGGTAGTCGATGTCGTCGCTGCGCCCGCGCGACGGCGGCGGCGACGGCGGCAGGTGCGCGGGCAGGGTGTCGACCGCCTCGGCGAACTCCGGCACCGACTTCACCGCCTGCCAGCCGGCCATGCCTTCGCGCCAGCACAGGTCGTTGGGATTGCGGCGGGCGTGCGCCTGCGCGGCGGCCGGGTCGAGCGGACCGATGCGCTGCGTGCTACCGGCGGGGACGAAATACCACTGCGACATGACGGCATCCTGCGGGGGTTGAAAGCGGCGAGTGTAGCCGTGCCCGCTGACCGGGCATCGGCCGAAGGTCACCGTCGTCGCGGGTGCAGCGCTGTTGCGTTCAGGCCAGTGCGGCCAGTGCCGCATGCCGTGCATGCAGCGCCGCGGTGTCGAACAGCGGCACGGTGGCGTCGTCGTTGCCGACCAGCAGTCCGATTTCGGTGCAGCCCAGGATCACGCCCTGGGCGCCGCGCGCGACGAGGTCGGCGATGATCCGGCGGTACTGCTGGCGCGATTCGTCGCGGACCTGTCCCAGGCACAGTTCGTCGTAGATCACGCGGTGGACGATGCCGCGGTCGTCGGCGTCCGGCACCAGCACGTCCAGACCGTGGCCCGCCAAACGCTGGCGGTAGAAGTCCTGCTCCATGGTGAAGCGCGTGCCGAGCAGGCCGACGCGCTGCAGGCCGCGGGCGCGGATCTCGTTGGCGGTGGCGTCGGCGATGTGCAGCAACGGCAGGCCGCTGGCGGCTTCCACCGCGTCGGCGACCTTGTGCATGGTGTTGGTGCAGATCACCAGCAGCTCGGCGCCGCCGGCGCGCAGTGCGCGGGCGGCGTCGGCCAGCACCTGGCCGGCGGTGTCCCAGTCGCCGCTCATCTGCAGGCGCTCGATCTCGGCGAAATCGACGCTGTACAGCAGCAGCCGCGCCGAGTGCAGGCCGCCCAATTCCTGCTTCACGGTCTGGTTGATCAGGCGGTAATACGGCACCGTCGATTCCCAGCTCATGCCGCCGATCAGGCCCAGCGTCTTCATTGCGCGTGCGCCTCCGCCTTGCCGGCCGCCTGGCGGCCGAAGCGTTCGCCGAAGAAGTCGCCCGTGTTCCATGCCGGGCGTTGCGGCGCGTCGGCAATCAGGCTGCCGATGCGGGCGTTGAGCAGGGCCAGGCGCGCAGCATCGGCGTACTGGATCGGCTGGCTGACATCATCACCGGGCTGGTGGTAACGCTCCTTCAGGAACGCCTCCTGGATCTTCTGGGCGCCTTCACCTTTGTAGCCTCCATCGAGGTACACCGCCGGCACGCCGGCGCGGATGAAGGCGTACTGGTCGCTGCGAACGAACACCACCTCGTCCGGCGACGGATCCGGCGACAGGCCGACGCCGACTTCCTTCGCCGCCTGCTGCACCAGCGCCTGCAGGCTGGAGTGCTCGATGCCGATCGGCACGACGTCGTCGGTCGGCGCCAGCAGCATCGGCATGTCCATGTTGACGTTGGCCACCATCGACTCGCGCGGCACGGTCGGGTTGCGCGCGAACCACTCCGCGCCGAGCAGGCCCTTCTCCTCGGCGGTCACGGCGACGAACAGCAGCGAGCGCTTCGTCGGTTCGTTCTCGTG
>Ga0102589_1001947_pt1 | contig 25478 bp, 28 predicted proteins | sample AraplaMF_Col_mLB_FD_76858 | JGI IMG/M metagenome (GOLD analysis project Ga0102589, IMG submission 76858) | Arabidopsis root microbial communities from the University of North Carolina, USA - plate scrape MF_Col_mLB | ecosystem: Host-associated > Plants > Roots > Endosphere | place: USA... | reverse complement strand
ATATTACAAATGGAGTAGCTATACATTCTCATTAAATAAAGATGTTTCTTTGGTAATTTACATAAATTCCATTACTAGTAGTAAGAAAATAAGCACATGCCTTATTTTTGCGGAGTGACGGGTTGCACTTTTAATTCTTTTATCCCTTCTTTTAATGTGACCACATCTGTTCTTAATGTTTTCCAACTGTCTTTAGCCGCATCCAAGTTAGGTTTTAAGAATTTAAATTTATTTTGATCAGCTTTTTGAGCTGCATTATCAATATATCCCATTACTCCCGAATATTTAGAATCTAAAGCGTGCCATTGCGTGGACATATAAGTAAGATCATTAATAGCTTTATCAATCGCACTATGCATCTTGTGAACGGGTAATATTTGATTTTTATTTCTTAATATACCTATACCAAATAAAAATACCTTTTCTATTACTTCTTCAGTAGTTAGATAACCTGACCTATTTTTTATTTTATCGATTACTTTTTGAGTTTCTACAATGTCCCAATCTTGTTCTGTAGCTCGCTTTATTTTCTCTATTACAACATCAGTTAGCACTTCCCCCTCCAAGTATGCTTCTACTTGCCAAAGAGTCCAATACTTCCATGTAATATGATCATTCGTTTTTATGTAATCTTCTCTCTTCTTTTCTCTACTTTCTGGTGTTCCATCAATAAGATTTTTTTTGTTAAAAATCGGGTTTAACCTTTGGATTCCATCGATTTCCATAAAAAACCTCATATGTGCATCATCATTTCGTAATCGATATAACTCAATCTTATAAGTAAAAGTAAAACCGTCATCACTATATAAAGCAGAATCGTCTTGATTTCCTGCAAGATGTCCACCAACTCTTTCAGCAAGTTACTTTCCGTTAAATTATCAAATAGTTTACATGACATAAAAAACCTCTATTTTCGTATCATAGAGCTACTTATTTCCCTTAAATAAAATAAGAGACGTTCACCAAAAGCAAACATCTCTTGTGATAACCTTTCGCTCGTATTATAGCATACTGTCGTTTTATAATAAGTTTCGATAAATGCGTTATTTCTGACTCTCCATTTCCTTCATTTCATCTTGCCACTTATCACCAATACCACTGCTAGGCGTATTCCAACGAGCTTCTTCGCGCAGAATCTTGGCTTTCTCTTGTTCGGTTAATGCGGGCTGTCCATCGATTAATACCGTGCCATTATCATCATACTTCGGCTCTTTAGGTGCTGGTGCTTCCTTCTTTACATTCGCGGTATTAGGTTTCACATCGTTTTGTTTCGCGTCATTAGACTTCGTTTCGTTCGATGCAGACGAATTTACCTTTGGTTTATCAACAGCGGGTTTATCATCTTTCTTCACTGCGTTCGTCGCAAACTCTCCCGTTGGTTCTAGCGTTGTTCGTGTGACATTTCCTTTCTTATCGGTATCCGCGTGACTTGCTGAGTATAATTTCCCGTCGACATAAAATACATCAACCGTCGTACCACTAGTCGAATGATATACATAACGAATCCCGTCCCTGTCATACTGACGTGATTTATACGCAGATTCGGCGTTTCTATTAAGTTTCTTCGCTACTTCTTCGGTCGTCATGCCCACATGCAATGCTTTAAACGCGCCAATATTTAACAACCCCCTATCAGCGTACTTCTCGCCGAGGTCGATGTGGTCAGGTTTGACTTCCTTCGTAGGGGTCGCTGTGTGTTCGTTATCCTTTGACGCATTATCATCGGACTTTTTCGCGTCCTTTAATTCATCTTGCTTTGCATCATCGACCTTCTTATCGGCTTGTGCGTCCTTCTTCGCAACCTGTTCGCTCTTTGGCGTGTCTTTCTTCGTAGAGGCATCGTCCTGACCACACCCCACTAATAAACTTGACACCGATAATCCTACTACTAGATACTTTTTCATGTTCGTTTCCCCCTGTTTGTGTTGTACTTACACAATAACAACCTTTCATTTTCCTTATTTTTCCTTATTTTCTATGTAATATTATAACAAAAACCTAAAATACACAACAAACTAATCGGTTATATAAAGATTAAAACGTGTGATATATCCGCTCGCATAAATCGTATAACGCAGTCTTGCGTTAATCAATCATATTTGTTATACCGTTTATATATATTGTTATAATTAGCGCTAATAACGCCTTTCACGCCAATTTTGTCTCTTGTCACGTATCTTATCACGTAATTTCCTTATACCGTTTATTACACCCTCTATCACGCACTCTATTATAAGGTCTATTACGAGATATCTTACGAATCTAATAACAGGATTAATCACGTTCTTCCCCGCGAAGTCAATAATAACGTCAATCATGTGTTCCCTTCCTCCTATTTCGCCATTCGCCTATCTTCTCCGTAATAACTGCTGCGACTACTGCTAACGCAAATATTACGGAAACTGCACTAATGTATAAATTGTCGATAAACTCCGTGACTACCAACGTAATAAACGCTATTAATAAGAGGCTTGCTGAATTTTTCTTCCCCTTTTTTATTTTTGGTGTTTATTACGTTAAATAACTCCCTTTATTTTACTATATTTCCAAATTTGTCAGGGGGATCTGTTGGGTACTCTATTAACCTTCTCTAGTGTTATCATTGATGGCCTTCGTCGTTTAGGTATGAAGATAACAGAAAAACAGGCCGAAGATTATCTGTATTTTTGGAAGATTGTAGGATCCATGTTAGGAGTTCGGGAGGACATTATCCCAGAGGCCATGGAACAATCAATAATGTTAACAGAAACTATTGGAAGAAGGCATCATCGTCCGTCCCCCGAAGGAATTCAGATGACTCAGGCTCTTCTTGAATATCATGCAGATCTAATTCCGGGTCAGATGTTTGATAACATTATTCTTGCTCTAATTCGAGAAATCGTAGGGGACAAAATTGCCGATTGGATGGAAGTGCCTCGCTCCAATTGGCAAAAGTTAATGAAATTCAAAGAACTAATGGGTTTTCTTGATTCTGATAATTCAAGTGTTTTTGGAAGTATGGCTAATCAGCTTTGGCTGGCATTGCTCAGGCGTCAGTCACTTTCTATGACCGATTATGAATATACCCCGTTTCTCATACCAATAGAACTACGAAAGGTATGGGGAATAGATGGAGCTGCAAAAAAAGGGGGGAAGAATGAATAAACCATGTGTATCCTTATACTTGGCGGATGATATGTGGCAGGCTGTATCCATTGGTAGTCGTACCGCTGTTGGAGATAATGGCCGATTACTTGAATAATTTGACTCCTGAATTTATATAGGGATTATGTGTAATATTCCATAATCCCCTTCCCCTATGTATAAAAATAGAACAACATCCACTTCGCATCTCCTACAATATTTCTATAACGTTTCTTATCCTCCTCGTAAAACAATATCGCCATCATCTCTTCGGTACTAGCTATCATCTGTTGTCTGCCGGATTGATCTACGTAAAACACCGAAATGGTGTCGCTTGTCCTGTAGATTTCAAATTCGCATACATGCTTCCCTCGCTTTACCTCTACGTTATACCACATTAACTCCTGACCACCTGACATTTATATTTCGTATAAGTTCGACTATACCTGTCCCATTAGCAAGGCCCCTTTTACGTTAGTTTGTTACCTCATGTAAAATTTCAACAGTTAGATATTAACGTAGTGTAAAGGACATGTGAAGTTTCGTTTAATATAGTTACATACCGCCTACTCAGCGTTAATAATGTCGATAAATTTAAACGTATTCTTATAATGAAAAGCGTCCGTACATATAACGCTCTTTTTTAAAGGATCGATATCGACAACAGTCATATAACCCGAAAGTATGTAATTAGTATCTCCTCTTCGGGTAGTAACGAAGTTAGTAGACGGCTTTCAATTCGTTCCTTTTTGTCTTACGTCACGATAGGGCGTGGCACTTTCGCATTCTCCTTAATGATAGATCTGATACCGGCGAATTGTTCCGGCATAGATGCGAATGGCTGCCATTTCACCATTCCTCTCCCCTTCGGCATCTTTGCGTTGTTTGCGTTATTCATGACTTATGTCCCCCTAATAATGTATTTCTATATCTTGCGGTTGCATTTTTCGTATAGGAAACGCCCCATAATATGCTATTCTTACTGAATCGTGTTCTGATTTCGTCCATAACCCGAGTTAATCTCATTTCTTTTTCTCGTTGTATTACATTATCAAACAACGAAATCTGCTCTTCTCCTTCGGCTACTAAATTCGTTAATGAAATACTAACTGTTCGAATTGGCTCGCCCGTGTATAGAGTGTGTAAATAATATGTACAAACATGATAGATATCCACCGTTAAATTGGTCGGTCGATTAAACGTGTGTGTCTTTCGAAATCCCCCATCGTAACCCTTACTACTACCAATTGAAAGATGGATGGTTCTAGCAAGTTTCTTTTGCATCCTTAATCGATAGCAGACTTCTTCTGTATGCCCTAGCAAAATTATCGGAATTTCATCTATCGAATAATCACGTAATAGTATTTGACTCTTAGCGATAGAAGTTTCTGTCGGAATATGTTTTTCGGATATACGGCTGAAATCTATACCGTTACTATGTAAGTTTAATTCTTCTCCGATTACACCGAAGTATACATAAAGGAGTGTGATTTTTCATGAGCTTGAATAACGGAAGAGACTGTAGTCATTCCGCTATTTCTTGTCCTGTACCTGGTTCGGTTTCCGTTCCTTTTCCAGGCTCAGCGCCATCTACCGCTACAACTCCCCTCTTATTTTCCACTCCACTACCACCAAATCCAGATCCTGTTGACCTTCCAGCGAATACAGGGAATTATTTTCATGTGGTAAACGCTCAAGTTAGAAATCATGGATTTACAGGTGTGATTTTTCCGCCTGTTCCTATTTAATACGTACTAAATACGTAAACCGACTCCGATTACAGAGCCGGTTTCTTTTTCGTCCTACTAACGTACATCCACATACGCATCCTAGCCCTAATGTAGCACGTTTTTCATTAGATATTGCCATTTTCGATTTTTATAACAAATGGATATTTATGTTAATATAAAGGGCGGAGTATGACAAAATGTACTTAAAGTATAGGTTAGTCTAATAAAAAGAGGTGTATAAATGGAGAGATTTTATTCATTATGTCTACAAGGAGATATAAAATCGGCCATGAAGTATCTAAGCTCTATTAGTCCCAAAACTAACGAAATTATTAAAATAGAAAAAGATTTTATTAATAGATTTTTCACGACTGACTATAAAGAGAAAATTCCTACGGAGGACGAATGGGTTAATAGAGTCATTTTAATTTATCATAATTATTTTCGAAGCGTATTAATAAGTCCAAAATCAAATGGTAATGCCGAGCTCATTCTTAAGGAAGAGTTGACTAATTTGTTGCAAGTTAGTAATACTCTAAATATTGAGGCAATCGAAAAAATATTAATGGATGCTTTTATGGAAAAAGGGTTTTATTTCTTGGGCGGGGTTCCCCCCCTTATAGAGGGCCTTATATTTGGAAAAGTATGAAAACCCTACATTTTGATGTTGAATTACCATCCACATTTCAAACTGTTACAGTGCATATGATGTCCGACTTTTTACTGGAAAGTTGGATAAGTTTTGCTACTTGTGAGAAAAAAACAGCCGGGGGATGGGCAAAAGATGCTGAACTATACTGCAATTCAAAACGTTATAAGAATATACAGGGAGAAGAGTTTCAAATATCCTTTTTAAAACATGAAACGCAACATTTATTTGACTATGTTCATTTTCCTAATTTAAAACCTAACGATTTAGAATATCGCGCAAAATTAATAGAACTTATTTATAGTAAAGATCATACTATCTTGGGCAAATTTCTATTCCAGGCAAAAAATGACCCAACATTCCCTCATTCTTATGCTTCCTATCTTATTATTAGAAACTTGTCAAACATATTATTTAATGAAGATTTTCAGAACAATCTAAACATGTGGCTTGAGAAAGACTATAAAGTTATTTCTTCAGTATCTTTAGGTTTATTTAAAAGAAGCACAAACGAGTTAAATAGAAAATATAATACTTAAAATCTTCTTCGGCCGTAGGCTTTATTTAAAGAAAATATTTAGAAAAATGGATTCCTCATCGTACAGAAAATCAGTGTATCTCTGTAGAATTTTGTTTTTAGTACGTAATCCACGTTTTGTTTGCACTCCTCGGTATATAGTAAAAGAAACCGATTCCGATTACCGAGCCGGTTTCTTTTTCGTATATCAATGCACGTTTACATACTCATTACTTGCCGTAATGTAATACGTGTTCTCTTTCGAATTGTGTACTTTATACTGAGAATAAAGAATCATATCAGATTCACTTATTTCATTTGATCAAACATTGTTTTTACATCCTTAGAATTAGGAGTAGCATACAAAGTTGGTGTTCCTGAAGTTGAACGTCGGGATGTCACTGCAAAAACATAACCAAGGTTTTCATTGATTATCGCTCTTAACCAAGGTCCGCCACTCGCTCCCCCATTCATACCGCAACTCATCTTGGCATCACTACTAAACAATCCCGCACTACTTGTTGATCCGCCACAATAATAAGGTAATTGTCCATTGTATGGATTTTCAGCGGGCCAACCCCAAATACGAACACTCGGTTGATTAGTACCATATCCAGTTGAAAGTCCATTTCCTCCGACAGTATTTATTAAATTGTTTCCACTTCTAGGATAAACAGTAAAAAACGCTTGATCATGGCTAAAATCACTATCGTTTATCCAAGAATTAAATGTACGAGCATCTTTCCAATTCCAAATCCCATACGGTGTGGAACCATTATTATATGCTGGAGCAAATGCAATATTTGAGTGCCATCCTTTCCCCTTACCTCCATGTACACAATGACCCGCTGTTATGACAAGGTTTTTATAATCATTATTAGTAGCAGAAGCAGAACAAACATAGTCCCTTCCGCTATATGAAAAAAATACTTTGCCTGCTGTAGATGGAACAACAACATTTAGTGCTTTAATTCCACCACTAGTATCAGGCGGAACTGGATCAGAAATATTACTAGGTTTTTCTGTTGAGGGAGCTTCCTGTTTTTTTGGAGTAGTTTTTTCATTAGTCTTGATTTCATCTGCTGGGATTGCATTCTGCATTTTTTCTTTTGTCCAATAACCAGAAGGATCTTCTGTATTGTTTGGATCTTGAATAGAGTATGGAATGTTAGGAGAGCTTTTAGATTGAGTAAGAGAATTTTTTTCATCAGAGGTTGCATATACAGAATTAATACTTAAACATGTTGTTAAAGTTATACTAGCTATAATCCCAAAAAATAAAAATTTTAGTTTTTTCATAAATACCCCCAGTTTACATATTTTGTAAGCACTGTTTAATATTATATCACGCCTTAATTTATTATTCGTAGAAAAAATAAAAAAACCTAAAAATAATCCGAATATTCAGACGTTATTTTATTATAAAATGAGAAAGTCTTCAACATATTATATATGTCTAATATGTTGAAGACTTGGTTATAAGGTGTGTTGAGAATTCAGCTCTTGATAATATTAATTAAGTTATTTTACTTGCTAAACTCTCTTTGGACTCTCATATAGCTTTCAATGATATTTTGATAACTAAGAAGATGTTTAGCAAGTAAAGCTCCAAAGCCTTTCTACCTTGAGCAGCTATTTGCACCTCGTCATCAAAGACCACTATAAATGTATTATCATCATATGAAACGAGCATGGCTACTTTCTTTAAGTTAAACTCAGGCAGCGCCTAGAATTACAATTATCAATTTAGTCAAAATTTATTTACCATCAAGCTAATATTTTAAAGCACCCCCTAAACAAAAAATTCACTTCTCTATAGTTAAGTATTTATGAGAATTTAGCTCGTTTTTTCGTTTTGGGGAACAACCAATTTCTTAAGTTGATGGGCATGTACAGTGCCCCTATAAGGTTAACTTCGCCAATTGTTCACCCCAAGATGATACTTCAGTTTCAACAAATCCAGCTTTCCTATAAGCGATTTTTGCTGAAAGATTTTTAGGATTATATCCAATCATGATTAGAGGAATATTTTTATTATTAATACTTCTTATCTTTTCAATAATGAGAAATATAGCCTGTATACCTATACCTTGTCCCTGGTACTCTTTATCAATCATTAGTCTATAAATCCAATAATTATTATCATCAGAGTCTATTCCAAACATCGCAAATCCTATTAGCTTATTATCAAGATATATACCATTTGCATAGAAATTATCTAAAAATTGAACCTCTGCAATAGAATAAAGATTGGAGGCGATAAATGTGCGTTGTTCTTCTTTTACTGATAATTTTATAGCCTCTTCCCAATTACTTTTGTCAATGGGTTTTAAAGATAGTTTGTTCAATATGGATACTCCTTTCGAATATAGAAGGGAACCACGTAGCTTTTGGGCTATTAAAACGTTTTTCCCTCATATTTACACCCTAAAAATACCAATTCCTTTTGCATAGACAATACCTTCTTAACATTAGGATTTAACCTTCTAAATAATATATATAACCCCGTCATATGTTCCAACTAAAGCTGCCTCACCATTTGCATCCGCTAAAAGTAAATTCATATTCGTTCCCACAGGCATGTTTTTCACCGCATAGACGGCTTCTTCAATATTTTTACACGTCTCTAGTATGGCTCTAACAACCACCATAAACTGTAACCCCGTAACTACTGGCTCTCTCATACCTGGATATTTACCTATCGGCATACCACACGAAGCAAACACTACACATAAACCTTTCTCGTTTAATCCTTCACTTCGACCAAATGTAGAAACGGAGAAACCGGTATGAGTGTATCTTCCATCTACTTTACAAAGGCGCATATCCGAAATATCAGGAGAGAGGTCGTAGTTTCGTAATACATATGTTTTACCATCAGACATTTTTTGGGGGAAAATTGCGCCTAGACTACACCCTCCAGGTATTAATCAGGCATCGTTATAAAACTTTAATTGATTTGGTTGATAACCAAACCCTTCCGCAAAACCCTCTAATTCCTCATTTAATCCCGGACAATACTCCTCGATTTGGGATCTCATTTCAAGATATGCTTTGTCAGAATAAGATTGTTCTCTTAGAAAAATCCCCTTAACGTTTGCATTCTCAGGATATTCTAATGCTTGTTGTTTTCCAATTCTCAATTACATTTCATTCTAAAACTACATACTCAAATAAGTTCCATTATAACCGAAAAACACATTAATCTGACAATTCAACTTTCCAAATCATTCCTAAAAAAGTATCAATCGGATTGCATTTTTCTTTCGTGTAGGACCCTCTGTTGACTTAGCTTCAAGTGCTATAGCTCATCCTTTATACACACCATCGTAGTCTACTGTACTTTTAGCTTCATAGATTCCATTCGTCCACCTTTACTTTTTAACACCTTCACAAGAGTCTGATGGCTTGTTTATACGCGCCAATCTATCTCTTTGGTGCATTTCATTCGATAGATTGATAAGCATTTCAAAATGCATCCCTCGATTTCCTAAGTCCATTATTCTTTCTTACTGTCTATTAAGAGGATTATTCTGTCAAACAACAATTCCCACAAAACGGTAATTATTATATAATTGAATTATTCAAACATCAGGAGTGAAGAAAATGCTTGATATATACAGTCTTATTTTTTTGATTATTATAGGAATCGGTGCAGTATTATCATTGATAAGTGATTTGCGAAAACCACAAAAAAATATATTTGCGATTACATGTGAGTCTTTAGTTCTTATAGGAATTGTATCTTATTACTTACATAATAAATAATACTATCCCGTGAATAAGTTTCAATATTCCGTCAATACTATAGATACCATAATAATTTCTCTGTCCCCCTGGAGAGCCTTGAGCAGTTAGCTTTTGCTAGCTGCTCTTTTCGGTCGCATTTACCATTAATAACCATTGTGATTACACCTTATAATATAGAAGCTAGATTAAATCGGGTTGTTATATCCATTACCCTAGGAAACTAGGGTTTTGTTTTGTACAAAATGAGGTTTTTATTAACTCTGTAATTTTTATCACATCTTCACCGGCAGGCCTATGTTAATATTTTTTGCGAGGTAAATTCTTTTAAACGAATGCCTCTTACTCCCTTTAGGATTCGTTTAACAAAATTTTTTGCACACTTAATCCTCTCGCAAAGTAACTTCATCCTATGAAGCCCTATCTCTCAACAACTTTAGGACTTCATAGGATGGAGTTTTTATTCTCTTGTCTAGTAGCTCTATAAGAATATCCGGCTCATAATGCTCCCATTTAAAATTCACTGGTTGTTTCATCGTCGTATACGTCCTTTATTTATGAATATTTTCAGTGTGGTATTATTTAACATCAATTTAAGCACATGTTTTACAAATTTCACGATTCGGAAAAGCCCATGTAGCACTTCACACCGACATTATCGTTTTTGGGATAATCTGTTCTGTTAGCTTTATGGACATGTAGTGATACCTCTGTATGCAAAATTGCATACCACTTCCTATTGAAAATAATTATCATTGTAACTATAATAGTTACAGTAAGTAGATTTTACATTTACTTATTGTAACTATTTTATGAAAGAATATTAAAGGAGGAGTTAGAATTATGAAAAAAGCCATTTTAGCAGGAGCATTAGGAGTAGCAGTACTTTCGGGTATGAATTTACCAGGGTTAGAAGTTCCGAAAGCTAGTGCAGCAACTATGGATTTAGAAATTCAAGAGGTTACTAAATATTATTCTCTGAGTTCATATGAAGTGTCTCAAAAAGAATCTTTTAATCTTAAAAAAGGAGAAGACCTTACAGTCTTTGTAAATAATTCAGGATTCCCGATTTCTTACACAGTCTTTGACGCAGACAATCAAGTAATTGGTACATACAATGCTAATTCACCTTATGGACGCGTATTCGAAGCGCAAAAAGACGGTAATATTTCTGTACAATTTCAAGCAGGAGTGAATTCTTCATTTATGAAGAAAATGAATTTTACAGCTAAATTCGCTCTTTCTAAATTTAATTAATGGTAAGAGTTATATAAACAATAAAGTAGAAATGTATACATTTTTTCTACCTTTACGTAGCTTCAAAATCTTTTCTATCCCTTTGCTGGTGTAGAAAAGAAACTTTGAATATTTAACAGAGATTAAAGAAATTAAAAATGATGTTTAAGAAATCTCTTTTAATTCGGATATCGTTGTAATATTGTGATAAATCTGTTAAAATAATAATAGAGATACTTTTCTTTTTTAGAAAAAATGACATCGGGTATTTTATTTGAATAGCAGGTCAAGGTCTTTGAACCACTTGAAGAGCATTCTTCTTCAAGTGCGTCTAAAGACCTTTTTGTGTTGTTCTAAAACGATAAGAAAGGAGAATTCAAGCCAAACTCTCTGAATATAAAATGAAATCCTCTCTTTTTGGTTGCTGAACTAGAAAACCCTTATTTTTGGATTAATTATAACAATTACTTATTTTAGGAGATGATTAAATGGAAGGGTTACCTTGTAATGGCTGCAAAGGAATGTGTTGCGGTCCCATTCCAATTACAGAAGAAGAATTTAAAAAAATAAAGAAGAAGATAAAATCGATGCCTACAAAAAAACGCCTAGATTTAAAAAGTCAGCAACGATATTTTGGAACATGTATTTTCTATGACGAAATAAACGATCGTTGCGGTATTCATCCGGTACGTCCAATAATTTGCCGAGCATTTGGGTATTACAACAATCTTGTTTGTTTTCGCAAACCGGAAGTAGTTTCCGCAAAAAACTATATGAGTAACGAACAGCCCATTGGTATTTTGAGTGTTGATTTTACATGGAAAGATTTTTCTTAATGGTTTTATCTATTTTCTTAAGTTGATAGATGTGGGGTAGCACCACATCGCTATAAAGCTAAGGTTTTTCACCATCTATAAAGCAAAAAATACGTTATCATTTCCTATAATTCTATAGAAAGAATAGCGTATTTTTTTACTTTAATGGAATTTTGTTAACTTGATAGCGACGGGCGGTACCCTAAACTAAGTTAAAGCATATTTAAGCGAAATTAAACATGACAAAAAAGCATTTCACTATCAGTGAAATGCTCAGATTGTAGAAAACCTCGATGAAAATCAGTTTTTCTACTAAGCTTAATTAGATTTTACAATCGCTGATGAAACTTCATCATTCCAAGTTCTAGCTCCATCTCCCATACTAACATCAGTCAAATTAATATACTTTCCATTGTTTACAATTGCAAGTGCTCGCCCTTCTGCATTAACATGTTCATAAATAGTCGTATAATCTCCATAAGGATGTGTAAGTATAGAAGAAACATTATCATTATTAGAACCACCAAAGTTTACAACAACAACTGGGTTTCTACTTGCATTTACAGTAAAACGTGAGCCCTTCAAATCATTATCATAATAAAAAGTAGAATAAATTGATGCTAAAGGTTGCACTTTGTTGCTTTTAGGAACTGGATGGCTTTCTAAGTAATTTTCAAAATCTGTCTTGTTTTCAAATCCAATCGTTGTTTGCTCCCCATCAAATCCATCAGTTATTACTTGGTAAGGCTTTGCTGGAGAATCTGCATACGCCTGCGGGCTTGAAACACCAAATAGCATCGCGCCTGCTAATAAACCTGTAGAAAGTACTCCCATAACTCGTTTCAAATGAATCACTCCTTTATAAAATGGCTTGCAAACTAATCTTACGCCTTTTATCAATTTTTTTAATAAATGTAAAAATTTATCAACGTATTATTGAATAATAAGAAATATATATTTTAATTGTTTTAACACATAATATATTTCACTTTTGTAGCCCCAATTCGTTTTTTTCGTTTTGGGGGTATCATAAAAACTTAGCTTTATGGCAATGTGGAACAGGATGTTTCTTTAGGTAATCTTCTAAATCCGTTTTGTTATCAAAACCAATAGATACTGGTTGTCCATTAAACCCTTTTGTTTTTACTTGATACGGAAACTCTTCTGCAGCAAGTGCACCTCCAGCTCCAGTCAATAGAATACCAGTTGCAAAAACCCCAACTACTAGTTTTTTTAACATAAAAAAACTCCTTTTTTAATCTGAACGTACACTTTAGAAGACATTATTTTTTCTATAAATTGTAAATATTTAAAAATTGCAAAAATATAATTGTTTATTCTGAATATTTAATTTAAATTTGACCATGCATAACTCATTAAGGGATTTAAGGCGTATCTGTGCCAAGAAGTAAAAAATATACTTCAATAAAGAAGGATAGCATCTTTATGCTATCCCTCTTTTTCTGTTCAGATATTTATTCTATTTTTGTGGCAAATTAACTACCTAACATAACATATAATAACAAGGCCGCTGCCTCTTGCCGTTTCATTATTTGTTTTGATAAATAATCTGCTGATCCATCTTCATTATATATAACCTCTGGTCCGACTAAGTGATGACCTACAATGTTTTTCACAGACTCTATCGCCCAATCATCAGTTTCTCCTTTTAAAGTAGCTTCTGCAGGTGGAGCCTCTAGCATTTCTAAATAATGCCAAGCAATCCATGCTGCTTCTTGTCTAGTGATAGCACGATCTGGATAAAATTGTTCTCCCTCTTTTTCGTATAATATACCCAGTTCATATAACTTTTGAATATGAGATGCATACTGATGACCCTTTACATCAGAAAATACAGGGTCTTTTTTTGAAGGTGGTGCAAAGTACGTAATTTGAGACAACCAATATGAAAACTCTCCACGTGTAAGAGGGGCTTCAGGAACAAAATTCCCCTCCTTATTTGCTTTTAATATATCATATTGATGTAAAGGATCTATGAATTTAGCATATGGATGATTCACCTCTACATCTTGAAATCTCTTAGGTTCACTTACTTTCACCGCTGAACTACCAGAGTTCCAATGTATCATTTCTTTTACAGTACCATCTTTGTGAAGTTTAAACGCCATGTAATTACCCTTTTCATCTTCGAATAGTAAAGGATCTATTTGTTTTAATTCCTGTTTACCATACCTTTTATCAGCTACAAATAACTTTCCTTCGCTTATTTTTACATGCGTAATAAGGTTTTTCACCCGTAAATCACGGTACACACCTTCAAATTTCTTTAACTCTTCCTCGCTAGGTTTTAAATACTCTGGCTTCGTTTTATCTGGAAAATAGTGATTCATAAATTCATCAAATAATTTATAAGGAAGTAATGAACTATCTTTATTCGTGACAACAAAAACACCTAATTTATGTTCAGGAATTAACCACATTAAAGAAGAAAACCCTGGTATATTTCCACCTTTCCCAAAAACATATTGACCATTATGGCTTTGCGGTGAAAAGAATTCAAATCCATATGTCATATTGGGATACTTTGGATGCAACGCAAATTTTGTTTGTTGCATATCTTGCACAGTTTCTGTTTTTAGTATTTGTTTATTTTTGAATTTACCACCATTCAATTGAGCAATCATAAAATTGGCTACGTCACTTCCTGTAGAAAACATACTCCCTTGTGGCATGTCCGTCGGTCTTGTTTGATAAAATGGGATGACATCGCCTTTTTTATCGTATCCTGTTGCAAGCTTATCTTTAATAAAATTAGTCATAACAAAACTACTATTTTGCATCTCTAAAGGGTAAAAAATATTTTTCGCCATATATTTATAAAAAGGTGTGTCTGTCAAATTTTGAACAATATATCCTTGCAGCATAGAAGCAAAATTATCATATGTATACGTATCTCCTGGCTTTCTCACTACTGTGGGCATATTTTCTTCTACATAATCTTTAAGTTTTGTATAGTCATTTATTTGATCATGAATATCCCCCAATCTAGGATCCACATCATCAAAACCTGTTGTATGGGTGAGTAAATGTTTCATTGTAACTGGTTCACCCACATTATTTTGGTACTTTAATCCCCCCATATAATTTACTATATCTTTATTTAAATCAATTTTTCCTTGTTCAACTAACTGCATTACAGCACTAGCAGTAAAAACCTTTGATACTGACGCTAATCGAAAAACGGTTTTTTTAGGATCGATGGGAATATTCTGTTCTTTGTTGGAAAAACCGTATCCTTTTTGAAATAGAATTTGATCATCTTTGACAACGACAATAGCTACACCAGGTGCATTTTCTGCTTTCATTTTCTCTGGAATTACTTTATTTGTGAAAGCTTCTACATCTTTAGCATTTAATGCTATAGAAGAAACTGTTTCAGCCTTCGAGTTATTACCACCCAAAAATACTAGAAAGAAACATAGGCTTATAACTAATAAACTTCGAAAATGATGAATAATTCTATGACTTCTTCTTTCCAAATTAATTCCCCCTTTAAAGCCAGATTTGTTGATTATTTTCTCAGTGTGCTAAACATTGATCCGGATAACACAACCATATTCTACCATAATTTATTTCGTTTACATAATTTTATTTATATTCTGTAATTTCACCTTCCTCTAACTTTATAAACAGTTTGGTTCTGGCACAAAAATGTTAGTGAGAAACATAGAGTAGCAAATTCCTCTACATTGCCCTCTTATGAAGCTAAGCCAAACAATTTATGAATAAATTCTCTCTGGTTTTGGACTGACTTGTCCGGTAAAACAAGTTGTCCTTTTTTCATCATATGCATGGCTTCGATACCTCTCAAAATCAAAGTTGCTATGCGAAATGATTTTAATCCTAACATGGAACGAACTCTCTTCTTTATAAAACAATGATCCTGTTCCACGATATTGTTAAGATATTTACATTGTCTTATCTGTACGCTTTTAGGCATACATTTCTCCTCTTGCTCCATAAAAAAATGTTTTAGACTATAGAAAAAAGTATTAGACTGTTAAAGAATAGTTGTAGACTAAAAGGGTGTTTTCTGTATGTGAAAGCATTTTTCGCTAACATAAAACCAAATTATCGCAAAACATTTAAAAGTCCCTTCATTTCTTCTGAAGGGACTGTCTATTCACATAATCGGGTGTTATTGGTAGAAAATACGTGATTCAGGGAGGATATTTGAACAAAAATATCTAAACATTAAAAGTGGGAACATGAATTAAGAATGCTCCTAATTAAGGTATAATGTAAGGGGGAATTACATGAGCTCAAAAAAGAAAGACTATACTGTTGAATATCAATGTCCTAAAGGGATTGTGTATTACAAAAAAGTACAAGCAAGTGATATAGAAGAGGCAAAGCAACAAATATTAGCTCAACAACCAGACATGAAAGTTAGAGCTGTTAGTCTTATCGACCCTGAATAAATTAAAAATGGCTAGAGTGTAGATAATCACTACGGACTCTAGCCATTTTTAATTTATTTATAGAAGACTTCCCGACGTCGGAAACTACGGAGATAAACTGAACCTATTTCGAAGTATAGCTTTGAAATAAGGTTTGATCATTTCTACCTATATTGTTCCACAATCGCGCCCTTTAATTGAATAATATCTCAAGTAGGTGCTGTGGATGCGCATTAATTAATCCATGGACAATAATAATTACCCACACACTGCGATAACGCGCCCACAAATACCCAAGGAATAGACCTACGATACCAAGGTTCATAATGACCGTGGCCGTATCAGCCCCCCAATGACCAGAACCGTGTATTGCAATATGCCAGCTCGCCCATAAGAGTGATGTAAAAAGAATCGCCGGCCAGGTACCTAGTAATAATTCCAAACGTGTTTGCAACCAAACTCTATAAAAAAGCTCTTCGAGTACACTATTAATAAGAAACCCTACGAGTAAAGTTGCGATTAAAATCGTTGGATCAGTTATACCTATTCTCATTGAAACAAATGGTGTAGAGAATACCGAAAAGAAGTTGAAATAACCCCATATTATAATGACAATAAGCGGTGTAAGCCAATACCATCTATTACTCACCATTGATTTTACAGGTTTTGGTCGTTCTTTTTTGAGGTTACTCTGATAAAACAAAAGAAGCATTAATGGAATGAACAATAAAAAAACAATTTTAGATATCATAAACCACAATTGGAACACCATTCCTTCAAAGTTCGCGATGAGAAGACAAATCGTAAAGAGGGATCCACTCAAGAATAAGACAACAGTTTGAACCATGATGCGCCTTGGTTCAAACTGTTGAAGGGGATTGTAGTTTTTACGATAAAACGGTAAGAAACGGACGAGGAGTATACCGACAATAACAGGTATCCACTTGTTCCAAAAGGGCATCGTTCCCTCATGATCCGCACTATAACGAATGTTTGTTTCTCCAATCCATATAAGCCAAAGTGATGAAAGCAAAATGACAAGCATACTTATTACGCCAATTAGCTTCCCCGCCTTTGGAAAATAACTGCTCATAATTACCCGACCTTTCATCCTATCATTGCAAATCGTTTAACCCTTGACTCCTGTCGCTGCCTGTTATCTATCAGTATTTAGGCAATGATTTTTTTGAAAAAATTCAATAATATACTTACGTTCTCGAATTCCTAACAGTATGTGACATAATTTCAAAATGCCCTTACAGAGTTACGTTTAACTTTATCTAAAGTTTCATGTGTCAGCATTACTCCACAAACTGGCCCGATTGTAGAAGAATCGACAATATTATTAAACGCTTCTTGTCAAAATTAGCTCTTTACACCCACATGTTACCAATTGTATCACACAATCTGTATATAATTACTAAAATTCAATAAATATCCCATACATGTGAAGCTAACATAATCTCTTATTATCGGAATTAAAGAGGTTGGGTGCCTAAAGGTACCCAACCTCTTTTTGTTGATATAACTAAGGATTATCGGTAGGTTCAAGTAATTCTATTCCCATCAAACAAAACCAAAATCTGGCTGACCGTCAACTGTTTCGAACATTTCTGCATAATCAGCATCACCTGTAACCCACCCATTATCAGCAATCCCTGTTCCATTATTCAAAATTTTAGCTGCTAGTGATTGATTATTAATATCAGTTCCATTTGCTAAATGCCATGAATAATCATCCGTTGCATTATCGAATCTACCCATAATGTGGACTCCTGCATGCATGGCTGTATCTGTTCTTCTCCCTTCCGCATGGGCAGCTTCTCCACTAACAATGGTACCGCTTCCTAACATTAACAACCTGTTATCCTTTTGATTATATTGGTGACGCGCCTAATCGTTATATAATTGAATCATCTTTAGTTTCTGTACATTAAAATACTGATTTTATAGACCCTCGTTGGACGAATTCTCTCATATGTAAAATTGCATGAAAACACCAGGTAACATAATGCTATTATTTTGTTATAGATCTGCTCTATATTTTTCATTAATCATGTTGAAACCCTATAGAAAAACAATTGGTGAACTAAAGAACTGAAGGAAGGCACTCATTGAGTGTCTTTTCTTTTCATTCAAAATATTATATAATTATATCGGTATACTTCATTATTGCGATTAGCTTGGAAAACTAATCGCTTACCATGGACCTTTAGCTCAGTTGGTTAGAGCAGACGGCTCATAACCGTCCGGTCGTAGGTTCGAATCCTACAAGGTCCACTTTCACAATTCATAAACTAATTATCACAAAAAGATACTCGGAAGATGTCTTTTCTTTTGTTTATGCCTTTCATATATAACTTGTACAAACTTTTTTCTCCCCTAATGCATATTTTATCCTTATATTTACAAATTTTCATAGTAACCTTTTAGTATTTCGAGGAAAATCACTAAATAAGTGCATTCTTTTCTTTTTTCGACAGACACATTGCAACAAATTTAATAGAACCCTTTTGCTATTCTAATTTGGTGACTAATTGAATACTGAATGGAGTGAATTATTTTATGTTTGAAAAGCTTTCTTTGCTTTTTGTTTCCGGTGCATTATTCATGTCTTTAACAGCTTGTACACCAAATTATCAAAAAGCCTCAGCAAAGAATGAAAGTTCAGCTTCCCTGCATACCACCAAAGAATTGCAAAATGAATTCCCCATTGGGATGCCGATTGATGAATATATTGCTAAGAAAAATAAGATGAATATTAAACATCCGACTAGCATTCCTCTTCCGAATGGAAATGTAGGAAGAGTATTACAAACAACTGATGGGTTTGTTGTTATTTGTGGTAATGAAAAAGAAATTTTTAATGTAGTAGTATTTAGAACGCTGGATGAAGTAAAAGAATATGAGACGAGTTTAAGAGAAAAATAATTCCAAACAAAATGCTGGTGTTGCTTTAAAATAAAGTTTGATCAAATTGATACTAATAATCTTGATAAATAATCATAGAAAAGAGCGTGTTTTGAAAAAAGATTAATTAAAACACGCTCTTAATATTTTCAGTTGGTTTACTCTTTTGTAAAAAAGTTTGATCATTTCCTATCTATGTTGCTCCACAATAGCGCCCTATTCTTGAATAGGTATATGATCGCTCACTAAGTGAATAAAGTAGTTGCCCTTATAATAGAGAAGTCAGCGCTATTTTCGTAAGCAAATTAGTGCACGCTTATTTCCTTCCACTCAAAATCACTGCATTTCCTAATACTTTTTTGTTCAATAAGAACTTTGGCAATTTCATTTCTTTAGCAAGCTTGTAGCTATTCAATTCAGATATACCATGTTTCTTTAAGACATTTAAGAGCTCTTTTTCATCCCCAAATATTTTTTCATCCATAAACAAATCTAAGAAGACAAATTCACCACCAGGTTTTAACACTCTTAATGCTTCTTTAATTACTTCAGTTTTATTTTCTCTATCTTTTACTTCATGAAAGGTTAGACAACTTACAATTATATCAAATTCATCATCATTAAAAGGGAGTTCTGCAGCACTTGCTTTCAGAAAATCAACCCTATCAGAGACCCCTTCTATTTCAGCATTCTGTTGACATTGAGCTTTCGAATATTCCCAATTCCCTCCCCAATAATCAATTCCAGTTAAAAAGGACTTAGGAAAAGTCTTTGCCAGTTTAATAATCAGTGAACCACTGCCTGTTCCTATATCTAGTATTTTTCCTTTTCCAACCCAATTCACCTTGGCAACAATTAAATCATGTATTTTTGACTGATAATTCCCTCCAAATGCTGCGAATTGGTAAACTGAATAAGAAAGTATGAGTGATATATACATAAAAGGCAACGCTAAAACCCCTGACAGGACTCGCTGATATAAATTAACAGGTAATAATGTTGCCAAGAGAAAAATGAGTGAAATAACCAAAAAAATAAGTAGTTTGTAAATTCGTATCCAAGTTTGATATTTAGCTTTCGTTTTCAAGATATCAGCCATCCTAAAATAATCTATTTTTTGTTTGTTATAATTATATAGGAAATTAATACCCCTTTGTTAGGTCTTTAAAGATATTCTTATTAAATAATCCTGCCCTATAGTTTAACAAGTTATGTTTGCAGCAGGTGAGGTAAGAAAAATAGTTGCGGAAGAATTAGAAAAAGCGAGGATGGACCCCAGGACAGGGCGAAAACCAATGTCTTCACCAAGATTCGTGGTTCTAATGTTAGAAAAAGGCGAATAGAAATATAGGTGTACCGCCATATATCCATCAACTTAAGAAGTTTATAGCGCCCATCAAAACAAAAAAATGTACATTTTTTTGTTTTGGAGTACTTATATTTTCATAGCTTGATGCGCATGTAGTGATATCTCCCCATTAGTAAAATTCTCTGGAGGTGTATGGATATGGACTGGCATAGTATTACATTGACGGCAGCCGGGGTCATCGGCGGTGGTACCGCGATAGTTCACGGCATACTGATGAAACGGCTGATAATCAAGCCGATTGAGGCAGTTTTTGTGGCGAATGGGCAGATATCTGCACCGATACAAAAACTCGTACGATTGCTTTTGCATTTTACCACGCTCAACTGGTTAATCAGCGGGCTCACCTTGATTGCCGCCGCAATCTGGTTCAAGCAGGATGCAAGGCTCGTGACTGGCCTACTTGCAGGTAGCTCTTTTCTATATGGTGCTATCATCTCTTTTTGGGTAATGCGCCGCCCTCATCCTAGCTGGATTTTATTGTCCGTTGCGCTCCTTTTAATCGTCTTGGGGCTAACGCCGGTGGCCTAAGGCCCTACTTAAACTCATTAGACATGAGCGATTCCATGGAACGAAAATCATCAAGTAGAGGAAGATGAACCTCGATTTATTTTACTAAATAAATCTCAAAAGCAACGTTCAAAATGGTTAAAGGGTATAGATTACACAGCTTTTGTTTGGCCTGCTTTATTTTGATTGATACATATTTACTGGGCAATTGGTGGTACCTTAATAGTAACAAAGAGGATCTGCGCAGTAACGGAACAAGAACGGCAATAACTTAGATTTATGTTGGCTTGTACTACAAATAGTTTGTTTTTAGAAAAGAAATTTTTTATTAAAAGGTTGTTTAAATAGTATGCTTAGTATTTATTGATACATAATAAAAGAGTTCAATAACATAAGTTATATGGGATACAGCCACATCGCCATCAAGCTAAGAAAAAGAATTACCCCCAAGACGGAAAAAATATACTATTCCTTTAATTGAGGTCACTATACATACCAATTTAAAAGGAATAGTATATTTTTCGGTAGGATAAACCGAAGGGGTTCTCCAAATGCTGATGATGTTCCACATAAAGAAAATGCATGAACCAAAAGATAAATTTCTCACCAACAAGTAGATTTTTCTAAAGATTAAATGGAATTTGTCCATACATTATTTTTACATTTATTATACTTGCACCTAAATAGTCTTTATGACCTATTCTTTATAATTTTTGAAGACTTTTTTCAATCATTTTTAATTTTCTGCACCAGAGCCCTCAAGAGAGCAAACCGCTCTCTTTTTTATCATGGCAGAACTTTAACGTCTAACTTAAGTTTGCCATGTTTATTCAAAAGCTTTAAAAAAGAACCGATATCTCCTTATTTTTGTGGAGTGACGGGTTGCATTTTTAATTCTTTTATCCCTTCTTTTAATGTGAACGCATCTGTTCTTACTGTTTTCCAACTGTCTTTAGCTGCATTCAAGTTGGGTAGTAAGAATTTAAATTTATTTTGATCAGCTTTTTCAGATGCCTTATCAATAAATTGTAGAACTGATCCATATTGACGATCTAAATCACTCCATTGGTCGTACATAAAAGTAAGAGATTTCAGAGCATTATCAATCGCACTATGCATCTGATCAATATTATTAAACGCAACTCCAACTACACGATTTAATGTTAGTTTATAATCTACAGTCTGACGTAATTTTGCTAATTCTGGCTCTAACCAGCCTAACTTACTTCTTGCATCACCTATCATTATACCACCAGAAATCATTACGGGAAAAAACGGAATCTTTACCATTGTCAATCCTTTAGATTCTATGTCTTTCTGATAGTTTACTTGTCCTAAAACTTCATTTAGACGCTTTTCATCGGCCTCCACATCAGCACCTTGGTTTTTTAAAATCGACTGCAAGAGATCTTTATCGCTTCCAAATGCTCTAACATCTTGTCCAATATCGTCTTTTAACTTAGTTAATTCTTGTATTAATTTTTGTGCATACTCTTCGTTTTGTTGAATTTCACCTCGTAAATCTGTAATCCCTTTTTTAAGAATATCTCCGTTCCCTGTATGAATTGCCTCTACTAATGTTCCATAATGATTATCAAATTTTGTATCGTATTCAATAATGCCTGTCAATGTATCTAAAAGCTGTCCTTTTATTTGCGTATCCCATTTAACAGCATGTTCTCTTGCATTCTTTTGATCTTGTACAATTTTAATAGGTAAATCTGCATACCCATTAATAATAATCCCTTCAAAATTCACATCTGGATTATTAATTAACAAACAAGAATAGTCATTCATAGATTTTGCAAATACCCCAGCATCTTGCAAAGCTGTTTTCATCTTCTCTTCATTTGCTGAAAGAGACATATCTCCAGTGTTAGTTTGTTCAATTTCACTTGCAAAAGTTGCTACTGGTGTGACTGCATAAGTGGTTGTCATAGTTAAAAACGTTGATACAGCGAGTATTTTGTAAGGGAGTTTTTTCATCATTTCATATTCCTCCTATATAGGTTTTGATTGTAAGTTCATTTCTCCTTTAAAAGCGATATCTTTTGAAGCTAGTTCTGCATCGTTATGAATATCATTTCAACTTTGTTTAGCAGCCTTTAAATCATCAAGTATTAAAGAAAATTTATAGTGAAAGGCGAAGTCTTGAATCAGACTTCGCCTTTTCGTTATATAGGGATTTACTAATTATTTTATAACCATTTAACAATGTAATCATAGATTCTCTATGTTTTGAGTAACTTTGCAACGGAATCAATATTTCCTTATTTTTGCGGAGTAACAGATTCCACTTTTAATTCTTTTATCCCTTCTTTTAATGTGACAGCATCTGTTCTTAATGTTTTCCAACTGTCTTTAGCAGCATTCAAGTTAGGTTTTAAGAATTTAAATTTATTTTGATCAGCTTTTTGAGATGCATTCTCAATATGTCCCAGTACTCCCGAATATTGAGAATCTAAATCATGCCATTGCGTGGACATATAAGTAAGAGCATTAATAGCATCATCAAGTGCCTTATGCATCTCACTAATATTAATATAGGCAACTCCAACTACACGATTTAATGTTATTTTATAGTCTACAGTCTGACGTAATTCTGCTAATGTAGGCTCTAACTTAGATAAATTATCTCTTGCTATACCCACTATGATACCGCCAATGATCGGTAGGCCCAAAATAGCGCCCTTCATTACATTAAATCCATCAGACTCTAATTTTTTATAATAGTTTACTGAGTCTAAAATTTGTTGTAGACGCTTTTCATCGGCCTCCACATCAGCACCTTGGTTTTTTAAAATCGAACTCAACAGCTCTTTATTGCTTCCGAATGCTCTAACATCTTTTCCAATCTCGTTTCTTAAGTTAGTTAAATCGTCTATTAATTTTTGTGCAGACTTTTGGTTTTGTTGAATCTCACCTCGTAAATCTGTAATCCCTTCTTTTAAAGTCTCTCCATCTCCTGTATTAATCGCATCTACAATTGTTTCATAATAATTGTCAAATGTTGTATCGTATTCAATAATGCCTGTCAATGTATCTAAAAGTTGTTTTTTTACTTGCGTATCCCATATAACAGCGTGTGCTCTTGCATTCTTTTGATCTTGTACAATTCTGCCAGGTAAATCTACATATCCATTAATATTAATTCCTTCAAAGTTCACATCTGGATTTTTAATTAACATATAAGAATAGGCATTCATAGATTTTGCAAATAACCCAGCCTTTTGCAAGGCTTCTTTCATTTTCGCTTCATTTGCTGAAAGAGACGTCTCTCCATTGTTCGTTTGTTCAATTCCACTTGCATAAGCTGCTACTGGTGAGACTACAGAAGTTGTTGTCAAGGTTAAAAATGCCGATGCAGCGATTAGTTTGTAAGGGATTTTTTTCATCATTTCATATTCCTCCAATATAGGTTTTGATTGTAAGTTCTATTCTTGTTTAAAAGCGATGTCTTTCGAAATGAATTCTGCATCTTTATGAATATCACTCCAGCTTTGTTTAGCAGCTTTTAAATCATCAAGTATTAAAGAGAATTTATGTTCTTGCATAGAGTCGATATTATCATGTAAATCTGTATAATTGGCCCCCATTTTATTCCATTGTTGTTGGATGCTTGTTAGAGACAGTATTGCTTGATCCACTGTTTGATACAGATCTGTCAAAGTTGCTTTCGCGTTAGTAAGCGAAATAACTGCTTGGCTAGCAAGATCGGCTTTCGTACTTAATTCTCCGATTTTTTTAGAAATTTCGTTATAAGAGTTCATATGATTAGACGCCGTGACACCAGCTGCTGTTCCTAAACCGATACCAGCTGCACCGAGAGCCGAAAGTCCGCCAATAACGGCCGGTGTTGCTGTACCGCCAGTCACAACAATTACTACCGCTCCTGCAATAGCTCCAATAACTAAAATGGCTGCTCCCAATCCACCACCGATTGACCATGCTAATACATTGTTAAAATGCTCTGTCTGAGTAGAACGTAGCTTCTCAATTTCAGCTTGAATTTGTGGAATTAGGGCATTATTTCCGGCTAATAGTGCCGTTAATCCACCTTTCCCATCTGGGCCACCAACATTATTTTTAAACCCTATAGAATTGTCATACAGTTTTGCTTTAAAGTCTTGTAACATCTTAATTACTTCTGTAACTTCTTTTGAATTTGTATTAATTGTAGTGATTAAATCATTTATGCCCTCTTTTAACTCTGCTTTATCTTTCTTTTGTACAGCAGCTTCCAATATATCGTAATAATTTTTAAATTGTTCATCGTAATTTACAATATTACGTGCTGTTTTTTGAATCTTCGGCTTCGCTGTATCTAACCAATAATTCGCATTGATTCGTGACAGTTCCTGATTAAGGTGAATATTTTTAATTAATTCTGCTCCTTCTGAACCTAAATCAATATTGGATAAATTTACATTTGGTTGTTTAATCATTGTTTTTGC
>Ga0102589_1001946_pt1 | contig 25486 bp, 25 predicted proteins | sample AraplaMF_Col_mLB_FD_76858 | JGI IMG/M metagenome (GOLD analysis project Ga0102589, IMG submission 76858) | Arabidopsis root microbial communities from the University of North Carolina, USA - plate scrape MF_Col_mLB | ecosystem: Host-associated > Plants > Roots > Endosphere | place: USA... | reverse complement strand
GATAGGGAGAAGGTTCAACGACCAAGTGGCTATGTAGGTGACTATATAGCTCGAACCTGGCTTCTCAAACTAAGGTTGTAGGAAAGAGAAGAAGATATGGTCTGAACTCTATAGCGATATAGAGAGGGTAGCAGAAATGACTATCCCCCATATGTTTTAAAGGTATGGAGTAACAATATGCAAAGAAAAGGTGCCGGAGCAGTATATTTAAACATTTTCCATTGGGATATTATTGAATTCCTTGATACAAAAAAAATAAATGCTGATGAGAAGAGCCGTATTCAGTCTCTATCAATCGGTATTATCGTTCCAAGTAAGTTCTTTGAGCTTGCAGAGAAGAATGAACCATTCCATGTTTTTGCGCCATTTACAGTATATAAAGAGTACGGAAAACATTTAGATGATATAGATATCGACGAAATGTATGATGAACTGATGAGCAATCCAAATGTGAAGAAGAAGCCACTTGATATTAGTGCACGTGATATGCTTATTAAGATTGCAATGATTCAGCTTGAGTCTGGTTATCCATACTTAATGTTTAAATCAAATGCGAACAAACAACATCCGTTAAAGGATATTGGAACTGTGAAGATGTCAAACCTTTGTACGGAAATCTTCCAGCTACAAGAAACATCCGAAATTAACGACTACGGTACAGATGACATTATCCGTCGTGATATTAACTGTAACTTAGGATCACTAAATATTGTAAACGTTATGGAAAATAAAGAAATCCGTGAAGCGGTTCATGCAGGAATGGAAGCTTTAACAGCTGTTTCTGATATGACTATTATTCCAAACGCACCAACTGTGAAAAAAGCAAATGATGAGCTGCATTCAGTTGGACTTGGTGCAATGAACTTGCATGGATATTTAGCGAAAAATAAAATTGCTTATGAAAGTGCAGAAGCGAAAGAGTTTGTTCGTACATTCTTCATGATGTTAAACTACTACTCCATTGAAAAGAGTATGGGGATTGCAAAAGAAAAGGGCGAAACATTTAAAGACTTCGATAAGTCTGATTATGCAAACGGCACATACTTTGAAAAGTATGAAACAACAGAATATAGCCCTGTAACAGAGAAAGTACAACAGTTATTTGAAGGGATTTATATTCCAACAAAAGAAGATTGGACAAGTCTAAAAGAACAAGTTCAGGAGCATGGTCTATACAATTCATATCGTTTAGCTATTGCGCCAACACAATCCATTAGTTACGTCCAAAATGCAACTTCAAGCGTAATGCCAATCGTAAGTCAAATCGAATCAAGAACGTATGCAAATGCGACAACATATTATCCAATGCCGTATTTATCAAAAGATACATTCTGGTATTATAAATCTTCTTACGATATGAATCAGTTTAAACTAATTGATTTGATTGCAGAAATTCAAGAGCATATTGACCAAGGAATTAGTACAATTTTGTATGTAAATAGTGATATTTCTACGCGTGAGTTAGCACGTTATTATATCTATGCACATAAAAAAGGTCTGAAGAGCTTGTATTATACAAGAACACGTAAACTAAGCGTGGAAGAGTGTGTAGCTTGTACGGTTTGATGTAAAATAAGATTGAATGATAGAGTAAGACATCATGAGCAGGGTTTTTCTGACCCTGCTCATGCTTAGTTATAAAATTTAAGACGTCTAACATGCGGTTAAGTTTTCATTACAAACTGAAAGCTTTACCGCATGTTAGAAGAGCTTATTGATAGAGAAGGGGCGATTCAATGCGCGCGGTAAACTGGAACAAAAAAGAAGACGATTTTAGTTTAATGTTTTGGAAGCAAAACATCGCTCAGTTTTGGACAGAAGAAGAAATCGCAGTATCTTCTGACAAAAATACTTGGGTGCAATTATCAAAAGAAGAGCAAATTGCTTATAAACGTGTATTAGGTGGTTTAACACTTTTAGATACAAAGCAAGGTGGCGAAGGGATGCCACTTGTACTTGTTCATCTTGAGAATTTACAAGCGAAAAGTGTACTAGCTTTCATGGGTGCTATGGAAGAAGTCCATGCGAAGAGCTATAGTCATATTTTCACAACACTCGCAACAGAAGAAGAAATTGATGACATCTTTGAATGGGTAGATAGTCATCCGCTACTTGAGAAAAAAGCAGGTATTATTACAGGGTATTATCGCAAGTTATTAAAGCCACAAGTAACGAAAAAAGAATTATATATGGCTATGGTAGCAAGTGTATTCTTAGAAAGTTATTTATTCTATAGTGGATTCTTCTATCCGCTATACTTAGCAGGACAAGGAAAGTTGACTGCAAGTGGTGAAATTATTAACTTAATCATTCGTGATGAGTCAATTCACGGCGTATTCGTCGGTATTTTAGCACAACAAATCTTCGCAGAACTTTCTGCAGAAGAGCAACAAGAAGTACAAAAAGAAACACAAGAACTATTAATGGAACTGTATGAAATTGAAACTGCATATACAGAAGAAATTTATACGTCTATTGGTCTTGTTGAAGATGTAAACCGTTTTGTTCGTTACAATGCGAATAAAGGGCTTATGAACTTAGGATTAGAGCCACGCTTTGAAGAAGAAGAAATTAACCCAATCGTATTAAATGGTTTACGTACAGATACGAAAAACCATGATTTCTTCTCTGTAAAAGGGAATGGCTATGTAAAGGCAACAAATGTTGAAAAGTTATCAGATGATGATTTCGTATTTGATTTTTAATAAATAGTATTGGAAAAGCTGTCTTTCATGTGAAGGCAGCTTTTTTTGGTAGATATAGTTTACATAATGTTATTATTTCGTGATAAGTTTTTTATTTTCCGACCGATTAAAATTCTGCTTCATTTGCATGTAGTGGTATGAGGGATTGAATAAGTTATGTCAAAATGAATAGAAAATCAAACAAAACTTTAGAAAAATGATTCCACCTGTTATTTCTTTGGAGCAGGAAAAAATAGAGCTGCTCTATTAATTTTTCATCGAAGACAATGTTGGCTTAAAAATTGCATGAATATTCAAAAATAAAAGGAGGTTTTTGTGATAGGACATATAACATGCAACGTTCATTGAAAGCGTTTTCTAGTTGGCTATCAATTTTCAGATGGAAATTAGAGAGAGAAAGTAGGAGGAATGATAGGTGGGAAAAGAGGTTGGTTTAAAACGTTCATTGGGACTTTGGTCAATTGTTATGCTAGGCGTCGGGTATATGACACCGATGGTGGGGTTTGATACATTTGGAATTGTTTCCGAGAAAACGGGCGGGCATGTTCCAGGGGCTTATCTGATTGCGTTAGCGGGGATGTTATTTACAGCTGCAAGCTACGGCAAAATGGTAAAGGTTTTTCCTACTGCAGGATCTGCTTATACGTATACACAAAAAACAATTAGTGCAAGGTTGGGATTTCTCGTTGGATGGTCATCGTTATTGGATTATTTGTTTTTACCAATGGTGAACGCATTATTAACGAGAATTTATATGTCGGCACTTTTTCCGAGTGTTCCAGATTGGGCATGGGTCATTGGCTTTGTTCTACTGATTACGCTTATAAATATTATTAGTGTAAATGTTACTGCAAATTTCAACACGTTCTTAGTAACATTTCAAGTGCTAGTAATGGTTGTGTTTGTTTTTCTTGTTATAAAAGGTTTAATAGCAGGAGAAGGAACCGGAGAAGTTTTTTCCATTCAGCCGTTTTTTGAATCAGATATACAAATATCACCGTTAGTTGCAGGGGCTACAATTCTTTGTTTTTCATTTTTAGGTTTTGATGCAGTAACTACCTTTTCTGAAGAAACGTCAAACGCAAAGAAGACAATTCCCCGAGCTATTTTTCTTACTGCTTTAATTGGCGGAATTTTATTCATTGTCACTACCTACTTTACACAATCCTTTTTCCCGGATGCATCCGTATTTAAAGATCAAGAATCAGCAGCTCCAGAAATTGCACTATATGTCGGAGGGAAATTGTTTCAAACTTTCTTTTTAGTAGGAACATTTATGGGGACAATTGCTTCTGGTTTAGCGTCTCATACAAGTGTATCGCGATTATTGTATGTAATGGGGCGAGATAATGTAATCCCGCAAAAGATATTTGGATATATTCATCCTCGCTGGCGAACGCCAGTATATAACATTGTTATTGTAGGAATTATTGCACTCTCAGCTATGTTTATTGATTTAGAAACAGCAGCCTCTCTCATTAACTTCGGAGCACTTATTGCTTTTACATTTGTTAATTTATCAGTTATTTCTTATTATGTGATTAAGCAAAAACGATATAAAACTGTTAAAGACTTTTTTAATTTCTTAGTTATGCCTATTTTGGGAGCTGGTACAGTAGCGGTACTCTGGTTTAACCTCAATATTCATTCGCTTATTCTTGGAATTAGCTGGGCTGCTATTGGAATCGGTTATCTTTTATATATTACGAACATGTTTCGTTCAGCACCTCCGCAAATGCATTTTGAAGAAGTACAGGAAATGTAAAATAACAAAAACATCGGGATGTATCCGGTGTTTTTTATTTTGGAGGTTTTAAGGTCATGCAAGTTTGCATAAATCATTCAACTATTCATAAGGAAGGAAAGAAAAAGTATAAGTGAGAAGGCTGAAACGGCAGGATCATCCTTCTCTTATCACTTGGCACGATTATTGCTTCCTAATACTAGTAAAAATAAATAAATGAGGTGTTATCGTGGTAATTCAATCAGAGAAGGAAGATGTAACACAATTTATTCAAAAAAAAGTTGAGGTAGAAAATCCTTTAGAGGAATTTCAGGCCATATTAAAAGAAGCACTCCGGGCTTTACGTTATCCAGAGGAAGTATTCGATTTTCTTAAAAAACCCATGCGTTTTTTAGAAGTAAGTATTCCTGTTCGGATGGATGATGGAAGAACCAAAGTATTTCAAGGGTATCGTGCTCAGCATAATGATGCAGCAGGACCGACAAAAGGTGGCATTCGGTTTCATCCAGATGTTACACCAGAGGAAGTAAAGGCGCTTGCTGGTTGGATGAGTTTGAAATGTGGAGTGACGGGGCTTCCATATGGAGGCGCGAAGGGCGGAATTATTTGTAATCCACAAGAGATGAGTTTCAGAGAACTAGAGCTACTTAGCCGTGGCTATGTAAGAGCGGTAAGCCAAATTGTTGGACCTACTAAAGATATTCCAGCTCCTGATATGTATACAAATGCGCAAATTATGGCTTGGATGCTGGATGAATATGATCATATTAGAGAATTTGATTCTCCAGGTTTTATTACTGGAAAGCCGTTAATGTTAGGAGGATCACAAGGGCGAGAAACAGCAACGTCTAAAGGAGTGTTCTATACGCTTCAATTAGTCAGTGAGCTAAAACATATTCCGCTTCAAAATATGCGAGTAATCATTCAAGGATTTGGAAACGTTGGAAGCTATTTAGCAAAATATTTATATGATGCTGGCGTGAAAGTGGTAGGAGTGTCTGATGCTTTAGGTGGTATTTATAACCCAGACGGTTTAGATGTTCCTTATTTACTAGAAAATCGAGATTCTTTTGGCGTTGTATCGAACCTCTTTAGTAAAACAATCTCTAACCAAGAGTTGTTAGAAAAAGAATGTGATGTACTCATTCCAGCTGCAATTGGAGGGGTAATTACGAAACATAATGCGGAAAAGCTTGGATGTAAGATTGTAATTGAAGCTGCAAATGGCCCAACAACAAAAGAGGCGATAACAATGTTAGAAGAGAAAGACATTTTAGTTGTTCCAGATATTTTAGCGAACTCTGGAGGAGTTATTGTTTCATATTTTGAGTGGTGTCAAAATAACCAAGGATACTATTGGACAGAGCAATATGTTGATCAATGTTTAAAAGAGAAAATTACATCTAGCTTTTTTGATGTATTCAATACTTCAAAGCGTTTCGGGGTAAATATGAAAATTGCTGCGTATATAGAAGGGATCCGTAAGATTGTAGAAGCATCACGTCTTAGAGGTTGGTTACATTTTTAATATAAAGGGAGGGAACATATGAAACTTGATATTTTACTAGAACAAATTGAAAAACAACCCATTGGTTATTACTGTATTGTGTCGAATCATCATCGATACGATATAGCAGTTGCATATTCACAGCAGTTTTTTGGAAAAGCAATGGTTACTTCTATTCAAAATGGAAGAATGATTTTATTAAGCCAAGAGGATATTGGAGAGGAGCAATACTGGGCCCCTAAGCTAGGGATTGAAGTAGAAGATGTAGAAGATTTTCAAAGCTTTTTTCATATGATTCTTCAGGAACAAATGTTGGCAGAACAATATTAATAGAATAAAAGAAGGGAATGATTTATTTTGTATTATGAGATAGTTACGAGCCCATGTTATGGAACAATTGAGAAGGTAGTTATTGATAGAGACTCCCGAATTTACGAATGGGAACCGCTGTTTTCAATTAAAAATGCGAATGGAAAAGTGGAAGTAATTAAAATAGGGTGTAGCGGGGAAGTGCAGTCTTTAGAAGTAGAAGAAGGAGATAAAGTAATTCCAGGTATGGTATTAGCATATATTCAGGAAGATATTTTAATTAGTGGGAGTGATTGATTTTAGGAGGAAGATGGAACTATTCATCTTCCTTTTTTTATTAAAGTAAGTAAAAAAGTATATTGTCAGATTAATTAAAAAAATCCGATTTTAATGATACAATACAAGTTAAGCAGTTTAAAGGAGGAGTAACAGAATGTTTTCCATTGCTCATAACAAAATTAGACCTATTGTTTCCATGTCAATCGACCAATCTGAAAAGGAATGGAATATAGATGTTGAAAATATGAAAGAATCTTTTCTGTTTCTAAAAAGGGAAGATCAATTATTTGCATACGTTCATGTTAAGGAGCTGCTATCGAGAAAGGAGCGCTTAACCACTCAAACGTTACTTTTAAATGCTGTTTCACTAGATACAATATGTCATCTTAGCAAAAATATTTCCTTAACAGCTCTCTTTCAAATTATTGGGGCACCCATTGCGATAGTGAAAAATGAAAGAGGAGAGTTAACGGGATACATAAGAAGAGAAGATGTTTTTGCAGAACTATTTAAACAAGAAAATAAAAGTGTAGATATACTGAAAATTATTTTAACTTCCATTCCAATGGGGATTTTTGTAGTAGACCGTGAAAAGAAAATTGTAAATTGTAATGAATCTGGTTTGAAGATGATTAAATCTATTCCTGAAAAAGTAATGAATGTACCAGCAGAACAGATTTTTAATGGGGAACATATAAATAATGCATTTGCAACAGGAAAAACGATTTTAAATCAATTACAAATAACAAATGAGATGGGAGTATTAGTTGACTACAGTCCTATACCAAGCTTCGATCAAAGCATCGAAGGAATGGTTATTATTGTGCAAGATTTACCGATGGTCGAGGATATGGCTATGGAAATTGAATATATAAAGGATTTAAATAAAGACTTACATGCAATCTTATCTAGCATTTATGATGAAATATTAGTGGTCAATCATAAAGGGGAATTAATCCGTTATAGTGAAACCGTTGTTAATGATTTTTGGGGAAGAGATTTGAAGGATCTTTTAGGAAAAAATCTTTTAGATTTAGAGAAACAAGGGTTATTTAGTCCATCTGTTACGCGATTAGTGTTAGAACAAAAGAAGAAGGTATCGATTGTACAAGAAACAAAAAGTGGCAGAAAGATATTAGCAGTTGGAAATCCTGTGTTTAATGAAAATGGGGAGCTTCACCGCATTATTATTGCCTCAAGAGATATTACAGAAGCAACAAGATTAAAGACGGAATTACATGAGATAAAAAAGATATCTGAACAATATAAGAAAGAGTTAGACAGCTTTAAAAGTAAAGATCGTTTTTTGAAGAAACTTATTTATTGTAGTCCGAAAATGGAGCAAATTATTAATCAAGCAAAAAAAATAGCTGACTTTTCTTCAAATGTGCTCATTACTGGAGAATCGGGTGTTGGAAAGGAAGTGATTGCACAAGCGATTCACCAACTTGGAAACAGATCTTCAAAGCCATTTTTAAAATTAAATTGCGGTGCAATCCCAGAGACATTATTAGAAAGTGAACTGTTCGGTTATACGAAGGGTGCTTTTACCGGTGCTGATAAAAATGGAAAAGAAGGATATTTTAAGCGAGCGGATCAAGGGATTTTATTTTTGGATGAGATTGGAGAAATGCCTTTACATCTGCAAGTGAAATTACTCAGAGTATTGCAAGAACAAGAGGTAATTCCGATTGGTAGCACAATACCTACGAAAATCAATGTTCAAATTATTGCCGCGACGAATAAACGTCTTGAAAAAATGGTGGAGGCTGGCACGTTTAGGGAAGATTTATTTTATCGCTTAAACGTCATTCCACTGCAAGTTCCACCGCTAAGAGAACGGATGGAAGATGTTCCGCTACTCGCGTTTCATTTTTTACAAGAGTTGAATGAGAAATATAACAAGAACTATCATTTAACTCCTGATGCACTGAATTTACTAGAGTTTTATTCATGGCCAGGGAATGTAAGAGAATTGCAGAATATGATTGAACGTTTAGTAGTATCTGCAGATGATTCAGTCATTGATGCTGAATTTGTTAGTAAATTCCTTAATCCTGGATATGATTTTAAAAAATCAAAACCATTGATCACAAGGGTTTTGCCATTACAAGAAGCACTGCATTCTGTAGAAGAACAATTAATTTTACTTGCAATGAAGCAGTATAAAACGACAACAAAGGCAGCAAAAGCTCTTGGGATAAGCCAGTCTTCTGTAAGTCGTAAATATCAAAAAATCATGAATGAAAAGGAAATAGCAATTGATACAATTTCATATTTTTAAAGGGGAAAGGGGGAGTCTACATAGACTGCCTCTTCTCTTTGGTGTAATTATGCGAAATATCATAACCTATGCAAATATGCATAATTTTGTGTAGGTTATTTAAGGAAATCATCAATTTTTGTATGGTTGCTTCGTATTTTAAATGTTGGCACAATTCTTGCTTATATAATATATGAATGATTTACAAAGGGGGACTATATACAGTGCTAGATTTAAAAATGTATCTAAACGGTGAATGGAGAGATTCTAGTAATCAAGAGAAAAGACCGATTATTAACCCTGCGAATGGCAAGGTTATCGCATATGCACCTGAAGGAACAATCGAGGATGCAAAATACGCGATTGAAGTGGCACGAGCTACTTTTGATAGCGGAATTTGGTCAGAAACATCCGCTGCGGAAAGAGCATCTTATTTATTTAAAATAGCAGATGAAATTGATAAAAATTTAAAAGAACTTGCGCAACTTGAAACAATGGACAATGGAAAAACATATCGAGAGGCAGAAGGAGATATTGGAGATGCGGCAGCCTGTTTCCGCTATTATGCGGGGCTTATTACAAAACCAGACGGACAAACGTATCATGTAGCCGATCCGATGCAAGCTATGGTAGTGAGAGAGCCAGTTGGTGTTTGTGGTTTAATAGTTCCTTGGAATTATCCGTTATTAATGAGTGTTTGGAAAATTGCACCTGCTTTAGCAGCTGGAAACACAATTGTATTTAAGCCTTCTGAGGTTACACCAATCACTGCAACAAAATTATTTGAAATAATGGAAAAAGTAGAATTGCCAAAAGGTGTTGCCAATATGGTAATGGGAGCCGGACCAATAGTAGGAAATGAGATTGCAGCAAGTAATAAAGTTGATATGATTTCTTTTACAGGTGGAACAAAAACAGGAAAGCACATTATGAGAACAGCGGCAGATAATATGAAGAAGATTTCGTTAGAACTTGGTGGGAAATCTCCAAATATTATTTTTGCAGATGCAGATTTTGAAACAGCTGTTGATTATGCACTGTTTGGTATTTATGCAGGTACTGGACAAGTATGTTCAGCAGGATCAAGGATTCTTGTAGAAGAAAGCGTTTACGATAAATTTGTTAATTGTTTTGTAGAACGAGCGAACCAAATTAATGTTGGACCTGGTGATAATCCAGAATCAGAGATGGGGCCACTTGTAAGTCAAGAGCATATGGAAAAAGTATTACGCTATATAGAGATTGGAAAAGATGAAGGAGCAGAAATTGCTTGCGGAGGAAAGCGTATAATGGCGAATGGGAAAGGTGACGGTTTCTTTATTGAACCAACGGCCTTTGTCAATGTGAAACCTGATATGCGTATTGTACAGGAAGAAATTTTTGGACCGGTTGTAGTAATCCAGAAGTTTAAGAATGAACAAGAAGCGATTGAGCTAGCAAATGGTACAGATTACGGCTTAGCCGGAGGTGTATTTACAGTTGATGGTGCCAAAGCGATGCGTGTAATCCGCAAGCTTCGCGCAGGAATTACGTGGATTAATAGTTATCACCCAACATACAACGAAGCACCTTGGGGTGGGTATAAGCAAAGTGGTATCGGTCGTAGTTTAGGAACGTTTGGTTTAGAGGAATTTCAAGAAATTAAGCAGATTAATATAAATCTAGAAGTAGAACCAATTGGTTGGTTTGCAAATAAAAAAACTATAGAGGTGAAATAGATGGGAACGAATGTGAAAAGTAAATCAAATGAGCAAGATGTGAACAATACAAGTGTAAATGAGTATATTACGAAAGTACTGCAATTAATTGAAAAAGATAAAGTGTCCGAGGAAGAAGCAAGCTGGATTACAAAAGAAACAGTAGATGGGTTCCGTGAACATGTAAACCCAGGCTTCCTTGCATATAGAAAAACGGTAACAAAAGATGGACAGTTCGCGGCAGTAGAATGGTCTGATGAAGGGTCTTGCTTCATGGATATCAATGGTAAAAAATATATTGATTGTTTAGGTGGATTCGGGATTTATAATGTTGGACACCGTAATCCAAAAGTGGTAAAGGCTGTAACGGATCAATTAAAGCGTCAAGCATTGCATAGTCAAGACTTATTAGATCCACTTCGTGCAATTCTTGCAAAGATTTTAGCGGATATTACACCGGGAGATTTGAAATATGCATTCTTTACAAATAGCGGGACAGAAAGTGTAGAGGCAGCATTAAAACTAGCAAAAATGTATAGTGAGCGAACAACTTTTATTGCAACAACGCGCGCCTTCCATGGTAAGAGCCTTGGTTCATTATCTGGAACAGCAAAAGGAATGTTCCGTAAGCCGTTCTTACCATTAATTCCAGGCTTCCGTCACGTTCCATTTGGTGATATCGAGATGATGAGAAAAACATTTGAAACGTGTGCTTTAGTAGGAGAAGATGTTGCAGCTGTTATCTTAGAACCAATTCAAGGCGAGGGTGGTATTATTTTACCTCCAGAAAACTACTTGAAACAAGTAAGAGAACTTTGTGATGAATTCGGATCACTACTTATTTTTGATGAAGTACAAACTGGAATGGGACGCACTGGGAAAATGTTTGCTGCGGAATTATACGATGTAGTACCAGATATTATTTGTCTTGCGAAAGCATTTGGCGGAGGGGTAATGCCAGCAGGTGCAATTGTGGCGAAAGAAAAAGTATTTAAAAGTTGGTTTGATAATCCATTCATGCATACAACAACGTTTGGTGGGAACCCACTTGCATGTGCAGCTGCAATCGCAACCATTCATGTGTTATTGGAAGATAAATTACCAGAACGAGCTGCGGAAGTTGGAGAGTATTTCTTAAATGGATTGAAAAAAGCAGCGGAAGGACATGAGGACAAAGTTTTTGAAATTCGTGGTCAAGGCTTAATGATTGGGATTGAATTCCATAAAGATGAAATTGGCTATGAAGTATCGAAGGCAATGTTTGATCAAGGTATTCTTGTTGCCGGAACACTAATTAACTCAAAAACAATTCGTATTGAGCCATCGCTAACAATTAGTTATGAAGAAGTAGATACAGTAATCAATGCATTTAAATCCGTGTTATCACAAGTGAAAGCACAATAATTCTTTTACACAATAACTTTTAAATACAAGCCAGTAAAACCATCATGCCGCTTTTCTTTCTAATTGGTTTTACTGGTTTTTACTATAGGAGGATAAGAAGTGGAAGGAGCACTACAAGGGATTACAATTATTGATTTATCTCGGGTTCTTGCTGGTCCTTTTTGTACGATGATTCTTGGTGATTTAGGAGCCAAAGTGATAAAAGTTGAAAATGTAGGAAATGGTGATGATACGAGAGGGTGGGGGCCCCCTTTTGTAGGAGGAGAAAGTGCGTATTTTCTTTGTGCAAATCGTAATAAAGAATCTATTACATTAAATTTAAAATCAGAAATGGGAAAGGAAGTTTTGACAAAGCTTATTTCTCATGCGGATATCGTTGTGCAAAATTTTAAGCCTGGAACACTTGAGCGAATGGGACTTGGGTATGAAGTATTAAAAAAGATGAGGGAAGATATTATTCTCGCCTCTATTAGTGGATTTGGTCAAAGTGGTCCTACTTCCCAACTTCCTGGCTATGATTATATGATTCAAGCAATGAGTGGACTTATGAGCATAACCGGAGGTAGAGATGAAGGGCCTGCAAAAGTAGGGGTTGCCATTTCAGATGTACTCACAGGGCTTTTTACGTGTATCGGAATTTTAGCCGCTTTGCAGCACCGAAATAGAACGGGAGAAGGACAAGAAATTGATATTTCATTATTTGATTCACAGTTAGCAGCATTAGTAAATGTAGCGAGCAATTATTTATGTACAGGTGAATTACCAGAGAGACTGGGCAATCAGCATCCGAATATTGTTCCGTATCAAGTATTTGAAGCGGAGGATGGTGATCTTGTTGTTGCGGTCGGAAACGATGAGCAGTTTTATAAGTTCTGTTTGTTGTTAGATAGACAAGATTTATCCAGCCTAGAACGTTATAAAACAAATGCAGGCCGTCTTCAGCATAAAGATGAGCTCGTCAATATGATTGCAAATGAAATGAAGAAGAAAAAGAAAAAAGAATGGAAACAACTTTTGGATGAAGCGGGGATTCCAAATGGACCAATCCTCAATGTGAAAGAAGCGCTAGAAACAGAGCAGGCAGTGGCGCGAGGTATGACAATTCATATGGAGCATCCGACAATCGAAAACCTTAAACTTGTAGGTTCACCACTAAAGCTTTCAAAGTCACCAGTTCAGATGCAGAAACATCCGCCACTCCATGGGGAACATACAGAAAAGATTTTGCAAAGCCTTGGATATTCACAGGAAATCATTATGGAAATGACAAAAAATCAATACATATAAGGAGGCATTACAAATGAATTTTTCATTAACAGAAGAACAACAAAGTGTTAGAAAAGTAGTGAGATCGTTTGTGGATAATGAAATTATTCCATACATTAAAGAATGGGATGAAAAAGGACATTTTGAACAAAAAATCTTGAAGCGTTTAGCAGAATTACAATTTATGGGCGTTTGTATCCCAGAACAATATGGCGGAGTGGGCATGGACTATAATACACTAGCTATTATTTGTGAAGAATTAGAACGTGGTGATACTGCTTTTCGTACAGCTGTATCTGTACATACGGGGCTAAATAGCATGACACTTCTTCAATGGGGAACAGAAGAGCAGAAACAAAAGTATCTTGTTCCACAAGCGAAAGGTGAAAAGATTGGGGCGTTCGGTTTAACGGAACCAAATGCAGGATCAGATGTCGTTGCTATGCAGACTACAGCAGTAAAACAAGGCGATTACTACGTATTAAATGGATCTAAAACATGGATTTCGTTATGTGATGTTGCAGATCACTTCTTAATATTTGCAAAAACAAATCCGGAATTGAAGCACCGAGGTATTTCTTGTTTTATTGTAGAACGAACATTTCCAGGAGTATCAACAAAAGCAATAAAAGGAAAGCTTGGTATTAGAGCTGGAAATACAGGTGAAGTGTTTTTAGATGATGTAAAAGTACCGATAGAGAATCTCCTTGGAGAAGAAGGGGAAGGATTTAAAATTGCTATGTCTTCATTAGATAACGGACGCTTTACAGTAGCTGCAGGTGCATGTGGACTTATTCAAGCAAGTCTGGAAGCAAGTGTAAAGTATTGTGAAGAGCGTCAAACATTCGGAAAAGAAATTGGAAAACATCAGCTTGTACAACAAATGATTGCGAAAATGTCTGCAAATCTTGAAATATCACGTTTATTGGTTTATAAAGCAGGGTGGTTGAAAAACGAAGGGAAACGTAATACGCGTGAAACGTCTTTAGCAAAATGGATCGCTTGTGACGCTGCATTTGAAGCGGCAAATGATGCAGTGCAGGTGCACGGAGCATATGGATATTCAAATGAATTTCCAGTAGAACGATATTTACGAAATGCAAAGGCTCCAGTTATTTACGAAGGAACACGTGAGATTCATACCATTATGCAAGCGGAATACGCACTTGGTTATCGCTCTGATAAGGAACTTCGTAATATGTTACCGAAGTGGCCTTTTGAAGAAAGTGAGGCAGAAATGGTAACGAAATAAAATAGGAAGGCAGTGCAACGAAGGTTGCACTGCCTTTTTTGTTATCTTTTCAACTTACAAGTATTTACATACCTTTTGTCTTAGTGTACTATTTAACTAGTACACTAAGACAAAAGGAGGGGGGAAATGAAAATTGAGTTTTCTCCTAACATACCGATTTATATTCAGGTGATGGAATACATAAAAAAAGAAATTGTAACAGGTCATTTATTACCTGGTGAAAAAATTCCTTCTGTACGCGAATTAGCGAGTGAGTTACAAGTCAATCCAAATACAATTCAGCGTACATTTCAAGAACTAGAGAGAGAAGGTATCGTTGTAACACGCAGAGGAATGGGAAGATATGTAACGAGCGAAGGGGAGAAAATTATGGAGCTGCGCAAAGGTATGGCGAAAGAGTTGCTTCATTCTTTTATAAATGGAATGGATAATTTAGGATTTTCAGAAGAGGAAATTCTCTCGATTCTTCGTTCTTCATTGGAAGAGAAAAGGGAGGAGAAATGATGATGAACTTGCTCGAAATTAAGGAATTATGGAAGCGATATGGGTTAAAGGCAGTCATTCGCGATGTAAATCTAGTGATTACAGAAGGGAAAATCATTGGTCTTGTTGGCGATAACGGCAGTGGTAAGACAACATTATTAAAAATGATTGCAGGTTTGCAGCATCCTTCAGAAGGGAATATCAAAATTGCAAGAGAGAATGTAGGCTTAGAAACAAAAAAAATTGTTTCATTTATGCCAGATCGACCAGTATTTGATGAATGGATGACTGTAAAGGATGCTTTATTTTTCTATCGTGACTTTTATCCAGACTTTGATATTCAAAAGGCGGTTGATAAGGTCGCTGAATTTAAAATACCGCTGGAGGAAAAGATTACAGCTTTGTCAAAAGGAATGGTTGAGAAACTGCAGCTTATTTTAACATTTTCAAGAAAAGCGAAACTATATATATTAGATGAACCGCTTGGCGGGATTGATCCTGTTTCACGGGAGCATGTGCTAGAACTTATTTTGCAGTTTTATCGTGAGGATAGTACGATTTTAATTTCTACTCATTTAATTGGTGAAATTGAAAATATTTTTGATGAAGTTATTTTTTTGAAGGATGGAGAGATTGTACTACATGAGAATGTAGAAGAACTTCGTTTTAAAAGAGGGAAAGCGGTGACTGAATTGTTTAAGGATGTGTTTGGAAAATGAGTCAAACCCTTCGATATTTATACAATTGTAATAAAAAGAAGATATGGGCGATTTATTTTGGATTTATTACTATTTCATTAATTCTATTATTTAATATGAAGGGATGTACGGGAGTAAGGTTTTCAAGTAGACAAGATATAACATTAATCATATTTATATTCTTATTTTGTATAACTGCATTTTCTATCTTCTTACTAGCGCTTTCTTCTTTCCGACAAATAGTAAGAGGCTCTATGATTTGGTATGCAGCAATTCCATCAAAGAAATATATATACGCGAATTTGTTATTATTTGTAATCATGTTTAGCTTGTTGTCTTTAATAGGAATTGCTTTTTTACATTTTCTTTCCATAAACATATATGGGAATAAAGCAAATGGAGAGGTACAGCAAGCCATTAGTAGCTTATACAATTATGGCCTATTACACCACCTGTTCTCCCTCCTCTTATGGATTATAGATTTAGTAAGTACATTAGTTTCTCTGTATTTCATAATCATAGTTGTAAAACTATTTAATTTGAAATCTTCATTAAATAAAATGTTATTTATCATTTTATTTGTTGTTTTCGGTGGAATTCAGTTTTTTATAACTAATATGATAGATAAAATAAATATATATGTGTTTTCGATAAAAAATGTTGGGGTAATAGATAAAAATGGCTTTTTTGAAACATCTTTTTATTTGAGTGATACTTCAAATATTTCTTATCTAATTTTTAATTTATTATCAATTTATTTATTGGTGGTAATAACAAGTCATATCATCGATAAAAAACTAGAAGTCTAAAGGGGGAACAATCATTGGGAAACGTAGTAGTAAAATTAGAGAATGTCCATAAAAAAATAGGGAAAAACGAAATTATTCGTGGTCTTTCGTTTGAGGTATGTGAAGGGGAAGTATACGGATTTCTTGGTCCAAATGGGAGCGGGAAAACGACGACAATTCGGATGATGACCGGTCTTATTGCAATGACAGAAGGAGATATTACAATTTGTGGTCATAGCATTCGTACAGAACGTGAGAAGGCGTTAGAACACATTGGGGCTATTGTCGAAAATCCGGAATTATATGATTATATGACAGGGATGCAAAATGTAAAGCATTTTGCGAATATGGCAATTAAGCCGATTAGTAAAGAACGTATTACTGAAATTGTAAAACTTGTGGAGTTAGAGCATGCCATTCATAAAAAGGTAAAGACATATTCACTTGGAATGAAGCAACGTCTTGGAATTGCGCAAGCACTTCTTCATAATCCGAAAGTTCTTATCCTAGATGAACCAACAAACGGATTAGATCCAGCTGGTATTCGTCAAATTCGTGATTATTTACAACGATTAGCGAAAGAGGAAAATATCGCTGTCATCGTATCGAGTCATTTATTAAGCGAGATTGAACTGATGTGCGATCGTGTTGTTATCATTAAGAATGGTCAATTTGTACAAGCATATAACTTACATGAACAAGCGAAGAATGATGAAACGGTTGCTGTAACTTTTGAGGTGGATCAGATTCGGCGTGCAAATGAAGTGATTAAAGGTAAAGTGCAAGAAAATGTTGTTGTTGTCTCCGTAATGAAAGAAGAAATTCCGCAGATTGTGAAACAACTTGTGCATTTGGATATTCTCGTATATGGCGTTACAGTGCAAAATAAAACGTTAGAAGATGAGTTCTTAGCGATTACCGGGGGAGTGAAAGCATAATGTTAAAATTAATTCAAAATGAATTATTAAAGTTACATGCGAAAAAAGGGATGTATATATTGATAGGTGTGATTGCTACGTTAGAAATTCTTGGTGCTTTTGTAATGGTGAAATGGGGGGAAGCGAAAGATCTTAAAGGAACCTATCTAGATTATGCAATGACAGATACAGGTATAGTTATTTTATTTGTAACAATCTTTGGTATTACCATTGCATCGCGAACGATTACTGATGAATTCCAAAAAGGAACAATTAAGCAGCTGTTAATTCGCCCAAGAAAAAGGATTATGATTTTATTTTCTAAATATGTTTCGGTTTTATTAACGATGCTTTTTGTTATCGTTACAGGTACCTTAATTACAATGGTTATGGGTGCAATCGTTATGGATGGTGGTAAAACAGAATTAACGCTAGGGGTATTGTTTAAAGCGCTCTCATATAAACTTGTGTCTCCATTCTTCTTTGCAACACTTTCCTTCTTCTTGGCAAATGTTTTTCGAAAATCAGTATTACCATTAATCATTGCACTGTTTCTATTCTTCTTGCAAGGAGCAATTAGCATGATGCTCATGATGTTTGTTAAAGGAGTAGCTAAGTTTGTTGTATTCTCGCATTTAGATTTAAGTATATATGATGGTAATAAACTAATTAGCGGTGGTGCTACACCACGATTTACAGAATTCACTTTTACAACATCATTACTGCTCGTACTTGCTTATTTTGTAGTGTTACTTGTTTCATCAAGCGTACTATTTCAAAAACGTGATGTATTATAAACTGCTAATATATAGGAGCAGGTAAATGGAATCAATGTAATATTTGTTACGACAACAGGTGCATAATCCTCTTTATTCCTATTATAATAATATATTTTGGGAAAATAGGTATAAAAAAACGACATTTAACATTAAAACAGAAAATCTGATAAAGAAGAAATTCCGAAAAACAGATTTCGTATTATATAGTTTAATAGATATATTATGTAAGAGTAAACTGAGAAAAATAGGAAGAATTTTGATGATATTCATATTACAATATAACTATGAATATCATCTTGGGGGTGTTTTATATTCAGTACGCATTTTCACGTATACGACTTCGGAGTTTTTTTGCATGGATGATTTTAGGGATGTTAGTAACGGTGCTGCCGCTGGACATTATGGGAGCTTCAGATAGTGTCATGGATGTTGCGGTGCAAATTTCGGTGTTTTTTGTATTTCCACTATTATGGTTATATTTTAAAACAAGAAAAAACAATATTATATTTACTAGTTTCTTTGATAAATCTTCACGATTAAACTGGAAGTTGATTGTAATTGCAACTGCAATGGGAATGATTTTTTCATTCGGTGTATCTTTTATTCAATTTTACATACTAGCACATATTTTTCCTGATTTCTTGGTTGACATGTTGAACGATAATGGTGTGATTGATATGAGCAGTATTTCTACACAGATATTCGGTGTCATTTCAGCATGTATTTTTGCACCAATCATGGAAGAAGTCATTTTTCGAGGTTTCTTCTTACAGCGTATGACGTTTAAATGGGGAATAAAACGAGCTGTGATTGTGTCCTCCCTTATTTTTGGTTTAGGTCATTTTGATATCGTTGGTGCTTTTGTATTCGGTGTTGTGATGTGCCTTCTTTACATTAAAACGAAAAATATATGGACGAATATTGCTGTTCATGCATTGAATAATTGTATTGCAACCACCATCCAATTAACGAGTGGAGAAGGAACAGACGATGCTATTTCGATTGCTGAATTACAAGGACAAAGTAATTTATGGATTGGACTTATTGTGATTCTTATCAGTTTACTATGGTTAGTACCTTTTATTCGAAAAAATTGGCGAACTGTAAAAGAAGTAGGAGTACCGTCTCTTCGTTTCATCAATGAAGATAAGGCCTCTATACCATTACAGAAAAATGAAACATATAGTCAAGTCATTGTAACAGATCGACTCATGGCGGTAGAATTGCCGGATGAAGCCGTGAATCAGTTAGCACTAGAACAGAATGATTATGTAACGGTTACGGTAGAGGATAATCAAATTATTATAAGAAAAGCAAAATAGTAATAAAAGTATAAGAAACGAAAAGGCAGCTCTCCAATATTACTAAGGAGAGCTACTATTTTAATGGATAACAATTTCAACGTGAAAGTTGTTACCGTTTTTTACATATTTAATATCTGTGACTGTACGAACTGTTTTTAAAATTTCCACCTTTTCCCCAATTCGAGGGATGGTGGGAACATTGTCCCAAATGCCAAGTAAATCATCTACTTGAGTTGTTTTTTCGTAAAACCAAATTTTCAATGTAATGCCCCTTTCTCGAACTTTATGTATTTTAATACATAATAAATCATTTTTATTCTTTTTGTAAGGGGTTTTTTATGGAATTTTGAATAAAAATTAATTTTATTTTTCTGGGAAAATGTGTTCGATATCAGGAGTAAGGGATACTTCTGATAATACGATATGAGAAACGGTTGTTGCATATGAAGAAACATCATTAATAAATTCTTCAAGTTCAACTAATGACGGGACAGAAATTTTAACGATATAACAAAGGCTTCCTGTTACGCGATAGCAAAAGCTTGCGGATGGATACGATTGAATAAATTGTTGCATGCGCGTTGTATCACCATTTTTTAAGGTTATTTCTAAAATACAGTCTAAAACGAGTCCAGCTTTTTTATAATCAATATCAATTGTATACTTTTGAATGACGCCTTCACTCTCTAATTTACGAACACGTTCTGCAGTAGAAGGTGCGGATAAATTTACTCGTTTTGATAATTCCCGCATAGAGAGACGACTATCATTATATAATTCATTTAAAATTTTACGATCAATACGATCTAATTGCATTTGTAAATATACCTCCAATAAACTAATAATTTTTGTAAAGAAAATATATAAATTAAGATTCATATGAAATGTAAAACGGGTCCATTTTATTTTACAATAAAATAGAAAGGAATAGGGGGAGAAATGATGGAGAGAATTTCATTATCAGATGCAGGAGAAACAAAGTTTCAAAAATTATTAGGGCATAGCCCAGCTATATTACAATCTTGGAGTACACTTGAAAGGACCTTATATGAAAAGGGAAGTCTTTCTGAAGAGTTAAAGGAGCAAGTACGGAGAACACTTGCGTTTGGAAATGAATGTATGTATTGTATGGCAAAGGGAAAACCAGATGATGTACAAAAAATAGAGGAGATTAGTACCGCTGTTACTTTTGCACATGTATTTGTACATAATCGTTCAGCGATAGATGATAAGATGTTTGATGTGTTAAAACAGTATTGGAGTGAGGTAGAGATTGTAGAACTCTGTGCATATATTTGCTTTATTACAGCTTCACAACAACTTGGATTTTTATTTCAATTACAGCCAGGAGAATAGGAGGAGAAGTAGTGAATCAACCAGCACTAATTATAATTGATGTACAAAAAGCGTTTAATCTCCCGTACTGGGGAGAGCGAAATAACCCTTTAGCAGAAGAAAATATGAAGCGTTTATTAGAAGAGTGGAGAAGAAGAAGGCTACCAATATTTCATATTCAGCATGTGAATAAAGAAAATGTAGAGTCGATGTTTTATCTAAGTGCAGAAACCGTTCACTTTAAAGAAGAAGTCCAGCCATTACAAGGTGAAATTGTTATTCAAAAGAGTGTGAACAGTGCATTCATTGGAACTGATTTAGAAAAGCAATTAAACGAAAAAAACTGCGAGTCGATTGTTATTGTTGGATTAACGACGAATCACTGTGTCGAGACAACAACTCGGATGGCTGGAAACTTAGGATTTTCAACGTACTTAGTAAGTGATGCGACAGCTACATTTAACCGAAAAGGACCAGATGGAGTAAAATATTGTGCTGACGAAATTCATAATATGACACTAGTGAATCTGCATGAAGAGTTTGCTACTATTGTTACAACATTGGAGACAGTAGAGAAGATAAGGTTGAGTCAGTTAAATTGATACTATTTTAATAAAATATTTGAATAATTATGTAGAAAAAAATAAGAATATTTTGTATAATCAAAGTACAATTATTTTGAAACAGGGGTGGCAGCATATGGAGCAAATTCCAGTAAAGAAAATAGAAACAGTACTTGTTTTAGCAGAAGAGGATAAACAAAAACAAAAGGAATTTTATGAATTGTTGCTAACAACTCATTTTTATGTTGCTGGATCTATAGAGGCGGATGATTCTGCATCAGAAGGAACACTTCGTTTGCGTTATTTCCAAGGAGAGGGTAGATGGATTGTACCATTCTTTACACAATTAGAATTTGTGAAAGAAGTGTTGCCGGAAGAAACGCCCCTTATTACGATACGTGGAAAAGAATTGTTTGAAAATCTAGATAAAGAAGCAACAGCGGTATTGAATGTTGGTACGGAGATTAGTAAAACATTTATTCCAGAAGAAATTGCGGATATAGCATCTGGAAGAATTTTCAATTATTATCAATAAAAGAGTAAGTGTTGAAATTACTTTTTTGCAATTAACACAGCATAACAAAAAGGAAAAGCGATACATACTTTTCCTTTTTTTGTGTAAATAAAAAATTGCATCGAACACTTCTATTTATCGCAATATTGGTCAGTAACAAGGCTAATAATTAATGAAGGGGAAGAAAAACATTACGGATTAAAAGTTCATTTTATATGCATGTTACACCAGAAGGAATAGAAAATGTATTTTTTTCCGTATTTATTGTAGCAGTCACACCGAGTGGTATTCCGACATTTGGTTGTACATGCCCAATAGGAAGACCGAATAATACAGGAATATTGTATGGTGCGAGATAGTCATACAATATGTTTTGTAATGATAGGGACTGCTTTGAGGTAATACAGTTATGGCAGCTTGTGAATACAATCCCTGCACACTCATTCAATTTTCCTGCTAAATGTAATTGGTTGAACATGCGATCAATACGATACGGCTCTTCTCCAACATCTTCAAGTAATACAATTTTATTTGCTGTATAGATTTCATAGGATGTACCTAGTGTACTTACCAATACGGTTAAATTGCCTCCAGTTAATGGTGCAGAAACAATGCAGGTAGATGTGGCATTGATACATTCTGCTGCTTGTAAAATAGTAGAATACGGATGGAATAGTTGATTGAAAGAGGAGAATGAGAGAGAATCAATTCCTCTGCCTAATTCCTCAATCATCGGTCCATGGAAGGTAACAAGTCCTGTATATTGTGAAAAAGCAATATGCAAAGAAGTAATATCGCTATACCCCCAAAAAATTTTGGGGTTATTTTGAATGAGTTCATATTGAATATAAGGGAGAAGACGACCGCTCCCATATCCACCTCTTGCGCAAAAAACAGCTTTCACTTTAGGGTTTGCAAATGCTTCGTGTATATCATGAAGGCGGATTGCATTATTTCCAGCTAGATAGCCGTATTTCTCGTAAACACTTTGACCAATTATTACGGATAGACCCATTTTTTCCAATACTTTTTTTCCTGTAAGGACCTGTTCTATTACTGGTGGTCCTGCTGGAGCAATAATCATTACCGTATCGCCTTGTTGTAAGGCAGTTGGTTGAATCATGTAAATCTCCTCCTTCACTTTCAATATATTCGTTTATAGCCAGTTCAATCCTATTAAAAGAAGGAAAAACTTGTTGAAACAAGAAGGTATAAGAGGGGATAGGAAGGGAGAAGAATGATGTTTACAAGCAGAGTAACTGATATATTACAAATAAAATATCCAATTATTCAAGCGGGCATGGCAGGAGCAATTACGACACCAGAACTTGTTGCGGCTGTAAGTAATAGTGGGGGATTAGGAACACTTGGGGCTGGCTATATGGGTCCAGAACAAATTCGTCAATCTATTTATAAAATACGAGAGTTAACAGATAAGCCGTTCGCAGTCAATCTGTTGCTTACGAAGGAAATACAAATTGAAGAAGAAAAAGTACAAACAGCTAGAATTTTATTAGCGTCGATACGAAAAGAATTAGATATTGATGAGTATAATCAACCCTTGCAACTTCCGAAAAGTTATAAAGAACAACTACAAGTGTTAAGGGAAGAAAAAGTTCCAGTTGTCAGCTTTGCATTTCACACGTTAGAACAAGAGGAAATGGCATTATTGAAGAAAGAGAACATAAAGATAATTGGCACAGCTACAAATGTAGCAGAAGCGAAGGTGCTTGCTGAATTAGAGGTAGATGTAATTGTTGGACAAGGTAGCGAAGCTGGGGGACACCGTGGGACATTTATTGGAAATGAGCAAGATTCTATGATTGGTACATTTGCATTAATTCCACAAATGGTAGCCGCAGTACCACATATCCCAATTATAGCGGCAGGTGGTATTATGAATGGACAAGGTGTTGTTGCAGCTTATGTATTAGGTGCAGAAGGCGTTCAAATGGGATCTGCCTTTTTAACAAGCGAAGAGAGTATTACACACGATGTGCATAAAGAAGCAGTATTACAAAGTACAGATACAAGTACAACTGTAACAAGGGCATTTTCTGGGAAATACGCAAGAGGTATTCGGAATATATTTATAGATCGGTATGAGGGAAAAGAAGGCGGTCTCCCCATGTATCCAGTGCAAAATGTATTAACTTCGAAAATACGTCAAGAAGCAGCAAAACAAAATAAAGGAGAATATATGTCACTTTGGGCTGGACAAGCTTCCTCATTAGCAAGAAAAGACTCAGCAGAGCAAATTGTTAAACAGGTGATTGAAGAAGTAGAAGTAACGGTAAACAAATTGCAAGATGCATACACAAAAAGACCACTTGAATAAATCAAGCGGTCTTTTTGTTAGTTTGCTTTATAAAATTGCTGGATGGCTTGGTCGATGTATACCCAACCTTTCCAGCCTAAGTGCATATGATCTTTTAAGAAGTACTTGTCATACTCATGGTTTGAGAAGTCAGCAATTGGATAGCCAGCTTGCTGAATTTGCTCATGAACTTTCTTATAGTATAATTCGCGTCGTTCTTTCGGGAATCCAGCATAATCATACCAAGGGCCTTTTACAGGAACAGAAATGAAGAGTGGTTTTGCACCGGATTGTTTTAATAAATCAAGCGCAATTTGTAAATCTTCATATTCTGGAGAGTTTTCATAAGAATCATGTTTTAAGTAACCTTTGCGTTGTTTCAATTTCTGTTTAATTTTGCTATTGAAATAACCATCCTCGATACCATATTCATTTGATTGAGATTCTAATTTACCAGTTTGATCTGCCTGTTTACGTACTTCTTCCCAGTTCATTTGTTTCAATGAAGGATCAAGCTTTTCTTTATGCGGTTTAATATCGAACATTGCTGTAAATATGTCCTTACGATCTAATATATTGCGGTAAAGATAAGCGAAAGGTTTCGCAGCAAGTGCTTTTATTTGATGCGTCGTATCATCATAGACAATACCTTCTAAAGATGTTTTTAATAGCGTTTCTTTCTTTACAATTTCAAAGTTCAATAAACGCTTTGCAATCTTCTTTTTCATTTCAGGCTTTAAATCATTGTTAAAAATGAGGTGGTAGCCTTGTTGTTTTGAAAAGTTAGGTGCAAAGTGTGTTTCATCAATTCCCTGTGGTACAAACCACTGTGGTGAAAGGACAAAAATCATTTTTTTATCTTTTAATTGATCCATTGTAGATGCAAAGTTTAGCACATGGACAAGGTCCTGTGTTCCGCCACGACCAAGAAGGAATGGCGTGAATCCTGCGGGTTTTACTTTAAAGTAATTGGATGGGTGAAAAGCATCCATTCTTGCAAATTCCGATGAACCATACATCGGAAGGTATTTCGGATCTTCTAACATTTTTTGCTGTAAAACCATACTTTGTATTTTCTCTGGTTTTAGAGAAGTTGCCGCTTCCTCTACTTTTTTATCACTTACAAGTGGAAGGAGAAAGCGTGTTGGAATAAGTAAGAATACAGCAAAAAGGGCCAATGCTAAGAGCATCGGTCCAAAGGTTGCTTTTTTCATCGGATTTCTTCCAACTTTTTGATAATCATGTTTGGTGTTGCCCACTCATCACGATCAAAATCAGAAATAGATACTTCGATATCTAGACGTTCTTGGAATTCTACTAATAAAGATACTGTACCGAAAGAATCAAGGATACCTTCTTCAA
>Ga0102589_1001945_pt1 | contig 25492 bp, 24 predicted proteins | sample AraplaMF_Col_mLB_FD_76858 | JGI IMG/M metagenome (GOLD analysis project Ga0102589, IMG submission 76858) | Arabidopsis root microbial communities from the University of North Carolina, USA - plate scrape MF_Col_mLB | ecosystem: Host-associated > Plants > Roots > Endosphere | place: USA... | reverse complement strand
CTATAATTTAACACAACTAAAAAGAGAATGCAACAGTGTATAAAAAAGAAATCAAGAAAAATTACTTGACACTATATGTAAGAAATCAAAAGCTGAAATCAAGAAAAATCACTTGACATATTGTAGTGGTATATGTTGTATAATAAAAATGGACTATTTTGCTCACCATAAAAAATTGCTGTTTTATTATATAAATGTGAGAGCAAAACGAAAGAACGATGGAATTTTCTTTAAAAAGATTATATGATAGTAAATAAAGTAGTCTAGCTCACTTTCACCATTTCAGAAGGGGGAAACGAGATGTCAATTGAAATTAAGACAAAATACGGTCAAATTGATATTAGTACAGATGTAATTGCAACAATTGCTGGAGGCGCTGCAGTAGACTGTTACGGCATCGTCGGTATGGCTTCTAAAAACCAATTAAAAGATGGGTTGACAGAAATTTTACGAAAAGAAAACTTCACTAGAGGCGTTATTGTTCGTAAAGACGAAGATGAAGTACATATTGATATGTATATTATCGTGAGCTATGGTACAAAAATTTCAGAAGTAGCACATAACGTCCAAACGAAAGTGAAATATACACTGGATCAAACGGTAGGACTAGCAGTAGATTCTGTAAACATCTACGTACAAGGAGTTAAAGTAATAAACTTGTAATTGCATTAAGGAGGAAGAACTGTGTCAATTCAAAAAATTGATGGAAAACGTTTGTCACAAATGATCATACAAGGAGCGAATAATTTAACAAACAATGTTCAACTTGTTGATGCTTTAAACGTTTTTCCGGTTCCAGATGGCGATACCGGTACAAATATGAACTTATCGATGACTTCAGGTGCGCGCGAGGTGAAGGGAAATCCTTCGCAACACGCTGGTAAAGTCGGAGTAAGTTTAGCTAAGGGATTATTAATGGGAGCGCGTGGTAACTCAGGTGTTATTTTATCTCAGTTATTCCGTGGTTTTTCAAAATCCATTGAACAAAAAGAAGAATTAACAACAATTGATTTTGCTGATGCGTTAGAAGCGGGTGTAGAAACGGCATATAAAGCAGTTATGAAGCCGATTGAAGGAACGATTTTAACTGTTGCAAGGGAAACGAGTAAACATGCAGTCACTGTTGCGAAAAAGCAGCGCGATTTTGTTTTGTTTATGGAAGAAGTTGTGAAAGAAGCGAATGCATCATTAAATCGTACACCTGATTTATTACCTGTATTAAAACAAGTTGGTGTTGTAGATAGCGGTGGAAAAGGTCTTGTTGTCGTTTATGAAGGATTTCTAGCGGACTTAAAAGGTGAGACAATCGCCTTTAATGAGCCAACACAACCATCTATGAACGAAATGGTACGTGCAGAACATCACCGTAGTGTACAAAGCCAATTGAGTACAGAGGATATTAAATACGGCTACTGCACAGAATTTATGGTTAAGTTAGACGAAGAGAAGATGCAAGAACATAATTTCTCTGAGCAAAAATTCCGTGAAGAGATTAGTGTGTATGGTGATTCATTGCTTGTTGTATCTGATGAAGAAGTCGTAAAAGTTCATATTCATGCAGAGCATCCTGGAGATGCGATGAATTACGGACAACGTTATGGAAGCTTAATCAAAATTAAAGTAGAGAATATGCGTGAACAACATACTGCTTTATTAGATGAGCCTGCGGCGATGCATGTAGAAGTAAAACCTGCAGAAAAACAGTCTTATGGAATTGTAACAGTAGCAATGGGTTCTGGTATTAAAGAATTGTTTGAAAGCATCGGAGCGACGGTAGTTATTGAAGGCGGTCAAACGATGAATCCAAGTACAGAAGATATTGTAAAAGCGATTGAAGAAGCGAATGCAGAAAAAGTTATTATATTACCGAACAATGGTAATATTGTAATGGCTGCAGAGCAAGCAGCTTCTGTAGTGGATCAAGAAGTAATTGTTGTTCGTTCAAAAACAGTTCCGCAAGGTATGGCAGCGATGCTTGCATTCAATCCAGCAGGAACTCTTGAAGAAAATGAAGCGCAAATGAACGAAGCACTTGCTCATGTGAAAACAGGCCAAATCACGTATGCGGTTCGTGATACGGAAATTGATGGTGTGACAATTAATAAAGATGACTTCATGTGTATTGCAGATGGAAAAATTGTATCAACAGATGCAGAGAAAATTTCAGCTGCAAAAAAACTGTTAGAAAATATGCTTGATGAAGATGCAGAAATTTTAACAATTTTACAGGGTGAAGATGCATCAGAAGAAGAAGTAGACACATTAGTAACGTTTGTAGAAGAAAAATTTGAAGATGTAGAAGTGGAAGTTCATAATGGAAATCAACCTCTATATTCTTTCATTTTTTCTGTTGAATAAAGTGAAAACTTTATTTCTGTTTAAAATGTAATTACTCTATTATGAGATGAACAAATATATATAAGAAGAGGGCCTTGCTAGCAGATGTGGTGAGGCTCTCTTTCTTTTTGGGGAAATATGCCGAGAAACTAAATGAATATATAAGATTTAGGAAAAGGGAAATGACTACTATGCTTTCTTGATGCTATGGTAGAATAAGAGAGGTAGCGATTGCGTATTCAACGTGAATACGGAAATACGTAATCCGTTGTTGAGATATAACCTACAAGTAAAGAAGATGTATGTTATATATGAAAGGTTAGGAATAAGATTTGACGGGGCGTGAAGATCTTGAATGAAGTGGTGCAAATTCCAATTACGGATGTGAAAGGGATTGGAGAAGAAACAGCTGTATTACTAAATGAGATGGGGATTTTTACGGTTTCTGATTTACTAGAGCATTTTCCGTATCGTTATGAAGACTATGCGATGAAAGATTTGGCTGAAGTTAAACATGAAGAACGAGTAACTGTAGAAGGTAAAGTACATAGTGCACCTCTACTGCAATATTATGGAAAAAAGAAATCTCGTCTAACTGTGCGTGTTCTCGTGGGGCGTTATTTAATTACAGCTGTATGCTTTAATAGACCCTACTATAAGCAGAAATTAAATATTGATGAAACGGTAACGATATCTGGAAAATGGGATCAACATCGTCAAATGATTTCGGTATCTGAACTTCACTTTGGGCCGGTTGTTCGTCAACAAGAAGTAGAACCGGTGTATTCAGTTAAAGGGAAATTGACGGTAAAACAAATGCGGCGGTTTATTGCGGGGGCGTTTAAAGAGTATGGTTCTTTTGTGAAAGAAGTGTTACCAGAAGGGTTGTTGTCGCGTTATAAGTTATTATCCCGTTATGAAGCACTATATGCCTTGCATTTTCCTAGTGGACAAGAGGATATGAAACAGGCGCGTCGTCGCTTCGTATATGAAGAGTTTTTCTTGTTCCAATTGAAGATGCAAGCACTTCGCAAAATGGAGCGGGAAAGTTCGAAGGGAACGAAAAAAGATCTATCTCTTGAACAATTAGAGGAGTTTATAGGCGCTCTTCCTTTTCCGTTAACAAATGCGCAGCGTCGTGTTGTTACAGAAATTATGAAAGATTTGCAGTCCCCGTATCGAATGAATCGTTTACTGCAAGGTGATGTAGGTTCTGGAAAAACGGTAGTGGCTGCAATTGCTTTGTATGCTGCGAAATTAGCTGGATATCAAGGAGCATTAATGGTACCGACAGAAATTTTAGCAGAGCAGCACTATCAATCTTTAGAATCTATATTTTCTCATTTTAATATGAACATTGAATTATTAACAAGCTCTGTAAAGGGAGCGCGTCGCCGCGAGATACTAGCAAGACTAGAACAAGGGGAAATTGATATTCTTGTTGGGACGCATGCTTTAATTCAAAATGAAGTCATATTTCACAGGCTTGGACTTGTAATTACGGATGAACAACATCGCTTCGGTGTAGCACAGCGTCGTGTGTTAAGGGAAAAAGGTGAAAATCCAGATGTCTTATTTATGACAGCAACACCAATTCCTCGTACATTAGCAATTACTGCGTTCGGTGAGATGGACGTATCCATTATTGATGAGATGCCGGCGGGTCGTAAAGTCATTGAAACATACTGGGCGAAACATGATATGTTTGAACGTGTTCTCGGATTTGTAGAGAAAGAAGTAAAAAAAGGACGACAAGCATATGTCATTTGTCCATTAATTGAAGAATCGGAGAAACTGGATGTGCAAAATGCAATTGATTTGCATAGTATGTTGACTCATCACTATCAAGGAAAATTTCAAGTTGGGCTAATGCATGGCCGTCTTTCTTCTCAGGAGAAAGATGAAGTAATGCATCAATTTAGTGAAAATAAAGTGCAAATTCTCATTTCGACAACGGTTGTAGAAGTTGGTGTGAACGTACCGAATGCAACAACGATGGTTATTTATGATGCAGAACGTTTTGGGTTATCGCAACTTCACCAGCTTCGTGGTCGTGTGGGACGTGGAAGTGAACAATCTTATTGTATTTTAATTGCTGATCCGAAATCGGAAACGGGAAAAGAACGCATGCGTATTATGACAGAGACAAATGATGGATTTGTCCTATCGGAAAAAGATTTAGAACTGCGTGGTCCTGGGGATTTCTTTGGGAGTAAGCAAAGTGGTTTACCTGAATTTAAATTAGCTGACATGGTACATGATTATCGAGCGTTAGAAACAGCGAGGCAGGATGCTGCGCTACTTGTTGATTCGACTGCTTTTTGGCAAAGTGAACAGTATGAAATGCTGCGAAGATATTTAGAGAAATCAGGTGTTTTTCAAGGAGAAAAGCTGGATTAAAGCGCAATGCGTAAAAAAATGTTGCATTCTGTATTTAATGCTTATATACTACTGTTAGTACCTAGTCATAAAAATGGATGGTGCGGAATGAAAAAGAGAAAGAAAAAAGAAAGACAAGAGTTGTTACAACAAACAATAGAAGAAAATCCGTTTATTACGGATGAAGAATTAGCTGAACAATTTCAAGTAAGTATTCAAACAATTCGTCTCGATCGAATGGAACTTTCGATTCCAGAATTACGAGAACGAATAAAACATGTGGCAACGAAACAACATGAAGAAGATGTAAAATCTTTACCGCTTGATGAAGTGGTAGGGGAAATTATTGATATAGAATTAGATAGACATGCAATTTCTATTTTTGAAGTGAAAGAAGAACATGTCTTTAAACGTAATCAAATTGCTCGTGGACATCATTTATTTGCACAAGCAAACTCATTAGCTGTTGCGGTTATTGATGAAGAATTAGCACTAACTGCAAAGTCTACCATTCGATATATTCGTCCTGTAAAATTAGGGGAGCGTGTTGTTGCGAAAGCGCGTGTTGAAGATGTAGAGAATGATAAAGGACGGACGGTTGTCAAAGTGCAAAGCTTTGTTGGGGAAGAACTTGTTTTTGCTGGCACTTTTGAAATGTATCGATCTAGTAACTACAGTGAGGAAGGTAACAACTTATGAGAATCGCAATAGATGCAATGGGCGGCGATCATGCGCCGAAATCTGTCGTACTTGGAGCAATGAAAGCAATTAAGCAATATTCAGATTTACATATTACTTTAGTTGGAAAAGAAGATGAAATTCGTAAATATTTAACGAGCGAAGAGCGTATCACAGTATTGCACACAGACGAAGTAATTGAAGGAACAGATGAGCCGGTACGAGCAGTGCGTCGAAAAAAACAAGCTTCTATGGTACTTGCTGCGCAGCAAGTTAAAGAAGGTACAGCTGATGCTTGTATTTCAGCCGGGAATACAGGGGCTCTTATGGCAGCTGGATTGTTTGTAATAGGACGTATAGAAGGGATAGAGCGCCCTGCTCTTTCTCCGACGATGCCAACAGTAGATGGAAAAGGCTTTGTTATGCTAGATGTCGGTGCAAATGTCGATGCGAAAGCAATTCATTTGTACCAATATGCTGTAATGGGATCTGTATATGCAGAGAAGGTAAGAGGAATTTCTAATCCGCGAGTAGGTCTTTTGAATGTTGGAACTGAGGAAGGAAAAGGAAACGAGCTTTCTAAACAAGTCTTCGCAATGCTAAAAGACGCACCGGTTAACTTTGTTGGAAATATAGAATCACGAGACCTATTACAAGGTGTAGCTGACGTGGTTGTTTGTGACGGATTTACTGGAAATGTTGCGCTTAAAACACTAGAGGGAACTGCAATATCTTTATTCTCAATGTTGAAAGAGCAGTTAATGAGTTCATTTACAAGCAAACTAGCGGCAGCGGTATTAAAACCGAAATTAATGGTATTAAAAGATAAAATGGATTATTCGGAGTATGGAGGAGCAGCTTTATTTGGATTGAAAGCTCCTGTCATCAAAGCACATGGTTCTTCAAATGATCAATCGATTTTTAGTGCGATCCGTCAAACTCGAGAAATGGTAGCAAAGGAAGTTATTCCTACTATTAAGAGTGTAATGGAGGAAGAACCGCTTCAATAATGAGGAGGGTTTGAAATGGGAAAACTGGCATTTCTTTTTCCGGGACAAGGTTCACAAGCAGTTGGAATGGGAAGACAATTAGCAGAAAGTTATGAAGAGGCTACAAAAGTATTTCGTCAGGCTGATGAAATTTTAAAGGATTCTCTTTCATCACTTATTTTTGAGGGACCTCAAGAAGCGTTGACGTTAACAACCAATGCACAACCGGCATTGTTAACGACTTGTGTTGCAATTTTAAAAGTATTGGAGCAGTACGATATTGCACCTGATTATGTTGCAGGACATAGTTTAGGTGAGTATAGTGCGTTAGTAGCAGCAGGTGCTCTATCATTTGAAGATGGTGTTTATGCTGTTAGAAAACGTGGTGAATACATGGAAGAGGCTGTGCCAAATGGCGAAGGTGCCATGGCGGCTATTTTGGGAGCGGATCCCGATATGTTAAAACAGGTAACTGAGGAAGTGACAGATGAAGGTTATTCTGTTCAAATTGCGAATATGAATAGCACAAAGCAAATCGTAATTTCTGGTACAAAGCAAGGTGTAGAATTGGCTTCGTAAAGAGCGAAAGCAAACGGCGCAAAGCGTGCAGTTCCTTTGCGAGTTAGTGGTCCGTTTCATTCATCACTTATGAAACCAGCGGCTGAGAGGTTTCGAGACGTGCTAAATGAAATTAAGATTGAAGATACAAAAATTCCGGTAGTTGCAAATGTAACAGCAGATTGTATTACACGTAAAGAAGATATTCAAGAAAAATTAATTGAGCAACTCTATTCCCCTGTATTATGGTACCCATCCATTGAACGTATGGTAGAGCTTGGTGTAGATACATTTATTGAAATTGGGCCTGGAAAAGTTTTAGCTGGTCTTATGAAATCAATCGCTCCTTCTGCGAAAGTATATGCGATATACGATGAAGAGACGATGAAAGATACCATTTCGAAACTGAGAGGAGAAGGCTAATGTTATTAAAAGACAAAGTTGCGTTAGTAACGGGAGCATCTCGCGGAATTGGCCGTGCAATTGCATTAGATTTAGCAAAACAAGGTGCAAAAGTAGTTGTAAACTACGCAGGAAACGAATTGAAAGCAAACGAAGTTGTTGATGAGATTAAAAATATAGGTTCAGAAGCAATTGCAATAAAAGCAAATGTTGCAAGTAGTGAAGAAGTTGCTGACATGATAAAACAAACTGTCGATACATTCGGTCAAATTGACATTCTTGTAAATAACGCTGGCATCACGAAAGATAATTTGTTAATGCGTATGAAAGAAGAAGAATGGGATACAGTTATTAATACAAACTTAAAAGGTGTCTTCTTATGCACAAAGGCTGTCTCTCGTTATATGATGCGTCAACGTCATGGACGTATTATTAATATCGCTTCAGTTGTCGGTGTTACTGGAAATCCAGGACAAGCAAATTACGTTGCAGCAAAAGCTGGTGTAATTGGATTAACAAAAACTTCAGCAAAAGAGCTAGCAAGTCGCAATATTACAGTAAATGCGATTGCACCTGGATTTATCGTAACAGATATGACAGATGTATTAGCAGAAGATGTAAAGAACGAAATGCTTAAGTTAATTCCAATTGCAAAATTTGGAGAAGCTGAAGATATTTCAAATGCAGTTGCCTTTTTAGCATCAGATGCAAGTCGTTATATTACTGGACAAACACTTCATGTTGACGGTGGTATGGTGATGTAAGGGAAGAAACTATAGAAATAGGTTGATTTCATCTCGTTTTTCTGTACAATATTAAATATAATGTCTTGAGGAAATCGGATGGATTAATAATAGTAATTGTATGTTTATACTTTTTAAAGGAGGTGAATGAATATGGCAGACGTTTTAGAGCGTGTAACGAAAATCATCGTAGATCGTCTAGGAGTAGACGAAACAGAGGTAACACAAGCTGCGAACTTTAAAGAAGATTTAGGTGCTGATTCCTTAGATGTAGTAGAACTTGTGATGCAATTAGAAGATGAGTTTGAAATGGAAATTTCTGATGAGGAAGCAGAAAAGATTGCTACTGTTGGCGATGCTGTGACTTACATAGAGAGTCATCTATAATGCTTGATGAAGTCCCGTTTATATACGGGGCTTTCTCAGCATATATACCTGGAGGGACCTATGCCGTACAGAAAGTATAGAGATAAGAAAAATGAAACTAAATATCGAGAGGCTTTTAAAAAGTTTCAAGAGAAAATAGGTATTACATTTACAAATGAAAAGTTATTGATTCAAGCATTTACGCATTCATCGTATGTGAATGAGCATCGAAAAAAGCCACATGAAGATAACGAGCGTCTTGAATTTCTTGGCGATGCGGTATTAGAACTGACAGTTTCGCAATACTTGTTTCAAAAATATCCGACAATGAGCGAGGGCGAATTAACAAAACTTCGCGCTGCTATTGTATGTGAACCTTCTCTCGTTCGCTTTGCAAATGAGTTATCATTTGGAAGTTTGGTCCTTTTAGGAAAAGGAGAGGAAATGACAGGAGGGCGTGAACGTCCAGCATTATTAGCGGATGTCTTTGAAGCGTTTATTGGTGCTCTTTACCTTGACCAAGGTTTGGATAAGGTATGGGGATTTTTAAAAACAGTTGTTTATCCAAAAATTAATGAAGGTGCTTTTTCTCATGTGATGGATTTTAAAAGCCAACTACAAGAGTTAATACAGCGTGATGGTAGCGGGAATATAGAATATCAAATTCTGCAAGAAAAAGGACCGGCTCATAATCGGGAATTTGTATCGCGTGTTACATTAAATGGTGAATCATTAGGTCTTGGAAGTGGGAAGTCTAAGAAAGAGGCAGAACAGCATGCTGCCCAAGAAGCGTTGGAAAAATTAAAAGAGCACTTATAGCGAATCCCCCTTATACTTAGGGGGATTCCTTGTGCATAAAGGGGGAAGGCCTTTCGTGTTTTTAAAACGATTAGAAATATTAGGATTTAAATCTTTTGCAGAACGTGTGTCGATTGACTTTGTGCCAGGTGTAACGTCTGTGGTAGGACCAAACGGAAGTGGAAAGAGTAATATTACAGATGCTATTCGTTGGGTGCTTGGTGAACAATCTGTAAAATCACTTCGCGGTGCGAAAATGGAAGATATTATTTTTTCAGGCAGCGATACACGTAAAGCGTTAAATATTGCAGAAGTCACATTAACATTAAATAATGAAGATCAGCGTCTACCAATTGAATATAACGAAGTAAGTGTAACGAGACGAGTATATCGTTCTGGAGATAGTGATTTTCTTATTAATAAACAATCTTGTCGTTTAAAAGACATTGTCGATTTATTCATGGACTCAGGTATGGGGCGTGAAGCGTTTTCTATTATCAGTCAAGGTAAAGTGGAAGAAATTTTAAGCAGCAAAGCAGAAGATCGCCGCAGTGTGTTTGAAGAAGCAGCTGGTGTGTTGAAATATAAAATCCGCAAGAAGAAAGCGGAAGGGAAATTAGCCGAAACGCAAGATAATTTAAATCGTGTAGAAGATATTATTCATGAATTAAGTACACAAGTTGAACCTCTTGAAAGACAAGCTTCTATTGCAAAAGATTATCTTGAGAAAAAAGATGAACTAGAAAAAGTTGAAGCGGCATTAATTGTGTATGAGATTGAAGAATTACATGAAAAATGGGAAGCGCTTCGTGAGCAATTTAAACATAACAAAGATGAAGAAGTGAAGGTATCGACGCATCTTCAAAAAAATGAAGCGGATTTAGAAGAGATACGCGGAAATGTACAAGCTATTGATGAATCTATTCAATCTTTACAAGAAGTTCTTCTTCTTTCTAGTAAAGAACTTGAAAAGCTAGAAGGACAACGTGAACTGCTGAAAGAAAGAAAGAACAACGCAACAACACATTGCGCGCAGTTAGAAGCATCCATTCATGAATTAACAGAAAAAGTTTCTATATATGAAGGAAGTGCCCTGCAAGGAACAGAAGAATTGCTGGAATTAACAAATCATGTGAAAGAGTTAGAGCAGAAACTACATGATAGCGAACGATTGTTGTCTACATATGAACAAAATTTAGATGAGAAAATCGAACATTTAAAAGGGGATTATATTGAACTTTTAAATCAGCAGGCAAGCTATCGAAATGAACTGTCTATGTTAGAGGAACAATTTAAACAGCGAGATTTCAAAAATCAGCGTCTTGATGAAGAGAATGAAAAATATGTTCAGATGCGTATAGGTATTGCGCAGAAAAAATCAATTGTCGTTGAAAAATATGAACGTATAAAAGAACAAATTTCAACTTTATTGTCAAGTATACAGCAGACGGAAGCTACGCTTGGTAAATATAAAGATCAATACAGTGAAAATGAAACTAAACTGTATCAAGCATATCAATATGTTCAACAAGCTCGTTCACGTAAAGAAATGCTTGAAGAAATGCAAGAAGATTATTCAGGATTTTATCAAGGTGTCCGTGAAGTGTTAAAGGCGCGTGATAGCCAGTTGCATGGTATTGAAGGGGCGATTGCCGAGCTTCTTACTGTACCGAAAAAATATGAAATAGCGATGGAAATCGCACTTGGGGCAGCAATGCAACATGTGGTTGTGCAAACAGAAGAACATGCACGCCGAGCTATTACATTCTTAAAGCAAAACCGCCATGGCCGAGCGACCTTTTTACCGCAAAGTGTTATAAAGGGCCGGGCGCTTAATAGAGAGCAACTTCGCATGATAAGTCAGTATCCTTCATTTATAGGGATTGCTTCAGAGCTTGTACAGTACGATAATAAATATGAAAATGTAATTGCAAATTTATTAGGTACAGTAATCGTTGCCCAAGATTTAAAAGGGGCAAATGAATTAGCGAAGCTGCTGCAGTATCGTTATCGTATTGTTACATTAGAAGGGGATCTTGTGAATCCAGGCGGTTCAATGACAGGCGGTGCAGTGAAACAAACAAATTCTTCTTTATTAGGACGTCAACGAGAATTGGAAGAGTGGAATGAAAAGTTGACAGATATGGAAGAAAAGACTGAGAAGCTTGAGGACTTTATTAAAGCGTTAAAACAAGAAATACAAGAAAAAGAAGTGAAGGTAAAGGAACTGCGCCAAAATATTGATGAAAAGCGTGTAGACGAACAACAATACAAAGAAGAAATGAATCAGTTAGAGCTGGAAGAACATCGTATTAATGAGCGGTTATCTATTTATGATTTAGAGCTAGAAGGGTTTTTGCAAGATCAAGCGAAGATACAAGGGCGAAAAACTGAGCTAGAAGAAACGCTTACTGAGCTGCAAGGGAAAATTACGGAACTCGATATGACGATTACAGAGTTAACACAACAAAAGAATGAGCAGCATTCTTCGAAGGAAAAAGTTCAGAAAGAGATTACCGAGCTAAAAGTACAAGCGGCTGAAAAGTATCAGCGATTATCAAATCAAAAAGAAACAGTAGAACGCCTTACGAGAGAACGAGATGAAACTAGTAAGAATCTTATAAAGACAAAAGAAGATTTAGCATTCTTAAAACAAGAAATGACATCGAATTCTAGCGGCGAAGAGCAAATTACAAGTCTAATTGAAAAGAAAACACACGATAGAAACCAAACTGTGGAATTAATTAGCTCACGCCGTGAACAACGTCTTGATTTACAAGGGCGGTTAGAACACCTAGAGTTAGAGGTAAAAGAAGCGAAACGTAGGCATAAATACTTACTTGATGTATTAAAAGATCAAGAAGTGAAAATAAATCGTTTAGACGTGGAGTTAGAAAATCGCTTGCAACACTTACGGGAAACGTATACCATTTCGTTTGAATTGGCGAAACAAAAATATACGATGACAATGTCTAGCGAGGAAGCTCGTAAAAAAGTGAAATTAATCAAACTATCCATTGAAGAACTCGGTACAGTAAATATAGGTGCTATTGATGAATTTGAGCGTGTATCTGAGCGCCATACGTTTTTATTAGAGCAACGGGATGATTTGCAAGAGGCGAAAACAACGCTGCATCAAGTAATTGACGAGATGGATGAAGAAATGAAAAAGCGTTTTTCTTATACATTCCAAGCAATTCGTACAGAATTCCAGTTCGTATTTAGTGAATTATTTGGCGGTGGGCGTGCAGACTTGGTTATGACAAACCCGAATGATTTATTAAATACAGGAATTGATATTGTTGCACAACCGCCGGGGAAAAAGTTGCAAAATCTAGGCCTTCTTTCTGGAGGCGAACGAGCATTGACAGCTATTGCATTGCTATTTGGTATTTTAAAAGTTCGTCCTGTACCGTTTTGTGTGCTAGATGAAGTAGAAGCTGCGTTAGATGAGGCGAATGTTGCTCGTTTTGCACAGTATTTGAGAAAGTTTAGCAATGAAACGCAGTTTATTGTGATTACGCACCGAAAGGGTACGATGGAAGAATCTGATGTATTATATGGTGTAACGATGCAAGAGTCTGGTGTGTCTAAACTTGTTTCTGTCCGTTTAGATGACGGAGAAGAGCTTGTTACAAGCAAATAGGAAGGATGGGAAAGAATGAGTTTTTTTAAAAAATTAAAAGAAAAGATTTCGAAGCAAACAGATACGGTAACAGAGAAGTTTAAACAAGGTTTAGAGAAAACGAGAAACTCTTTTGCTGAAAAAGTAAATGATTTAGTATTTCGTTATCGTAAAGTTGACGAAGATTTCTTCGAAGAGTTAGAGGAAATTTTAATTGGCGCGGATGTGGGTGTGTCCGTAGTAATGGAGTTAATTGACCAATTAAGAGATGAAGTGAAGCGTCGTAATATTCAAGATCCAAAAGAAGTACAAGCTGTTATCTCTGAAAAATTAGTCGAGATTTATAAAGGTAACGGTAATTTTAATAATGAATTAAATGTACAAGATAATGCATTGACAGTTATTTTATTTGTTGGAGTAAACGGTGTTGGAAAAACAACAACGATTGGAAAAATGGCACATAAATTTAAAACGGACGGCAAATCTGTATTATTAGCAGCCGGCGACACATTCCGTGCTGGTGCAATTGAGCAACTAGAAGTATGGGGAGAACGCGTTGGTGTAGATGTAATTAAACAAGGATCAGGTTCAGACCCAGCAGCTGTTATGTTCGATGCAATTCAGGCTGCAAAATCGCGAAAAGTTGATGTCTTGTTATGTGATACGGCAGGTCGTTTGCAAAATAAAGTCAACTTAATGAAAGAGTTAGAGAAAGTGAAACGTGTAATTGAACGTGAAGTTCCTGGAGCTCCTCATGAAGTATTACTTGTCATTGATGCAACAACAGGGCAAAATGGTTTAAGTCAAGCGAAGACATTCCGTGAGGCGACAAATGTAACGGGTATTGTCTTAACGAAATTGGACGGAACTGCTAAAGGTGGAATTGTATTAGCGATTCGTAATGAGATGGATGTACCGGTGAAATTTGTTGGTCTAGGAGAACAAATGGATGACTTACAAGCATTTGATCCAGAACAATATGTGTATGGATTATTTGCGGACTTTGTAGAAACAGAAGCAGAATAAATATAACTTGAAAACTGACTTAAAAACCCTTTTTCTTTATAGGTGGGCGAGAGCATCTGGCCGTGCATAGTAGCGGTCAGGGCCTATTTCTACCGCGCGCTAAAGGAGCGAGTAAGTGGCTGACATGTTGTATTCTGCATAGCAGCGACTTATATGTCGAAAAAGAAGGGGCGGTGTTTACCGCTTCTTCTTTTGGATTAAAATTGAGATGTTAAGAAAAAAACTTGACACACCTTTACTCTCCATGTAAACTAATCCATGTAAAGGTAATTCACTTAACAAAGGGTGATTCAACATGCTCGAAAAAACAACGAGAATGAACTATTTATTTGATTTTTATCAATCGTTGTTAACGCCAAAACAAAGAAGTTATATGTCACTTTACTATCTTGATGATCTATCGCTTGGTGAAATTGCAGAAGAATTTGAAGTAAGTCGCCAAGCAGTGTATGATAACATTAAACGGACAGAAGCGATGCTTGAAGAATATGAAGAAAAGTTATTATTACTTCAAAAGTTTCAAGAAAGGCAGCAACTTGTTACAAAGTTAAAGCAGCTAATCAGCGAAGAAGAGCATGTAGATGAACAAATAAAACAAGTTGTTGAAGCTATCGAAAATTTAGATTAGGAGGGCGGCAATATGGCATTTGAAGGATTAGCCGACCGACTTCAACAGACAATGCAAAAAATTCGCGGCAAAGGGAAAGTATCCGAAGCCGACGTAAAAGAAATGATGAGAGAAGTTCGTCTTGCACTTTTAGAAGCAGACGTTAACTTTAAAGTAGTAAAAGATTTTGTAAAGCGTGTGTCTGAACGTGCTGTCGGACAAGATGTAATGAGAAGTCTAACGCCTGGACAGCAAGTTATTAAAGTAGTACAGGAAGAACTTACTGAGCTAATGGGCGGGGAACAGAGCAAAATTGCTATCTCTAACCGGCCACCAACTGTTATTATGATGGTAGGTTTGCAAGGTGCGGGTAAAACGACGACAACAGGTAAGCTTGCGAATTTACTTCGTAAAAAGCATAATCGGAAACCGATGCTTGTTGCAGCTGATATTTATCGTCCAGCGGCAATTAAGCAACTTGAAACACTCGGTAAACAATTGGATATGCCAGTTTTCTCTTTAGGAGACAAAGTAAGTCCTGTTGAAATCGCGAAACAAGCAATTGCAAAAGCAAAAGAAGATCATCATGATTACGTTCTTATTGATACAGCAGGTCGTCTGCATATTGATGAGGAACTTATGGGTGAATTAGCACAAGTTAAGGAAGTAGCGAAACCGGATGAAATTTTCCTTGTTGTTGATGCAATGACAGGACAAGATGCGGTTAACGTTGCACAAAGCTTCCATGAACAGCTTGGTTTAACAGGTGTGGTATTAACGAAATTAGATGGTGATACACGCGGAGGTGCAGCGCTATCTATTAAAGCTGTTACAAACACACCGATTAAATTTGCTGGTATGGGTGAGAAATTAGATGCGCTAGAGGCATTCCATCCAGAACGTATGGCATCACGTATTTTAGGTATGGGTGATGTTCTAACGTTAATTGAAAAAGCGCAAGCGACAGTTGATGAAGAAAAAGCAAGAGAACTTGAGCAAAAAATGCGTACACTTTCCTTTACGTTAGATGATTTTCTAGAGCAATTAGGACAAGTGCGTCAACTAGGACCACTTGATGAGCTATTAAATATGCTTCCTGGTGCTGGGAAAATTAAAGGATTAAAAAATGTCCAAGTTGATGAAAAGCAAATTGGACACATTGAAGCGATTATTCGCTCAATGACGAAAATAGAGCGTGAGCAACCGGAAATGATTAACGCTAGTCGCAAGAAACGTATTGCTAAAGGTAGCGGTACAACTGTACAAGAGATCAATCGTCTTTTGAAGCAATTTGAAGATATGAAAAAGATGATGAAAACGATGTCTGGTATGCAAAAAGGTAAGAAAAAAGGACTAGGTGGTATGAAGTTTCCATTTATGTAAGGAAAAAAAGATGGCTCTGTTAAGAAAAAATACTTTACAAAGGCCCACTCTTTTTGCTAATATTATTATCTGTGTGAAATATATTCGGAGGTGCTTTATAAATGGCAGTTAAAATTCGTTTAAAACGTATGGGAGCTAAAAAATCTCCTTTCTATCGTGTAGTTGTTGCAGATTCTCGTTCTCCTCGTGACGGACGTTTCATCGAGGAAATCGGAACTTACAATCCAGTTGCAGTGCCAGCTGAGATTAAGATCAACGAAGAAGCAGCATTAAAATGGTTAGGAAACGGTGCGAAACCATCTGATACAGTTCGCAACCTTTTCTCTAAACAAGGCATCATGGAGAAATTCCATTTAGCTAAACAAGGTAAGTAATTAAAGCAATGGCTATGTCAGGGTTAATCGAAACAATTGTTAAACCCCTTGTGGATCATCCTGATTATGTATTGGTTACACAGGAACTGTACAACGGAGAGATGAAGTATCGGTTAACCGTACATCCTGAGGATGTGGGTAAAGTCATTGGGAAACAAGGGCGAGTTGCAAAAGCAATTCGAACGATCTTATATGCAGCGGGACATCATGAAAATGAAAAAGTCACGCTGGAAATTCAATAAGTACGAAAAGGGCGAGGATCTGTTCCTCACCCTTTTTTAACATTTTAAGATAAATCGCATCTTCAGCAAAGAGAATGGAGATGCTAACGACATATTGCGAACAGGGGTGACGTGCTGTTTATGACGAAATGGTTTAATGTAGGGAAAATTGTAAATACTCACGGTGTTAGAGGTGAGGTCCGTGTCGTTTCACGTACAGATTTTCCAGAAGAGCGTTATAAAGTAGGAAACACATTATACATATGGCAGGAGAAAGTTACTGAGCCATTAGCTGTAAAGATTACTTCTCATCGTCAACATAAGTCTTTTGATTTATTGACATTCGAAGGCTATAACAATGTAAATGAAGTGGAACAATGGAAAGGCTCTTTATTAAAAGTGCCAGAGGATCAGCTTGGAGAATTGGCTGAAGGAGAGTATTATTATCACGAAATTATTGGTTGTACAGTTGTAACAGAAGACGGAGAGACAATTGGTACAATTAAAGAAATTCTTTCTCCAGGTGCAAACGATGTTTGGGTCATTAAACAACCAAAAGGTCAAGATGTTTTAATCCCATATATTGAGGAAGTTGTCTTACAAGTAAATATGAACGAAAAGCTTGTGACCATCCACGTGATGGAAGGGTTACTGTAATGAAAATCGATATTTTAACATTGTTTCCAGAAATGTTTACAGGTGTCTTTGGTTCTTCTATATTAAAAAAAGCACAAGAAAAAGAAGCGGTGCAGCTAAGAGTTGTTAATTTTCGTGATTATTCAACGAATAAGCATAATAGCGTGGATGATTATCCATACGGCGGCGGAGCTGGAATGGTATTAACACCACAGCCCATTTTTGATGCTGTAGAAGAGTTAACGAAGGAAACAGAGCGTAAACCACGAGTTGTACTAATGTGTCCACAAGGAGAGCGTTTTACGCAAAAGAAGGCTGAAGAATTAGCTGAAGAAGAGCATTTAATTTTTATTTGTGGCCATTATGAGGGGTATGATGAGCGTGTTCGCGAGCATCTTGTAACCGATGAAATTTCAATAGGTGATTACGTCTTAACAGGCGGAGAATTGGCATCTATGGTTATTACAGATAGTGTTGTGCGTTTATTACCTGACGTTTTAGGGAATCAGCAATCACAAATAGAAGATTCATTTAGTACAGGCTTACTAGAACATCCGCATTATACGAGACCAGCGGAGTTTCGTGGGATGAAAGTGCCAGATGTACTTTTGTCTGGAAATCATAAATATATTGAAGAATGGCGTCATAAAGAGTCGCTGCGCCGTACTTTTGTACGCCGCCCTGATTTACTAGAGGAACGAAGCTTATCTAAACAAGAGGAAAAGTGGTTAGCAGAAATTAAAGAAGAGAAGTAAAAAAATGCTATTGCAACAAACCAAGCAATATGCTATTATAACACTTGTGCTACTTATAGAGAGTAGCCGTTAACAACGGTGTTCCGCTGTAATTTATGATATGACTTTGCATGAGCATCTGTTTGGAAGGAGAGAATTGAATATGCAACAATTAATCGCAGAAATTACAAAAAATCAATTAAAAACTGATTTACCTTCATTCCGTCCTGGTGACACTTTACGTGTACACGTAAAAGTAGTAGAGGGTACTCGTGAGAGAATTCAGATTTTTGAAGGTGTTGTAATTAAACGTCGTGGTGGCGGAATTAGCGAAACATTCACAGTTCGTAAGATTTCTTACGGTGTAGGTGTTGAACGTACATTCCCAGTTCACACGCCAAGAATCGCGAAAATTGAAGTACTTCGCCGTGGTAAAGTACGTCGTGCTAAGTTATACTACTTACGCAACCTTCGCGGTAAAAAAGCACGTATTAAAGAAATTCGATAAGACATGTATGGGAGCTTGTATTTGCAAGCTCCCTTTTTCCAATCTAGCTGTGTCCTAACTTACATACAAACAGCTTACATAACCGTGGAGGGAATTACATGACGAAACAAAAAAGTACGCTTTGGGAATGGACAAAAGCTATTTTGATTGCTGTTGTCTTAGCTTGGATTATTAGACAATTTTTCTTTGCACCAATTCTTGTAGATGGTGTATCGATGTCACCGACGCTTCAAGATCGTGATCGTATGATTGTCAATAAAATAGGTTATCACATTGGAGAACCAAAACGCTTTGATATCATTGTGTTTCAAGCGACAGAAGATAAAGATTACATTAAACGTATCATTGGTTTACCTGGTGATCAGATAGAATATCGAAACGACACACTCTATATTAACGGAAAGCCGTATGAGGAGCCGTATTTAGATAAGCAGAAAAAGCAGCTTGCTGATGGGCCATTAACGTATGATTTTAAGCTTGAAGAAATTACAGGGAAAACAACGGTTCCAAAAGGAGAATTATTTGTATTAGGAGATAATCGTCGTTTTAGTAAGGATAGTCGTACAATTGGAACGATTTCAATAGACCAAGTAATTGGAAAAGCGAATATATTGTATTGGCCATTCGAGGATGCACGTATTGTAAAATGAATGTAGAAAAGAAGGTGGAAGTATGGTAATTCAATGGTTTCCTGGTCATATGGCTAAAGCAAGGCGCCAAGTAACAGAGAAATTAAAATTAATCGATGTGGTAATTGAACTTGTTGATGCAAGGTTGCCATTATCATCACGAAATCCAATGATTGATGAAATTATTACGCACAAGCCAAGACTTGTTGTTTTAAATAAAGCGGATATGGCAGACGATCGTGTAACAAAAGAATGGATTGCTTATTTTGAAGAAAAAGGTCATAAAGCAATCTCTATCAATGCGCAAGCTGGACAAGGTATGAAAGAAATTACAGCAGCTTGTAAAGAACTTGTGAAAGAGAAATTTGATAAAATGATTGCAAAAGGTATTAAACCAAGAGCAATTCGTGCTTTAATTGTTGGGATTCCGAACGTTGGAAAATCGACATTAATTAATAAATTAGCAAAGAAAAATATTGCTAAAACGGGCGATCGTCCAGGTGTAACAACGGCACAACAATGGATTAAAGTTGGAAAAGAAATGGAACTATTAGATACACCTGGTATTTTATGGCCAAAATTTGAGGATGAAATGGTTGGACTTCGTCTCGCAACAACTGGAGCGATTAAAGATTCTATTTTAAATTTGCAAGATGTGGCTGTGTATGCACTTCGCTTTATGGAGAAACAGTATCCAGAACGTTTAAAAGAGCGATATAAGTTAAATGAGATTCCAGAAGATATTGTAGAGTTATTTGATGCGATTGGAAAAAATAGAGGCTGTTTAATGGGCGGGGGACTTGTTGATTATGATAAAACATCAGAACTTGTTCTTCGTGAACTTCGCGGTGGTAAACTCGGGAAAATGACATTTGAAACACCGAAAGAGATAATGGAAGAAGCATAGAGCAATCCTTCTATTTCTTTCATTTCATTCGATGAATGTTACTGGTAGTTATTTTTTTGCCAAGTGTCTTTCTTTTTTAAAAATGAAAAGATAATGCTTGCTATTGTGAAATGGGAGAGAAAAGGCACGCTATTGCGCGCCTTTTCTTACTTGTAGGAGGAACTACGTATGTCTAAAAAACAAACAATTCAAGAAATCGAAACTGTATTGCGAGAAATTGAACGAGAAGACGACGAGCGCTTTCGTATGTTAGTAGCAGATGAACGAAAAGGCGTGCAGAGACTAATATTAAAATGGAAAAAACAGCAAGAGGATAAAGAAAAAGAAAGACAAAAATTTGCTGAGATGTCTTCATATGAGAATGCGCTTCGTCAAAAGGGGATTGAATCAATTGCTGGTATTGATGAAGTCGGAAGAGGCCCCTTAGCAGGACCTGTTGTTACGGCTGCTGTTGTGCTTCCGAAAGATTTCTATATGCCTGGTTTGAATGACTCGAAAAAATTGAGTGAGGCAAAGCGTGAGCAGTTTTATGATGGGATTAAAGAGCAGGCGCTAGCAATTGGGGTTGGAATTATTCCACCGCGCGTTATTGATCAGATAAATATTTATCAAGCGACGAAACAAGCGATGTTAGAGGCTGTAAGTAATTTATCATGTGAGCCAGAGCATTTGCTAATTGATGCAATGGATTTGCCAACATCAATCCCACAAACGTCTATTATTAAGGGAGATGCGAAAAGTATTTCGATTTCAGCTGCGTCTATCATCGCGAAAGTCACAAGAGATCGCATGATGAAAGAACTTGGAAAACAATATCCGCAGTATGGATTTGAGCAACATATGGGATATGGAACGAAACAACATTTACAAGCGATTGAAACTTATGGTGTGTTAGAGGAACATCGAAAAACGTTTGCTCCAATTAAAGATATGATTGAAGAATAAGCTGGGAATTCACAGCTTATTTTTTTATTTTTGTATATTAACATTATTATTTTCAAAAAAGAATAAAGCGATTTCAGTTTTCTGATATTTTACTGTAGACAGCGTGCCAATCATTTTATACAATGACAATGTAGTGTTTAAAAACATTAAAAAAACTTTTCGAGTAAAACAGGAAAATAGGGGAGGATGGGACCATGAATATCCACGAGTATCAGGGTAAAGAAGTCCTTAGAAACTATGGGGTAAGCGTTCCGAATGGGAAGGTTGCCTTTACAGTAGAAGAAGCTGTAGAAGCAGCGAAAGAATTAGGAACAAACGTATGTGTAGTAAAAGCGCAAATTCATGCTGGCGGACGCGGCAAAGCTGGCGGTGTAAAAGTAGCAAAGAACTTAGATGAAGTTCGTACATATGCAGAAGAAATTTTAGGGAAAACGCTTGTAACTCATCAAACAGGTCCTGAAGGTAAAGAAGTAAAGCGCTTACTTATCGAAGAAGGATGCGACATTAAAAAAGAGTACTATGTTGGTCTTGTGTTAGATCGCGCGACTTCTCAAGTTGTGTTAATGGCGTCTGAAGAAGGCGGAACAGAAATTGAGGAAGTAGCAGAGAAAACACCAGAAAAGATCTTTAAAGAATATATTGATCCTGCTGTGGGTCTACAAGGCTTCCAGGCACGTCGTATTGCGTTTAATATCAATATTCCAAGCGCGCTAGTTGGACAAGCTGTAAAGTTTATGATGGGCTTATACCGCGCGTTTATTGAAAAAGATTGTTCTATCGCAGAAATTAACCCGCTTGTGACAACAGGTGACGGAAAAGTAATGGCGTTAGATGCAAAATTAAACTTCGATTCTAACGCTTTATATCGCCATAAAGATATTTTAGAGCTTCGTGATCTTGATGAAGAAGATCCGAAAGAAGTTGAAGCTTCTAAATATGACCTGAACTATATTTCATTAGATGGAAACATTGGTTGTATGGTAAATGGTGCAGGACTTGCAATGGCAACGATGGATATTATTAAACATTATAACGGTGACCCAGCTAACTTCTTAGATGTTGGTGGCGGTGCAACAGCTGAAAAAGTTACAGAAGCTTTCAAAATTATTCTTTCTGACAAAAATGTAAAGGGTATTTTCGTTAACATTTTTGGCGGCATTATGAAATGTGATGTAATTGCAGAAGGTGTTATTGAAGCGACAAAACAAGTAGGTCTTGAATTACCGCTTGTTGTTCGTTTAGAAGGTACAAATGTAGAGCTAGGAAAGAAAATTTTAAATGAATCTGGCTTAAATATTGTTGCAGCAGAATCTATGGCAGACGGTGCACAAAAAATTGTTTCACTAGTAGGCTAATAGAAAGCGGGGGAGAAGAAATGAGCGTATTAGTTAATAAAGATACAAAAGTTATTGTACAAGGTATTACAGGTTCTCAAGGTTTATTCCATACAAAACAAATGATTGAATACGGTACGAAAATTGTCGGTGGTGTAACGCCTGGTAAAGGTGGTACTGAAATCGAAGGTGTACCGGTATTTAATACTGTAGAAGACGCTGTAAAAGCGACAGGTGCAAACGCTTCTGTTGTATACGTTCCACCTGCTTTTGCTGCAGATGCAATTATGGAAGCTGTTGATGCGGAACTTGATTTAGTAGTATGTATCACAGAAGGTATTCCTGTATTAGATATGGTAAGTGTTAAAAAATATATGGATGGCAAAAAGACACGTCTTCTTGGACCAAACTGCCCAGGTGTTATTACGCCAGAAGAATGTAAGATTGGTATTATGCCAGGATACATTCATAAAAAAGGTCATGTTGGTATCGTATCTCGTTCAGGTACGTTAACTTATGAAGCTGTACATCAATTAACACAAGAAGGAATCGGCCAATCAACTGCAGTTGGTATCGGCGGAGACCCTGTTAATGGTACAAACTTCATCGATGCTTTAAAAGCATTCAATGAAGACGAAGAGACACATGCGGTTATTATGATTGGTGAAATCGGTGGAACTGCAGAAGAAGAAGCTGCTGAATGGGTAAAAGCGAACATGACAAAACCTGTTGTCGGCTTTATTGGTGGCCAAACAGCACCTCCAGGAAAACGTATGGGTCATGCTGGTGCGATTATTTCTGGTGGTAAAGGTACAGCTGCTGAAAAGATTAAAACAATGGAAGCATGCGGTATTAAAGTTGCTGAAACACCAGCTGTTATGGGTGAAACTTTAATTTCTGTGTTAAAAGAAAAAGGCTTATTTGAAACTTGTAAAAATTATTAATCATTAAGAAAGACACCTTCTGTAAAAGAGGGTGTTTTTTATCCCTTTCACAGTTAACATAATCTTAATTATGGGTAAGGAGAATGAATATGAAACATGAAAGATTATTACATCTTCACTACTTCTTGGCAGATCAGTGGAAAGTACTAAGGCGCTTATTAGCTATTGATCCTCAGTTATCGAATATTTATTCCTTTCAAGCTCCTCAAATTGAAAAATACCTTGGGTTATCGATACAAAAAGCCTCTGCACTTGTTTCTTATCTTCAAAAAACATCACCTTCTTTTTACATTCAACAATTACAAAATGAACACGTTTTTTACATGACGATATGGGATGATGATTATCCGAGTTTGTTACGCGAAATCCCTGACCCGCCATATGTTTTATATGGAAAGGGGAAGAAAGAATTATTGCAATGGTCAAAAAAAATAGCTGTTGTTGGAACGCGAAATCCGTCTTTATACGGAAAAGGTAGCATACAATCTATTTTACAACCGCTTATAAACAATGACTGGCTCATTGTGAGTGGTTTTGCAAATGGTATTGATACAATTGCTCATGAAATTGCAGTAGAACATCCTTTTATGACAATTGCGGTGTTAGGACATGGTCTAAACTTTATGTATCCAAAGAAGAATCAAGGTTTTTATGAAAAATGGAAAGACCAAATATTACTCGTAACGGAGTATCCCCCGTATTATGCGCCGCAAAAATGGTATTTTCCAAGACGAAACCGCATTATAAGTGGACTTTGTCAAGGTGTTCTCGTAGTAGAGGCGAAAGAGCGAAGTGGTTCTCTTATAACAGCAGATTGCGCTTTAGAGCAAAATAGAGAGGTGTTTGCTATGCCGGGACCAAATTATATTGTGAATGCGGTTGGAACAAATCAGCTCATTCAACAAGGAGCAAAATTAGTTCAATGTGCCGAAGATGTGATAGAAGAACTTTCAAATTATAAAATGAACCCATTTTAATCTGCTTTACAGAAAAAAGGAGTATGCACTCGTCCACCAAAAAAGAAAGAGGTTGTTCAATCGATTTCTTAACTAATATTTCTAAAGTTATCTATATATCCATGCACGCGAAACAAAAACATAATGGGCTCTCGCATACTACCATGTGTTGAAAATGCGGCACGTGGCAGAAAAAGGCCCTGACCGCTACTAAGCCCGGCCAGATTCTCTCGCCCACCTAAAAAAAGCTCTTAAGTCATTATTAAATTTATCTTTATACAGTATATTTCATGTTTTTTATTAAACAATTATTGACAAATAGTAGATACTCACTGTATGTTATATTCATTGTTGATTGACAAAAATGAGAGAAATCAATAATATTAGTCAATAATCCTTCCCAAAAGGTTATAGAAACTTTTCGGAAGGAAATTTTGTGTGAATAAAGATGAAGACTTGAATCCACCTCTTAAGGAGGCACTAGCATGTCAGATTACCTTGTAATCGTGGAGTCGCCTTCTAAGGCGAAAACGATTGAAAAATATTTAGGGAAAAAATACAAAGTAGTCGCGTCTATGGGCCATGTTCGCGATTTACCTAAAAGCCAAACGGGGATAGATGTGAAAAATAATTTTACCCCGAAATACATTACCATTCGTGGTAAAGGGCCTGTTTTAAAAGATTTGAAGACAGCGGCAAAAAAAGCAAAAAAAGTTTATCTCGCAGCCGATCCGGATCGCGAAGGAGAAGCGATTGCTTGGCACTTAGCTAATACGTTGAACGTAGATATAGAATCAGATTGCCGTGTTGTGTTCAATGAAATTACAAAAGATGCTATTAAAGAATCTTTTAAATATCCACGTGCGATTAATATGGATTTAGTGGATGCTCAGCAAGCAAGACGTGTGCTTGATAGGCTTGTTGGTTATAATATTAGTCCTTTACTATGGAAGAAAGTGAAAAAAGGGTTAAGTGCAGGCCGTGTGCAGTCTGTTGCAGTTCGTTTAATCATAGAACGTGAAAAAGAAATTCAAGCGTTTTTACCTGAAGAGTTCTGGACAATTAAAACTGAATTTGTAAAAGGGAAAGAGACGTTTGAAGCAGCCTTTTATGGAATAAACGGGGAAAAAGTAGAATTAACAAATGAACAACAAGTAAATGATGTCATTGAAAAAATGCAAGAAAATGCGTTTTCAGTTGAAAATGTAACGAAGAAAGAACGTAAGCGTAATCCGGCACTACCGTTTACGACATCTTCACTGCAACAAGAAGCTGCAAGAAAGTTAAATATGCGAGCAAAGAAAACGATGATGCTTGCGCAGCAACTTTATGAAGGTATTGATATTGGGAAGCAAGGAACAGTCGGATTAATTACTTATATGAGAACAGATTCAACGAGAATTTCAGAAACGG
>Ga0102589_1001944_pt1 | contig 25499 bp, 14 predicted proteins | sample AraplaMF_Col_mLB_FD_76858 | JGI IMG/M metagenome (GOLD analysis project Ga0102589, IMG submission 76858) | Arabidopsis root microbial communities from the University of North Carolina, USA - plate scrape MF_Col_mLB | ecosystem: Host-associated > Plants > Roots > Endosphere | place: USA... | reverse complement strand
CATTTTTCCATGAATGATTGAACCAGTGTTGAAGTGGTGTCGTTAGCCCAATAGAAATAGATGCACCCACTACCATTGAAGTAGAATATATGCCTATCATCGATGCTGCCTTCTCTGGAAAATGACTTTTAATGAAACCAGAAAGCAAAGGGCTTACAACACCAATTCCCGCGCCAATTAATAAAGCTGTTATTAATAGGTAAATTGAGGAATTTGTAAAGGCCCGTAGAAACGTTGCAATACCTATGCAAGTTATGGCGAAAGTAATCACCTTCTCTGGTTGATAGCGATTTGCTAAACGACCAGCAAATAACGAACAAAAACCAAAACATAACAAAGGAATGGAAGTGAGCAAACTAGCTAAAGTAGAACTCATACCTAGATCCTTCGTTATTCCATGTAATACTGGGCTAACTGAAGTTAGACCGGGCCTAAGGTTAAATGCAGCTAGTATAAGTGCAAATAGAAACAATTTATTACGATTGACCATACTAATTACCTCCCGTTAATTTCTTGAAACTTAATCCTCTTCTATGGTACATTAGGCTTTTTTATAAATGAAATGCATATTTTTCATAACGCATATAACAAAAATGTTATGAGGTTGGGAATGGAAAACAAACATGGAATACAGCAAACTTTATTAGAAAAAATAGAATGAATGAAACTAATGTGAAAGTGAAATAAGTATACCTTTATCATTTTAGATGAATAAAGTAGAGAACCATATAATACTTAAAGACACCTGAACAAGTAGGTTTATCTTGTGAAAAACGACCAATACAATATTGGTCGTTTTTATATTCATTATAAGTACAATACTTCATTTATATAGTTAACTTACTCTTATTAACAAAAGTAATAGTTAACGTATTTTATTAAAAATAGCGTTATCTATTACATATGTTGTAGAAAAACTGCGTACTTGTCGTCATTAAAGCTAAATGATCAAACTCTATTTTTAATAAGTTAGCTTGTATATTTTCTTGTTGTTAAAAAGAGAATTTTTTATAAACTAGTAAAAAATATGAGAAATCTATTAGTATAAACATGATATGAGATAATACAGTAAAAAAAGAGCCTTGATTATTTAATCAAGGCTCTTAATAGTTAAAAAGATATAAAAATCTAAATTCTTGCTATCGATGAGATTATAAATGATCCCCTATGTGAGCTATTAATGTTTTCCCATCAGCTATATTCTCTCTTCCTTCATGAAAGTAAATTCTATCATATCGATATTTAGTGTCCCCAGGTGCATTCGTACCTTCTAACTTAGTGTGGGGCTCACAAATTAATTTCTCATCTACTCCAAGACTATTTAAAAAGTTAAATTCTAATCGCTGTTTAGCTGATGCTGCATTTCCCTCTAATGTACATTTTATTGATCCTTCAGATTCAACCGTTTTTAAAATAGAAATGAGCCCTTCGTTTCTTGCTTCTTTATATAAAGGGTGAAAGATATCATTGATTACCGATAAATGCCGGATAACCTCATTCTTATATACATTAAAAGGGGCACTCAAAGTAGCAATAGATTTTTCTATTTTTGGATGGAAATACAAATTAGGAAAGCATAAAGCACAGGCTTCTACAAAGTCTTTAATGTTGCCAATCAAATTCAGAAAATGTCTTCTTACTTTAATAAGGGTTTCAAAAGAGTTAATGTGTAGATGTTCATCTTTAAATAAATAACAACATAGAAGTCCATAAGGTTTTGTTAAATTGTTTGATTTAACATCTTCTAGTATTTGATTATAGTTATCTTCATTTATAGTTGAAGATTGTTCAATTATCTTATTTAACATTTTCACCTCTTCGACACTTATCGGTAATTGATATTGATACTCTCTTTCAAAAAGTATTCTATATATCTCTACCCCTTGGAATAACTCTTGGTTATATATATCATCACTTTTTAAGGCCTTATCTCCTGAGGCTATTAATAATTCTTTTAACTCTTGTAAGTCAATCAATTGATCATATAAAGGAACATTATGCTTGTTTTCTGAATAACAAAAAGTATTATTTTTTAATACGGCTTGAATATTCATTGTCTTCTGTTTTCCCTTTTTAATTGAAATAGTTCTTTAAGATCTTGTTGTTCTTGATCAAAAAAACCTAATGGCCAATCAGATAACTCACCAAACTCATTAGTTTTGATTTCTGTTACCCTCGTATCCCCTTTGTCCAGACTTAAAAAATTCACTTTCATATCAGTACTTTTCTTTCTTTTTGCCATCTCAATCCGTGCTCCATTAATTACATGTTCACTATGGGTTTCTACAATAACTTGCATTCCACATAATGTAAGATTAGCTAAAAACCTTCCAATTCTTGATTGTCCGTATGGATGCAAATGAGCTTCTGGATTTTCTACGATAAGAGTAGCATTTTCCTCATTAGATAATATTAAACCAGCTACTATAATAGGTAGTGTATAGCTTATACCGAACCCAGTATTAGGTGCTGTAATAAAATCCGTGTCTAGAGAATTGTTTTTATACTTTAGAGACGCCATACTAACGTCCTCAAAAACTTTAAAATTAAGTTCTAGGTCGGGTATTATGGATTGTAACCAAGCTTCAACTTGGCGTGAAAATTTGTTAGGCACCTCTTTAATTCTTAAAGAAGGGTTAATCCCTTTGTTATTATTATCTGCTCTAAAGAGTATATGAGGAGTATATTCTCCTTGGAACCCTACGTGCCAGTCAGAAGTAGGGGTTAGTGGAAGGCCCGTTCTCGGACCTAATCTTTCGGCACTAAGATAATTTAATTTTCCTTTCAAAGGTATATTAGTTTTATCTTCAACGGGTTCTAAATGGCCTTTTAATAAATGTTCCCCATATGTTTCATCAAATTTAAAACTTAACTTTGCTTCTTGATTAATTCTATTTATTAATGAAAAGCTAATTGTATTGGAATCTGCATTACTTGAAAGAATATTTTTAGTGTATCCCATGTTTAAGGAATAAGGACCATTAAGCTCCACTTCGATCTCATCCAATAGAGTAGAGTTTTTAGTTGAAAATATTGTATCTAAAGACTGCTTAGATAAAAGCAGTGATTGAACTATACTTGATTTTCCAACTCCATTTCCTCCCACAAATATAGTAAGAGAATTGAAAGAAATATGGTTGTTTTGAAAGCATTTAAAATTATTAAGAATTAATTTATTCAGCATTTTTTATAACCTCTTCAGTAATTCTTTTCATAGTAGAAAATTGTGTTTCTATTCTTAGAACATTTCCTGTTCCTCTGGAAAAGGACTCTTCAAATTCTTCATTTGTTGCCAATTCTTCTGCTAGCCTATTTAATAACTTATCACCAATATTTAGCTTTTTAAGTTCTTCATATTCGTAATTTGCTAATATAACACTTGTACAAATAAAGAGTGATTTATTAATTGGATTTAATTTTTGCTCGTCGTTAACGCTATTATTTTGAATAGGCAATCTTCTGAATGCATATTTGTTGAATAGTAAATACGCATTCTTCATAGAATTATCGAACTTAAGTTTAATAATTTCTAACTCCTTTGCAGAAAATTTATTAATCTTCTCATGATTTTTATCTAAAAAACCTTCCATCCCTTTTTTATAAGAAATCTCTCCAGTTTCATAATTATAGTTAAGATAAAAAGAGATAAAGCGAAGGATTAAATCTTGGGCTAACATTCTTAAGTCGTTAATAGAATTTGTAGCCTTTTGAAATGATTCGAGAGCCACAAGGTTTTTAAAGAATTCCCTTGTTTTTTGATTTGCAGTAGAATTACGAATTTCTTGTGGATTTAATGGTACACCACCTGTATTAATTCTTCTAAAGATATCAAATTTTACCTGAGGAGGTGTTAAAGAATCGATAACATTGATGGTTAAAGTTGTGGTACTAATTCGGTTTTTGTATTTTTGATCAAGTTCTGAAAACTTTTTTCCGTTACTATTTAAGTACTCTAGCCCAGATAAACTAAATTCATCCTTAATAAAAGAATGAATAGTGCTCATTCTTTGTAAGCCATCTATTACATGCCATACTGAATCTTCATCTTCATAAACATAGAAAACAGGGAGTGGGATCCTTAACATTAAGGATTCAATTAATAATGACTTCCTCTTTCTTTCTTTCCATACTTTTCTTCTTTGAAAGTCAGGATTAAGATTTATTTGACCTCCCTCGCCCTTTTCTATCATTTGAAACATTTGATGTACAGATATAGGTTTTATATCTACTCGAATCCTTTCAGCATTAAAAGGTTGCTCGCTAAGAGTATTATCTTCACCTGCTAATTCTTCCATTTCTTCTTCAAACTGCTGATCCTTATCGTTCCAGTCTATCTCATCTAATTTATTTATTGTCATAAAACTCACCCTTTTACAGAAAAAATAAACTAATAAAAATACTATATAGTATAAATAAAGTTCTTGTAGGATTAATATCCACATTATATAGTGTATCCCATTTTTTATCTATAATCATTAAATTTTTCGTTATTCATAAGCCGAACTCCTGTGCTTGATCCTAACCCTTAAATTATGAGAAAACTATTACTTTCACAGTGAAGTATTGAAAGTAAATATTGAGATGAGGTTGAGTAAACTCATAGATGTTCGATTCGCGTAAAGTTAAAGTGTTGAGGAATTATTATAAAAAGGATCTTTCCCTTTGTGATTCCATCTTTTTTTCTTACTGTAAGTGGGTAAGTATTTCATATGACCTAAATTCCCTTACTGTTCCGTTAGGAAGTTAGGTTAATTTACTTATTCTCTAAGTATCACAGTGGAATAAATGGTATAATTTTCACATGTGTTATTAATTTTAAAAAGAGGGTGTTTTTTTGGAGATAGTGTACATATGGTTAAAGAATTATAAAAACGGATTAATAAAGGAACAAGGATTTAATTTTAACGGCAAGTATCGATTTTATTATAATGAGACATTGAAAACGTTGGATATATATGAGAATAACTATTATATTGAGGATTTTTTTAATATTAGTAAAAAAAAAGAATACGGAAATATTGCTAATGTTACTGCACTAGTAGGGGAGAACGGCGCTGGTAAGACTAGTATTTTAGATTTAATAAAAAATGATTTAATTTATAATTTAGCAGGTGCTAAAGAGGTTGCTATTATTATTCTCAAAGACAGTGCAGGTGAATTTCATGTTCTCCATCATGAAAATATAGAAATAGATAAAAAAGATCCTTCAGAAGAATTCAACTTTATTCTGAACTATAAAGTGTACAATGAGTTAACCCTCCCTCAAACTCATGAGGAAGAAATTAGTGGAATTTTTAAAGAAATTCAAAAAACTAACTTTATTTTTTATTCTAATATTTTTGATGCGAAAGATGAACGAGCTTTCACGAACTTGACAAATATTTCTACAAATTACTTACTTAGATATTATAAAGGAGTAAAAGATAATGATTTAGGAAATGATGTCGTATTTTATCGAATTCAAGAAATAATAGCACAAGTTCAATTCCTTTCAAATATTGACAATGAAACAAAAGAAAAGTTTAGACCTATACCAGAAAGACTTATAATTTCCTTTTCTACAAACATTGAATCACAAGATATTCCATTTGAATTAAAAGACTTTTTTGAGAAAAGAATTGAGAACGGCGTATTAGACAATACTAACATTCCTCCTAAGATATTTTCTTTTAAGAAGGAATTAATTAAGGCTGTAGTGAGTCATATTATTATAGAAATTCAATCTGTTTATAATCCTAAGGTAGCTGTACTTTTAGAGAACTATATAAAAAGATTTAGTACCCCAGTGGGGACTGATCTATATGGCAAAGTTACTATAATGCTTCGAGACCTTTCAAGACGACTAAAAAATGAGGCACCAAAAATCAAATTTAAAAGAGAAGCTGATACCTTCCTTGCATTTTCGAAGCTCCTTGAAAGTAATCTATCACTATTAAATTTCGTCAATGAGTTAGTAAGAGATGAACATGTGGAGTTAACTGATAATAAATTATTTGTTAATATTGAAAGCTCATACCCTAAGCTTAATGAGCTTCTAACAGTTTACCAAAACTCCGTTTTCGTTAATGATTTTTTAGTTTTAGATTGGCAAGACTTAAGTTCAGGTCAAAAAGCTAAATTAACTCTTTTTTCAAGGTTATATTCTGCTATACAAACATCTATGTTAGAGGGTGATATTATCATTCTAATAGATGAGGGCGAATCATATTTACATCCTCAATGGCAAAAGGCCTTTTTAAAAGATTTCCTTGAATTATTTCCAAGGCTAATAGGAAAAGAGAATAGAGGAAAAAAAGTACAAATCATCATGACTTCTAATTCACCATTCCTTGTTTCTGATTTACCGAGTGCTAATATTATCTTTTTAAAGAAAGATCAAGAAAATAATAATACAGTAGTAGTTGATGGGTTAGAAGATAATAAATTGACCTTTGCGTCTAATATACACACACTACTAGCTCATTCTTTCTTTATGAACGATGGAGCTATTGGGAATTTCGCGAGAATGAAAATAAATGAAGTTATTGACCTACTTTTATCTGATAAAGGTGTTATTGAAGTTAAAAATAACAGAAAGCTTATTCAAAATACTATTCATAATATTGGCGAACCAGTTATAAAGAATAAATTGATAAGTATGCTAGATGATATCTTAAAAATAGATTATATAAATATTGAAAACCGTATGGATAGCTTACAATCTCAAATTGAAAATTTGGTTGAATTGAATAACCTTAAAACGGAACAGATAAATGATTAAAATAAACAGCAAAAATTCGATTATATTAGCTCTAGAACATTTTAATTTTTTTGAATCCAATTATGCTGACAAGCTAAAATTTTTCTACGAGGGAGAAAAAGAGCAAAGCCGAAAAGAATTTCTTAGATATTTATGTGAAAATAAAAAAGAAATTATAATTGGAAAGCCAGATACTTTAGAAAAAATTCGAAGAGATTTAGAAGTTAAACATAATGTAATATACAAACAAATTGTAGAAACTACTACCTCTTCCTTGGCACGGGAAAAAGTAAAAGCAATCATAAAGGGTAAAAAACCCATAAACAGGACAGAAAAGAAAAAATACAATTCTGTTACCAAGGAGCAAGAGTTTAAAGCTAAACTTGAGTCGATTTTTAATTATGACCTGTTTCCAGGTAACTTTACTAATGCAAAAGGTAAGTGGGGAGCATATACAATGGCTGAGCGTTTGTCTGTCTTTGTGTGCCCTTATTGTAATCGCCATTATACTTCTACTCTAAGAGCAGTTAAAATTGGAAAAAAGGTAGAGCAAGGAGGCACAAGGCCTCAGTTTGACCACTTTCTGTGTAAATCAAAGTTCCCTTTCTTTGCCCTTTCATTTTATAACCTTATACCCAGTTGCTCGATTTGTAATGCTAGTCTAAAATCTAAAAGAGAATTTACAATTAATGAATATGTTCATCCATATATCGAAGGCTTTGATGACAATATTTTATTTACAGTGAAACTCAAAAAAGATGATACTGATAAAGATTATCTCAAGGCTTGGTATAGTGATAGTAACCACTTCGATATAAAGTTTAATTATGTCGAGACAGCTGATCCATCTCTTATTGAACGAGCAAAAAGAAATGTAAAGGTGTTTCGGCTAGATCATTTATATAACCAACATAAGGACTATGTGATGGAAATTTTAGTAAAGGCAGAAATGTATTCTCCAGATGCTATTGATGCATTAGTAAAAGATTTTCCAAAGCTTTTCCCTCAGCGCGACCATGTGATTCGTTTAATTACAAATAATTATATTCATCAAGATGATTTAGGCAAAAGAGTCCTAGCTAAATTATCTAGGGATATATCAAGAGAATATAATATCAAATAAGACTTTATTGTTATAATTCTTCTAAAAAACATCTCTTATAAATATAGAAAATCATTTTCTTTTAAGTTATTATATGTAGCTAGTGGGAAATGGAATTGATCAAGAATAACTTTAAACACGTAAGAACTAAGCAAACTTTTATTCTCTCACACGATGATAACAAAAGTTTTAAATAAGATGTATGAAAGGTATAAAAATAAGAGGGGAAACTCCCCTCTTATAATTCTTTGAAGATTTCTAGGTCTTCTTTTTCAATAAAGCTAGACATAGAAAACCTAATAGTTGATCTTACTTGATCAATTGACAGTCCAATCGCAGCAAGTACATGTGAGGGCTTGCTAGAGCTACATGCTGAACCTGTAGAAACAGCCATTACGGGAGCTAAGTTTTTTACAAGTAATTCGTTATTTGCTCCTTTAAATTGAACACTTAAAACGCCTGGTATCTTATGGGTAGTATCATGATTAAACTCGATTTGATCACTGAATTTATCTTTTAAAATCAGTGAAACATAAGATTCCATGTCTTCTAATTTCTTAATGTTCTTCTTTAAATTCTGTTTAGCTATTTCTGCTGCTTTTCCTAAGCCAACGATATTATGAACAGCTAATGTACCACTTCTAATTCCTTGTTCTTGTCCACCACCATGTAAAAGAGGGGTAATTTTAGTTAAAAGATCATAACGATCTTTACGAATAAAGGTAGCACCAATACCTTTGGGTCCGTGAAACTTATGTCCTGAACATGATAGAAAGGTAATGCCAGGATAATCTGATAAATTAATTTCAACTTTACCAACTATTTGAGTAGCGTCAGTATGTAAGAAGATATTTCTTTCGTAACATAAGTCTGCGATAGCTTCCATGTCATTTAAGGAACCTAACTCATTATTACCCCAAATCAGAGTTACTAGGATTGTATTATTTTGTAGCTTACCTTTAAGGTCCTCTAAACTAATTCTTCCGTGCTTATCTACATCAAGGTAAGTAACTTCAAATCCTTTTTCCTCTAAGTACTTACATGTTTCTAGAACAGATGGATGTTCTACTTTGCTAGTAATAATATGTTTACCTTGATTAGAATAATAATCTGCTACACCCTTAATAACCATGTTATTACTTTCAGTTGAACCACTAGTAAATATAATTTCAGAATCTTGAGCTCCAATTAAAGAAGCAAGAGAATGCCTTGCTTCTTTAACAGCATTTTTAGCATTCTCAGCAACAGAATAGTACTTACTTGAAGGATTACCGAACTCCTCCATCAAGTACGGGAGCATAGCTTCCTTAACTTCAGGATGAATTTGTGTTGTTGCGCTATTATCTAAATAAAGCATCATTATCACCTATACTTCCATTTTTAATAAGTTGAGGAGAAGCTTATCATAGTTCCTAGCATGTTTGTATTCATTTTCAAGTAATACAATGCCTCTTTCTAAATGTGCATTAAAAAGGTCTGGGAAGTACTCTTCATCAGATACATTTCTTTTAGCATGTTGTCTAATTAAAGCTTTGTAAATATAATCGTTCTCTCCAGTCATTGCATTTCGATTAATATCCACACCAGATTTATTTTCTACTAAATCAGGCATTGATGGATCTCTTAAGGAAAGTGCAAGGGCAAGTCTCGATAAAATATTCCAAGTTAATGATGTAGTAGCTTGAAGAGAGACTAATCTCTCTCCAGTTTCTTTTGAAGTTTTTAATCGAAAATTCATAGGTTTACCCCCGTTTGTCTAAAAGGAAAATACTGATTTAAAATCTGAGTTTCTTTTCTTGCTACATCAAATTCAAGCATATACTCTTTCGCCACATGATCTTCTAGAATCTTATAGTTATTTTCATCAATTTCTGTATCAGTTGAAAGAATAATTGCTTGTCTACCACAATTAGGAATAAACTCTGTTAATACTGCTGCTTTATGAGTTTTATCCAATCTGCCCAGTAAAGTATCAAAGATGAAAGGTACTTTTCTGCCTGAGCATTTAAAGATTGCCCAAATGATAGAGATAAGTAAGATTTCTTTTTCTCCTGCTGACAGTGTTGATTTTTCGACATAATCCTTTTGTGAATCAAGCAAGAGAACATCGTATGTTTGATGATCAATAACAATAGATGATATATAATTATGTTTTCTTAAGATTCTCTTTAACATGACAGAAGCTTCGATTTGAACTTGCTGCAGCTTTTTCTTTAATTGAATTTCACGGAAACGTCGGCTTAATGTGATAATTTTTTGTGATTCAATAAATGAACTCTTTGTTTTTTCACTGTCTTTTAAAGTTCCTTGAATCTTATCTATGGCTGATGTAATTCCGTCTAATTCAGTTTTCCATTCTTCTAGCTCAGACTCACGTTGACTCAGTTCATCTTCTAATTTTAGAATAGCTTGTTGAGTCTCTTCCATTCGTTGAATCATATCACTAAATTCATTGGTTGTATCATTAACCTTCAACTTTTCTCTTAACTGCTGAAGTTCATTTAGCTTCTCTTTATTATCATTAATAATATCTAAGCATTCTTGCTGAGCATTGCTCGAAACACTTAGAAACATATTCTCAATTAAACTACTTTCAGAAAAAGAAGCACCATGAATTTGGCTAATTTCTTTCTCTGGCTTCATTAAATTTAAGAGTTGATTTTTCAAGTCGTGACCAGCATTCTCTTCAAAGGAACCATTTATAGAGTGAAGAACATTATTTATCTTCTCGTCTGTGAGTTTTGTATCCAACTGTTTAAATAATTGTAATGATTCCTCATCCTGAATTTGTTGTCTAACGTCTGAGAGAAGCCCTTTTGTTAAATAGAAAGGAAGCAGGTTAGCAACAAAACCTTTAATCTTTTCAAAGTTTTGCTTTCTAACATTTTCAATGTTGTTCATTTCCTTAACGATCTGGTCTCTTTCAGACTTTACAAGTCCACCATATTTCTCAAATGCATCTTTAAGTTGCTGATATTCATCACTAAGTTCATCTCTCTTAAGGTTCAATTCTTTTAACTCAGAGATAGCCAAAACGATTTTCTTCCTCAACTCTTTTTCACGAAGGTTTGAATCATAAAGAACTTGTTCAGACTCTTCCATTTTTCTAACGTCTACAGATTGATTAGAATAGCTCTCAAGATCATTTTCAAGTGTCTCAAATAGATCAAGGTTAAACACTACTTTAGATAGATTCTGTAAGTATTCAGATAGCAAATCTTTGCTAATAATTCTTGCTATTTCCTCCCCATCAAATAGACATAGATCTAACAGTTGAGGTGGCATTATTTCTTTTAATTTTGATTGAAAAATTTCTTTTTCGTATTCTGATAAATGTATTCCATTCGCAGATAAATCAAACGTTTCTTTTAAGGCGTCATTGGAGAATCTCCAATGGCGATATAAGATGTAATCCGTTTTTTCAAAATTATCCACTAGAGAAAAGTCTAATTTAATTCTAAAGTTATTTTCATTATTCCTTTTCGCATTATGATTTAGGATACTTTGAACTTTCTTAAAGTATTCAGCATTATCTGTTTTAAATCCATAACCATAAGAGCCGAATAAACCCAGTTTTATTGCATTTAAGAGAGTAGTTTTACCAGCGCCATTCTCTCCGCCAATTAAAATAACATTTTTACCGTTCTCTGGTCGAAGGTTAAAAGAGTTTGTCTCTTTATAAGCACCGATATTCGTTAATTGAATCTCATTTATAATCATGTTTAAACCTCATTTTCTACTATTACAGATGTAAATAATCTTGTTTTAATGCTTTACCTATTTCATCCATTAAACCTCTTCTAACTTTGTATCCAGAGAAATCTTTTTCAATAGATATTAACTGCTTAATTACTTTGATATCAACTTTAAATTGATCACAAAGTAGTTCTAAGTCTGATACTTGTTCTTTATCAAATAATGGACGGTCATCAATTTCCCAATCTAGAGAATAGCCCATAATCTCTTCAAAGATTCTTGGAACCTGATCTTCCCAATCTCCATGTTTAAACCAGATTTTACGAATCGCTTTTAGCTCTTCAGTACTTATAAGTTCATAATGAGGATCATCTGGATGTTTTAAATCTTTTTGAACTTCCAAGAGCTTTGTAAGGATTTCTTGTCGCGTTTCCAATGTGAAAGGCCCTAAACCAAGTTGCGCATATTTAGTTACTATTTCACCATCCAATGTTTCTTCTTCATAAGTAACTAAAATTTTGTAATCTTCGGGAGCACTCAAATCAATATTGTTTTTTGAAAGATAATTTTTCAATGCTTCCTTCTCTACGATTGCATACTGATCAAGTGGAATATGTTGCTTTGGTCTTCCAGATTTCTTTGGAATTAATACATGTGGTAGGTCATCAATATCTACAATTTTCACTTCTTTGAAGTAGGTATGACCGTTCATTCTATATTTCATTCTTCGAGTTCGATCATCTCTAATGGCAGATAGCCAATTTCTAAAATCAAGTAAAGGCTTCATCCAGTCATGACCACTTTGAATAAAGCCACTTAAAGCTTTATCTTCATTAACTACTGTACATACCCAGCAACCAAATCGACTGTTACCACATGACCCCGCACTTTCCTTAATTGATTTATCAATGACAAGAGGGCACTCGCCACTATTAGAATCTTGATAAAGTCGATGAAGCTCATGATTATCATCGCCCCAAGGAGAAGGATGGTTAAGTAAATAATTCCAAACGTCATCAAGTGTGAAACTTCGGATAGGAGCGTATACATAAGCATTTGATAAAGTGGAATGTCTCATGAAAGTCTTTCCTTCAACACTATGAGAGCGAATTACATTTCCACGAGTAGCACTTTCATCTTCGCGAACCCCTAATACCATGATAACTTCTCCAAATGAAGATACCTTATCCATGATGAATTGATTAGCCGGATCAATTTTCAATCTATCCGTACACCATCTAAATTTTTGGTTTGGAGAAGGATATCCTTTACCGATAATGTTGACCCAGAATGACTGTTCAGCAACTGGTTTCACTTTATGAGTTTCTATTGGTAAATCTCTGCTTAACGCTTCATCTTGAATTCTTCTAAGTGTTTGATTAATTGAATTTATAATTAAAGGTGTTTCTACTAATGTATCTGAAGAAATAACATATACTTTTTTATGCAATTCTTCTTTAGGCATTTCACATAATGCTTCGAATACTAGTTGAACTACAACTGTAGAATCCTTTCCCCCACTATATCCTACTACCCACGGGCGATCGTCTTCCTTATACGCTTTTTTTATTCTCTCTTTTGCGTCATCAACAAAAGGTACTTGTTTTGATAAAAGATTACTAATGATGCCATTGTTCATAATTAAACTACTCCTTGAAAAAATTTATCTTCTAATGTTTGTTCACCATCACTTAAAGGTAGACCAATTAATTGCTTAATTTTATTAGAAGTTAATTGAATGGTGGAAGAAGTCTTTTGAATACGCCCATTCTGATTAAATGCACGACCTAACCAATCATTGGTGTTACTTCTATTCCAATCTATGCCCGACAGCCTTTGAATATAATTCTCCCAATCCTTAGGATGATGTTTTCTTAAATATTGTCCTACTAAGCCAACTGCTTCAATAAACACACCATGTCCCACAATAAAGTTTGCTCTTAGTTCGCGAGGCGTCATTTGTTTTTGAAAAACCATGTTCCATTCTACAATAGAATCACATAAGACTAACCAAAAACGCTTTAAAAACTCTTCTTCTTCGTGCGTAATTTCATCACCCTTAGACTTGCCTACTAGCTTTAAATTCGTGTTAAATATATGATTTAAAGCTAATATCTTAGGTGAGTTTTTTGATAATGATACTTTTTCTTTGTCTGTATATCTACTCAATAAAGGTGTAGACGTTACAACATCTTTTGTTATAAGTGATAAGCGATCTCGATAATCATAAAGGATCCCTATAGAAGAAGTCGTATTTACTGCATGTCTATTCAAATCTGAAAAAATTTGTTGGGATTTTTTTAGACCTTCATCATGAAAAAAAACAACTGATATTGTTTCATTTCCAAGCTCTGGAGATATTTTCAGTGCTTCCTCAATAGCTGCTCTTCGATGCTGACCATCATTAATTAAGAACCTTGCATCAAGTGAAATTCTTAATTGCCCTAGATCTTTCGATGATGGGTCATTGTTATAGGGTTTAAATTCGATTTCTCCATCTATTGATGCAGTAATGGACGAGAATACGTAATCTTCTTGGTTTTCTACTATGTAGTTTGTCATCTCCGGTATTCTGGCTTTATTTAAAATTCTTTGAGCTCTATATTCAGGTGGAATCTCTTCCTCATCAAAAAGAAAGATTTTTGGAATGATGCGAAGTGGACACATCGCAACAAAATATTCTTTACCTGCCTGCATTCCTCTAATAGAAGGAAAATTGTAACTAAATGTAGCGTCCATGTTCAAACCTCCTTATTACGTACGTAAAAGATAAATAGATTATAAAACAAATGGTGTTAAGATACAATAAAAAAAGCCGAATGAAAGTTCGGTTTTTTTATATTTACTATTTAAATTTATTATTTGAATATATTCTATTTGGAAAATATAACCTCGTATACAACCTTAAAGAAAATATAAAGAAGATATGTTAAAATTGAAATGAAATGGAAAATGATTATAGTAATCGGAGTTGATTGATAAATGAGTTCCCAAGAGGTCTTTTTTTTAAGCTTCTTAGAAGATATAAATTCTACAGCAGCTCAAAGTGCCAAGAAGATGCAAGAATTAATATATGAAGATCCGAGTAGTTCTGTTATGAAGGCTAGGCTGTTCGCTGAAGCAATTCTTAGTGATGTATTTAAGCTAGAAGAAATACAAGAGCCTTATATAAATTCTTTATATGAGAAAATTTCGTATTTAACTAGAAATGGTTATATTAAAAGAGAAATTCAAAAATCATTTGATACCATTCGCTTGTCAGGCAATAAAGCTGCTCATGATGGGCAATTTAATGATATTACAGAGGCTTTCAAGCTACATAAGGAAATGTATAAGATTGCAGTTTGGTTTTATGAAGTATACACGTCAGAACAACAAAAATTACCTGTCTATGAGCTTCCTAGACCTCGACAACAAGAAAATATAGAAGACATTGTGAAAAAACAATTACTCGACCTTTTGGGCCCTGGAGGATTAAAAATAAGTCAAAAAGATCCAATATCAGAGAAAGAAGAATCAAAATTTGTGGAGAAAGAAACTTCTCCTGAACAAAAAGATAATTCTCAATCATTTCTTTTGAATAGAGATTTAGAGAAAGGTAAAAGTTACTTAATAAGAGAATTAAATAGGTTAAAAGATTCATCCAAAGAAGCAATTGAAAATGCAAACAATTTTAGTGCTTTTAAAGATTACATGCATGTAGACCGAAACATTCAAATAGATCTAGAAAATATTTTAGAACATAATAAAGGCAAAGAAAAAGGTAATTTAATTTTATTATGTGGTAGCGTGGGAGATGGAAAATCTCACCTTTTAGCATACCTTAAAGAAAAGAAGCCTGAGTTACTAAAAGGGTATAAGATCTTTAATGATGCAACTGAAAGTTTTTCGCCTGAAAAAGATGCAATGGAGACTTTGGAAGAGATCTTAAACAGTTTTTCAGACGAGAAAATTGAACAATCAACTCAGAAAGTTATTCTCGCAATTAATATGGGAGTACTACATAACTTTATTAATGTAGAACATAAAGAATATTCGTATGAAACATTGAAACTTTTTATAGAACAAAGTGAATTATTTTCTCAGAATATAACCACTTACTTTAGTAATGAGAATTTCGATTTACTAAGCTTTGGTGACTACCAATCGTATAAACTAACCGAAAAGGGACCAAAATCACCTTTTTACTCTTCCCTTCTAGAGAAAGTATGCAACCCTTCGGAAGAGAATCCTTTTTATTTAGCTTTAAAAGAAGACAAACAGAACGAAGTTAATAGCATTGTTCATGAAAACTATAAACTATTACAGAATAAGTTCGTACAAGAGCAGATTGTACAGCTAATTATTGAGGTAATTATTAGAAAGAAATTAGTTATCTCAGCTCGTGCTTTTCTCAATTTTATTGCGGATATTTTAATTCCAGATGACACCCAAAATATAAAGCTTATGTCTGAATTTGATATTTTAGAATTCTCATTGCCGAACCTTTTATTTAATCGAAAAGAAAGATCCATACTACTTCATGCTCTGAGCGAATTAGATCCTATTCATCGCCGATCCGTTTTTATTGATCAATTAATAGTTCAGCTTAACACGCTTAATGATTGGAACACTATAATTGAGAATTATATACATGATGAAACATCAAGGAGTTGGTTCAAACCTTTTATATCTAAAGAAAACTTAACAGATCATTCTTTTAATTTATTTTTTGAAACATTTATTAGAATTACGTTTCTAACTAATGGAAAATTCGCTTCTAATATATCCTATCAGAGTTATTCAGAGTTTCTCAAAAACCTTTACTATTTTAATGTTGGAGATAATAAAAACATTAAAAGATTTTATAATGAGATTAAGACGGCTATCTTTAAATGGAAAGGCAGCCCAAAGAAAGACCATATTTATCTAGATAAGCCTTCCGAAAAGTATCGTCTTGCACAAAAATTAAAGTTAAACCCTTCAGCTGATCATTTAAAGACATCTAAAAAGGAAATAATAGAATCTTTTAAGCCCTTTATTACACTTGCTTATAATGATGAGGCTAAAGAAAATACTATCTTTTTGGATATTGATTTTCCTTTGTACCAGTTGCTAATGAAGGTTCAAGAAGGATACTGTCCAAACAAAAAAAATGAGGAAGATGCAATTAAGTTTGTTGAATTTATTGAAAAACTTATGGCATTTGGGGACAAGAAAAAAGAAATGCTTGTTCATTTTCCAAAGGACAACAGATTTTATACGGTTAAGCGTGACACATTGGGTTCATTTGTATTTGAAAGGGAGTAAAGTTAAATGATTCAGACCTTGGATAGAGAGTATTTAAAAGAGCTCTTAGAGAAAAAAAGAAACCATGATAAAGGTAAGACTTTAGATGTATTACCCTTTTTATCTAAAAGAACAGGAGAAATTAGGGGACAATTTAATAAAGTGCTTGGTGAATATATAAGAAATATCTGTGAATTAGAGCTGAATAACAAGGCCATTAAAAATAAGGAATTTGCTGTATCCTCAGAAAGTAATCAACTAAGCGAACATATTGCAAGCAGTGTAGACTACGACGATGAAGATGATACTTATGATTTTGTGCGTTTTTTGGATCAATACTTATTCAACCAGGAGGATATTAAACCTATCCATCCGTTTTTATTTAACTATATAGAAATAAAAAAGACATTAAAAAATGAGTTCGGGAAATATGGACAATTTATGGGTGATACATTGGTCCAAAACAACCCAGAGATAAAATCTATCTTTAATAATAAAGAATCAGATGACATATTAACGGAATTAATTCTAGAAGCACTAGATGGAATAGAAGAAGCAAAAAATAAAAATGTCAAGCAATATCAGCCTCTTATGTCTAACTTTACACGCATTTACCAAGAGGATATTCTCTATTTGAGTAAATATAAGGATTACTTTTTAACATCATTTCCTTTATTGACACATTACTATGTTTTTATGTACGCATGTCAATTAATCTTTAAATTTGAGCAATTCACCAAAGCCGATATGGAGAAGGTTCACCCTCTTTATTTTGCTTTAGACTGGGAATCTATGAGTAAGAGGAGAAAAGCAACTGATGAGTTAGAAGGCTATAAATATATAAAAGAAAAATCTAATAACCTATTTCCACATATTCATGCTATCTCTCATATTAGTCATAATTCTCTTAATAAAGGTGAAGATAATACTGAAAAAATTAAGTTCATACCATATAGTACGCTTTATCGACTTATAAAGAATAAAGGTGAAGAATATGAGAAAGCTTTTCTAAAGGATATTAACCAATGGATTCAAGACTATTTAAGCTTAAGTTGGCTAAATCTTGATTCTGTATCAGTAGATGAAGCAAAAACTATTCCTGAAGCCTTCGAAGTGTTATTTAATTGCTTAAAAGAAGGTACAAGTACAGATGTTTCCAAGAAATTTGGAGGAAATATAGGAGATTTAGGTGCTACACAATTTTTGAAGACCCGTGGGAATTATGGACAGGTTTTCAATATTAAACACGAGTTTCTTCTCTTACTAACAGCTGTTTCTGTAAAAAATAAGAGAATCCCTCTAAATACTTTGTTTAGGGAGTTTGAAAAGAGGGGCGTAGCATTTGACCGTTACTCAAAAAAAGAAATTATAAGTTTATTTGATAATCTGAATATTTTAGATAAAAAAAGTGATAGTGGAGATGCACAGTATGTCAAACCAATTTTATAATTATATTTCTGCATTATTAACGAATTATTTTAATGAAGTAGGAATTAGAAAAGGTGAAAGATTCTACTTACAATTAGATAATGAGTCGGATGTTTCTTATTTAGTTCAAGCATTAAAAGAAACTAAAGGAACTAAGCTATTTAAGTATAAACATGAGTTAGGAGAAGAATACAACACTTTTTCTATTCCTTTTCAGAAAACCAATTTAGTAGTAGCACATACCTTGAACGATATTAAGCCGGATTTTCTTGTTACATTAAGAAATTTAGTTGGAGAGCAACAAGGAATTTGGGATAATTCTGCTTTAATCAGTATTGTTTCAGAACAGTTAGATTCTATTCAAGGTGGAAGTAGTGACTTACAAAAGGAAGGAATGCCATTACATCCTACTTCATTATTTAATAATTTAAAAAACGAAATTGAGAATAGTGATTTAGTAAAGGTTGATAAAATTATCTTATTAGATAATCTTAATAATTTATTAAAAGAACAGCCTTTTCAACAAATTACTTTTTTTGAATTCGAAGATATATTTGCTACCTTACAAAAAGGCTCTATTGCGGATAAAGATTATCATAAATTTGGACTTTTTAAAGATTCGGATTTAGATAAATTTACAGGTAAAGAGCAAAGAGAGCGTCTAATAGAGAACAGGGAACTTTTTGGTCATGCAAAAAAGGTTCACGATTTCGGTCTTAATAAAGAGGCATTAGAAAAACACTTTTCACCAGAGGGCGTAAATGAGCTAATTAGAGAAGAGTGGAGAGCGTTACCTTTCTCTAAGGTTTATAAATTTAATCAAGATTACAAGAAAGCTAATAAAAAGAAAAAAGTAGATTTATTAGAATTAAAAACCAACCAGAAAACCAAGCCTTGGAATAAACCCTATAAAGAGTCAGCTTCAGGCAAGAGAAAAAGACACATTGTAATTTTTAACCCAGATGGTAAGGAGAAAATTGAATTACACGCCTCCTTTAGTTTAGAAGGAAACGTGAAAAGTTTGAGTTCCGATTATCTTAAGGTGCCAAACCCTTTTGGAAAATATCTTACAGTTGAGGTTAAGAAAACTAATATTTTGGCAACTATAAAGGTTGAAAAAGACAAAGCAACATTTGCTCGATTCTCTTATAAACATGATAATAGAGCCTCATTAGGTGCAGAATTTTTCATTGCGGTTTTACCAATTGATCCCATATATCTAGACTTTTACAAATCCAAATATCTAGTTGATCCAAGTGGTGGATATATAGAGCTTCAATATGAAGAAGATGAATTAAACTTCGGAAATGGAATCGACATTAAGAAGGTAGAAATCACAGAGGAAAATCAAACGATAAGTACCTCTCAAGATGAAAAATTAGTTGTTGTCCCCTTACCTGAAGCTTTTAATGATAATGATGAATTAAAAATTAAAATCAAGTTTGAAGAATCCATTGTTCCAATCCTTTTAAAAAATGAACTACCTGAGGCTATGCCTATTACCGGGCAACGAATTTGGAAGCTCATAAGGGAAACAAATAAGGATATTGAATGGGTCAAGGAAAATAATCGTTTAATTTTAGAGAATAGAGAATTTTATTTTCACCCTGAATATCGAGATTTCTTTGATTGGGAAAGCGACTGGGTTTCAAATGGTTTAAAATACGCCATATATGAATCCGATCGATTGCTTAACAATAGAGATTTAAAAATCAGCGATGACTTAAGGGAGGCTTATAGCAGATTTATAACATATTTTAAAATCAGAAATTCAATTCCTAGTTTGTGTACTGTTACAGATGAGTTAAAAAAGCGTTCACTTGATTATATAGAAGAATATAAAAAAGAAATCAGTAAGTTGGAAAATGGAGCTCCTGCCGGTCGTAAAGGAAGAGATTTATTTAAATTGGGGACTATTCATTCAAATGACATGGTATATTTTACGCCATTTCATCCCTTAATGGTTGCTTTTAAACTAAAAATGTTTGAGTTATTAGGTTCTGAAGAGCTGGATAATAGTATTTTAAAAAGATTAAATCCAAATGGACTTATCCCATTTTTATATAATGAAACAGAAACGTTATTTAAGCCAGATTATCAACAGGCTGCTATGGAGTGGTTGGCATTTAGGCCAGTTAGTAAAATATCTGTCTCAGGAGCTAATCAATATTTAGCAAAAGTTGTGACTGATAAAATTACACAGTTTAAAGAGCATTTTTCGTATTTATTTATTAAAAGATCGCAAGCTCCTCTGCAAATTAATGTAATAAATATTGCTAATGATAAGGAGGTTATTCGAGGAATACTACAATGGATGATAAAAGAGATTGGCAATGAAGGTATTGAAAGTTTAAAGCCAGTCGAAGTGACCCTCTATAAAAAGGAACATTTAGAGAGCTATTTTGATTTATATGCTAGAACTGAATCAATTGAACAGTTTGAACATCTTTTTGACCTAAAGCTTAAATCAAAAGATTTAGATGCAGATGACATCCTAAGAACAATACGAGAAAAGCTTTTCTTTTATAAACAAGAACCGGATGTAGAGCTAAGATACGCTCATATCTCTTTTTATAAAATGCAGGCCCAAGAAAATCATGCAGTACAACCAATTAATGGAATGGCTTCGGGCATTGCTATGGAGGGTCTTTATTCAAGTGTACCTTCTATGAAAGACGAAGAGACTTACAGGAGTGGTTTCGGAACAAAAGCATATAACATTGATTCTCAAAATTACTTAACTAGTACTGCGTACTATGTAAATGAATTAGCCGCAAATTTGCGAAACGGAGGTAATGATAGTTATAGAAAAGGTGAAGCTATCTTCTCAAGAACGACCACTGCAGATGAGGAAACGTTGAAAAGAATCTTTAAATCATCCTATTGGGTAACATTTGTAGATCCATTAATTGATTTAGAGTTTTTTCAGGATTATGATGATGAATTAGTTGTAATTCATTATAACGATCAATATTCTTCTTCAAGTCGTTATGATGCTATAACAGTTACTGATAAAACTCAGCAATATTATGCTGTTATTAAAGAATTTCTTAAACAAAAAGACGTAGAAGGGACAGATGAAAATGTCCTCACCACGATTAAAGCTTTCAATACTTTTAACGGTGAATGGCTATTAAGAATTATAGGAAGTAAGGGTCATTATGATCGAGAAAAATTGAGCATTATATCTGCTATCAAATATTCTGTGTCTTACTTTGATCATCAGGATATTCTGTGGGTTCCAATTTCTCTCGAAGAGGTTTTAAGAGTTGCCGGAGCCGTTAGTCTAAGTAAATCTGATGGAGTATTTACTGCTAAAAACCTTAGTGTTACAGGAAGTCATAGTGATGACTTACTATTAATCGGTTTAGAAACTAATAATGAAGCAATTTCGCTCCACTTTTACCCTGTTGAGGTTAAAATCGGAATAAATAGAGGGGAAATATTAGATAAAGCACGGAGACAAGTTCGAAAAACAAAGCAATTATTTATTGAAGCTTTAACTAAACAAACGGAAGACACATTTACCAGTAAATTCTATCGTAACTTTTTTGCCCAGTTATTTATTTCTAATGCCCAAAAGTTGGAACAAAGTAACTTTTGGGAGGAAAAATCATATAGCTTATCAGACGAAGTAATTGAAAAATTACTAAAAGATGAATATGTAGTGTCTAACAAGTTGAAAAGTTATATAGGAGATGGAGCAATACTATCTTTTCAAAAAGATGCTTTTCATAGAAGTGCTGAGTTAGAAGATGATGTATTACTATTAAACCTTACAGAGAAAGATGGATACGAAGGTTTGGTCTTTTCACTTAAAGAAATGCATCAGTGGATTCAATTGGAGTCAAGCGATTTTATTAAAGAGGATATGCTTTCATTCCGTTATAAGTTAAACGGGGATCAGGAGGAATTAATAACGGAAAATGCTCAATCCGATATTATTCCAGCAAGTGATAAAAAAGAGACATTTGAAGAAGAGGAACATAATACATTAATTGTTGAAGAATTACCTTCCTACAAGAAAGAGGCAGTAAGAGGTCAGGACACCGGTGTTGTAAGAGATACTACACCGAACAATGGTATTAATATAGACAATAGCTCTTTATTCAAAGAGGACGAATTTCAGGACAATTATGAAGATAATTCTTCCGTTAATCAAGTAAAGGAATGGTTTAGTCCTCTTCCTTTAGAACAGGCCAGAATTAAGATTGGGAAAGCTGAAAATTCTAATCGGGAGATTTATTGGGAATATGGTAATAAGGGTCTTGCTAATAGACATTTACTGATTTCTGGTAATTCAGGACAAGGAAAAACTTACTTTATGCAATGTCTGCTTTTAGAGAAAGTCAAATTAGGAATTTCTAGTATCGTCATTGACTATACGGAAGGCTTTCTACCTAATCAATTAGAATCTGAATTTGTGGAATTTATGGGGGAGAATTTAAAGCAAAAAATTGTTTACAGAGAAAAACTCCCAATAAATCCATTTCAAAAGAACACCCGTGATATTGGTGGAATTCATTTACCTGAATCTAACACTGATGTAGCAGAACGAATTAAAAGCGTTTTTGCGGCTGTTTATAAGTCCTTAGGGATTCAACAACAAAACGCAATATATGAAGCGATTTTAAAAGGTTTAGAGCTTTATAATGAGCAAATGGACTTAATAAAGCTAAAAGAGCTTCTTGAAGAAGATGGTTCAAGCTATGCTAAAACAGCTCTATCACAAATTAGGCCTTTAATCGATCGTAATCCATTTAGCAATGACAACACTATAAATTGGGAAGATATTATACACAGTAATGGAGAAGTTTATGTTATTCAACTTACTGGTTTCCCTAGAGATGTTCAATTAATCATCACCGAATTTATTCTCTGGGACTTATGGAATTACTCTGTGAGATATGGCAACAAAAATACACCTATGCCAGTGATTATGGACGAGGCTCAGAACCTTGACCATACAGAAAAATCACCTTCTGCGAGAATTTTAACTGAAGGTAGAAAATTTGGCTGGTCAGCATGGTATGCAACGCAGTTTTTAAAATCGCAATTAGATGCTGGTGAACTAGCAAGGTTACAGATGTCGTCTCAAAAAGTCTATTTCTCCCCTCCAGAGCAGGAGTTATCTAATATTGCAGCAAGCTTGTCTAAAGATAACCATGAGAAAAAGCGTTGGGAACATAAGTTAGCCTCATTAAAAAAAGGACAATGTATCGTACATGGTCCTATTAAAAAAGAAAATGGAGAACTATCTAATCCTACTATCACAGTAGTGGATATTAGTCCGTTATCAGAAAGAATATAAAAAACCACCATAATGGTGGTTTTTTATATTATGCGTAACCTGAAATCTTCCATTGAAGTTTTATTTTCTAGATCTTCTTTTAAATTTCTTAATCCTTTTTCAATAAAAGCTAGCATATGTTTGTGTAAATCATCATCATTTAAAGGTTCATTCACTTCATTAATAATTAGATGTTTGAACAATAAAAATTCCTTATCTTTAATAATGTTATCTGGTATAGTCCACTTGTTTTTTCCACCAGTGTATTGCTCTGAAACTGGACCTTCAGAATTTGAAATACCTTTAGCAAGAGCTATTTTTACAGCCATAGGCCTTTCACACTCTAAAGAATCTACAATTCTATCTAATATTGTTTTACCTTCTTCAGACAATGACATTCTTCGATTAGACACTCAATCACCCTTTAACAAAATTGAAATAACCATCTCTGATAACGGTATACTTCTTATTTTCATCATAATCTAACATATATTGTTTATAAGAATTCTTCTCCATTAACGTAATATATTCTTGTGTAATTTCTGTATCTGTAGAAAGAATAATTACCTGTTCGCTTAGTTCTTTATAATAATGGTTAATTAGATGATTTCTATGGTAACTATCTAGTCGACCAAGAGGGGTATCAATAACCATAGGTAACGATAAATCGGAAGCTTTTGTTAATGCCCATATTAGCGCAGAGGCAATCATCTGCATTTCACCGGCTGAACGGTCTTGAATACTGATCTCCTGCATGCGGTCATTATATAGACGAACAGTGTAAGTATTAATATCGAATTCTATTTTGCCAAATTCATCTTGTTTTCTAAATAATTGACGTAACATCTTTGAAAATTCTTCTTTTATAAATGTTGCTTTCATCTTTGTAAGCTCTGAAACATACTGTTCCATTACTTTAATAATGCTTTCTACTTGAATATAACGTCTCTGCAATTCCTCTAAATTCTCATCTTGACTAGACATTCGACTAAGATTATTTAATAAGTTTGCTCTTTCTTCAGAAACATTATTCAGTCTACGGTTTAAAGCTTTAAACTTGGTGTTAATCTCACCTGATTTTTCTACTAAGAGATCAATTCTCTTATTTTCTTCTTCAATATTTACTGCTTCTGGAGCATTACGAATATCGAATTCTAATTTATTTAATTCTTGTTGTAACTTTTCAATTTTGTTTATCAAGTTTACTACTTGGCTTTTATCTTTACTGGTTAGGTTGATTAAATAATTGTAGTCATTATTAGATATATCATGAACTTCTTGAAAATCAGAAGGCACAGTATGCTTTATATCATTTTCTTTAATCCAAACCTCTTCACCAATTTTTTTTATTTGTTCCAACTGGTCATCAGTTAAAGCAGGAGTAATGCTCTTACTAAGTAACTGTTCAATAAAACGTCGGTAAGGAGACAAGGAAGCATTCTGTAATAATTTTTTATGATTTATCTCATTCTCTAATTTAAGTTGTTTTTTCAGATCAAGAACTTTATCTTTTAAGATAATGTTTATGATGTTCTTTTCTAGGAAATCATCAAGCTCTTTAGTCGAAAGTTCAAGTTGGGTAGATACACGAGACTGATTCTTTACGATTACTTCACGAGATTTTGAGTTCTGTAAAATTTTCGCATTACGCTCCTCATGTGCTTGACTAATTAACTGCTTATATTTTTGAATATCTGCTAAAAATTTTATCTTCTTACTTTCTAGAGTTGTAATTGTACCTTCAATTTCTTCTGCTTCCCTTTTAATATTATTAAGTTTCACCTGACTAACAGATTTAGCTAATTTATTCTCAAGAGAGTTTTTAAGTGAACGAAGATCAATTAAAAGATGTTTGTGAGCCTCCATACCCGTTATTTTTTGGATAGATTCCTTCATTTCATTACTATTTTGTCGTAGGATAATATCTTTAATTTCTTCTCCATCAAAAACAAAGAAAGGTGCAGCATGGTAAGGAA
>Ga0102589_1001940_pt1 | contig 25568 bp, 26 predicted proteins | sample AraplaMF_Col_mLB_FD_76858 | JGI IMG/M metagenome (GOLD analysis project Ga0102589, IMG submission 76858) | Arabidopsis root microbial communities from the University of North Carolina, USA - plate scrape MF_Col_mLB | ecosystem: Host-associated > Plants > Roots > Endosphere | place: USA... | reverse complement strand
AAGTTGAAGGACTAGCTGAAACAATTGAGCCACTCACTAAAGATAAAATTAAAACGGTTGACAAGAGTAACAACATGGATGTTTTTTTCATAAATGATAACTCCCTTTCTTAGATGATAATTTACCAAAACAAAGTAAGCGGTTACATTTCAGAGAAAATCATGTCTTCAGCGCTGTCCTTCATCCCATAAATTCAAAACCTCCCTAAAGAAGTATTCACGTATTACGGTTTGACTCACCATAGGCGTAAATTCCTGCATCTGCAAAAGTTGAGTCATTACTATTATCGTACAGAAGTACAAAAAAGTGAAGTGAAATCGTAAAATTAATGCTATTTTTTGGATCCAGTTGCCACTATTTCTTCTCCCACAACCGGTTTATTCGGCGTGAATCCAGTAGTACAGCCACATTGGCTATAAGGGGGAAAGGATAATATCCCTAGAAATAGGTTAGCCCCGGATTAGTTCCGAGGCTTTTTTACCCACTTTATGACGTGCTTTAGGCATACCAATCTATTGCTTCTCTTTCAAGGTTCTTCACGAACGAATCCTTCCCGTCCATATAAGCTTCGATGTCATCAGGGTATTGTCGCGCTAGCTTTTCTTTTAAGCTGCCATATCGTGATTCAATGTCGGAGTGTATTCGCAAATAATCCCTTACTGCCAAATGACGATGAATATCTTCCGTGTTATCGAACTGAAACGTATGCACGTGATGGGTTCGATGATCTCCGCCCTTTCTGAAATACCGTCTTCCTTTCATGCCGAACTCGCCCATGCATTCGTAACCGAGTTCCTTCATTTGCTCATTAAAAGAATCGATTCTGGTGATGTCCTTTACAACAGGCATCATATCGATAATCGGTTTGGCCTGTAACCCGGGTACGGAAGTGCTGCCGATATGATGAATGTCGATTAACTCAGCTCCGAATATCGCTTTTATTTTTTGCGCTTCGTTCTCGAACATACGATTCCAGTTTTCATTATATTTCGTGACGATTACGTCCATCGCTATAGAACTCCTCCCTCGAACCATTTCATATTTGTTTATCCGACAGTTATCAATCCCTTTAGATATATAATAGGGGGAGCCAAATAAGATGTAAACGCTCAGATTAGGGGTTCCCGGGGCTACTTCATCATCAGGAACTTAACGAATGGTATATTCAGGGTTACATGAAGAGAGGGCATCTCGTCGTGGCTGCAGGATCTTGTTTCAATAATGCATCAGTAAGTATCGATAAGGTAGACTTAAAAAAGCATCCGCAGAACGGATGCTTTTTGCTAATTTTGGATCACATCGTGGTATCGATTCCCGTATTGGAGCGTACGAGAATTTCATCGAATTCGACTTGATTGTCGGCTTTTCCTGTTTTTCTCGACAATATGGTTCCGATATAACCAGCGATGAAGCCGAGCGGAATCGAGACAATACCTGGGGTCGTGAGCGGATATAGCGCGTGTCCAACGAAGATCGCCTTTCCAGCTTCAGGATGAAATACGTTCGGACTGACGAGAACGAGCCCCACGGAGGTGATTAGACCAACTATCATGGCCCAGATCGCACCATTCGTATTAAAACGCCTCCAGAAAATCGTATATAGAATAACAGGCAGGTTTGCACTTGCTGCAACGGCAAACGCTAGCGATACGAGGAATGCAACGTTAAGATTTTGTGCAAATAAGGCTAGAATAATGGAAATAACAGATATCCCAATGGAAGCATAACGTGCCATATTGACCTGCTGCTTCTCTGTCGCTTGCCCTTTTCTCAAGATTTGATTGTAGAAGTCATGGGAGAAGGCTGCAGCAGCGGTAAGTACAAGTCCTGCTACAACGGCGAGAATGGTTGCGAAGGCGACAGCAGAAATAAATGCAAATAGCATATTGCCACCTAGTGCTTTTGCGAGGAGCGGAGCTGCCATGTTCCCTGCTTTATCCGCGGCGGTAATATCTCCATTTCCAACAAATGCAGCAGCCCCAAAACCTAGGAAGATCGTCATCACATAGAAAATACCGATTATCCAAGTAGCGTATACAACCGAGCTGCGAGCTGTCTTCGCATTTTTAACCGTAAAGAAGCGGACAAGAATATGAGGAAGGCCCGCGGTTCCAAGAACTAAGCCCATCGTTAAGGAGAGTGTGTCAAGACCATCTTTATACTTAACACCAGGATTAAGGAATTTCTCTTTGAGTGGTGTCGCATCTTTGACATGATCAAACATGCCTGTGAGGCTCCAGTTGAATTTGTACAGCACGAGAATCGAGATAAGAAGCGTGCCGGCCATAAGCAGAATTGCTTTGACAATCTGTACCCAACTCGTTGCGTGCATTCCGCCAAAAGTGACGTAGATGGTCATAAGAACACCTACGATGATGACGGAGGTTGCAAAATCAATGCCGAGAAGCAGCTTGATCAAAGCTCCTGCCCCTACAAGCTGTGCGATCATGTAGAAGATGGATATGGCAATGGTATTAAACGCTGCGAATCCGCGAATTTTTGTCGTTTTAAAGCGAGCGGCAATCATATCCGCAAACGTATATTTCCCTAAATTTCGTAAAGGTTCTGCAACCAAGAAGAGTACGACCAAGTAAGCAACAAGGAAGCCGATGCTGTAGAAAAATCCATCAAATCCTGCTAGCGCAATCGATCCCGCAATCCCCAAGAACGAAGCCGCTGACATATAGTCCCCGGCAATCGCCATCCCGTTCTGCCATCCGGTTAAGCCGCCTCCAGCTGTATAGAATTCGCTTGCAGATTTACTCTTTTTCGATGCCCAATAGGTAATAATGAGTGTCACCGCAACGATGGCTAAAAACATAATAAATGCAGCAGTATTCATGGTTTACCTCCCTTTCTCAGCAATAATTTGGTCGGAGGCTTTATCAAATGCAGATGCCTTTTTGTAGTAAATCATACAAAATGCCCAGGTCATCACAAATTGCAGTAAGGCAAAGACCCAAGCCCATGTAATACTGCCGTAAAAGGAATAATTCAAGATGTCCGTGTAGGATGTAAGGATCGGCAAGGCGAAATAGAAGCAAAGGAAGAAGATTGTGAAAGGAATAATGAAGGTTTTCTTAGTTCGAATCAGTATTCTGAAGCTATCTGATTTCGCAATTGATGAGTATTGTTCGGGAGTTAATTCCTGCTTCGTGTGCTTGGCTGTTAACTTTTTACCTGCCATCAGCAATCCCTCTCATTCAATGAGTATACCTGCATCGTACAAAAAAACGAAGCGCTTACAAAATACTCTGTGCAGTTAGAAGTGGCCACCACCTTTAATGTTCATGTAGATGTGTACAACTTGTGAAAATATAATTCGAAGATATTATACTATAAAATGATTTGTTGTAAAGATATACCTGATTTATAACTTTATTTCAGTCCATTACGATTTGTAATCGTGAAGAGGTGTCTTCGAAATAGACTTGATTGTCGATCTCATGCTGTGAAGTTGAATGTGTAACGTTATATGCACCATACTGGTGTTTTATACCTGTGTTTATAATTGCGGGAACTAGATAAGAAGTAAACGATCTGTTAAGATTCGAAGCAGAAGGGGGCGGAAGAGTAACCTATGAATAAGCCATGTACGCAGCATTTCGCAGCATTGAATGAATATGTTGAGCGGATTCAACATCAGATTTCAGCCACAGCAGCGGCTACCTATATTCTTCATAAGCAGGAAGTTGTTAACGAATGGTACTCTGGAACTCATGACAGGGCAGGGCAACGCATTGTAGATGCAGCGTCTCGCTTCAACGTCGCATCGGTGAGAAAAACATATCTAGGGTTCGTAGTCAGCTTAGCATTGTATGAAGGAAAAATCCGCAGCTTGGATGATTCTATCACGGACTACATAGACGACTACTTAGATATCACAGATCAACAAATGGCAGCGATGCTGAGCGGAACGACGATACGGCATTTGCTGACTCATACGCATGGACTCCATCATTCGAATCGAAGATTGTTTTCTGCCGGTACCGACTGGGCCTATAATAACATGGGTGTAAACATACTCATTAAGTTGATGGAGAAAATGTATGAGAAGCCGTTTGTCCACGTATTGGAGGAAACAGTGTTCCACCCGTGCGGATTTACAGAGACAGGATGGAGCAAAGAGCGAGATGATAATCTGGTCTGGCTTCATGAAGAATATACGGATGATCAGGGGAATGATGGGAATTTATTTGTAAGTGCACGTGAGTTGGCGAGATGGGGACAGCTTCATTTAGATAAGGGCATGAACGAGGGAACAAGAATCATTCCAGCAGAAATCTTCGAGCTGGCTACATCAATATGTACTCCGCCTCAATTAGAGACGCATTTGCCGAGGAACGGTTTCTTCTGGTTTGTTCAGGATATTCCGCGCGCTGCATCTGAGCTGGGGGATCAGGTTCCGGGAGGTTCGTTTCAATCGCTCGGCATAACTGGCTGCGCTTGTCTTGTCATTCCGAAATATCAAACGGTGGCAGTAAGAATGTACAATCAACAGGGTGGAAATCCTGCAGGGTATGATTATTTGAAGGACATTCGGACATTTGGCACTATGGTGTGCACTGCGATCAAGCAAATGTAGTGAAAACTGCCTTAGGAGGGTAGCGCATACGAGTATACAAGAAAGAAGCTCTCGATATTTCGAGAGCTTGCTTACCGGGTTCTCATTACACTATATGTATAACTACAAAATCCAGTAGCTACTGTTTTATGTCACCAAATCTCCCTCGACAATCTTCGTCATATAGAGCTCTGGCTGTGCAAGGAAATCCTCGAAACTGCATACGTCTCCGTATTCCTGATGTTCTTCATCATAGTAGCCGACGCATTTCGTCTTTGGATTCCAGACAAGGAGAATCGAAGTATAATTATCAACTTCCGCGGTGAGACGCAGCAATTTCTTCCTTCCTGCCTTCATTTCAATCGTATCTGAAAAAGTAAAGAACTCGATGTAGCCGATTTCGAACTCATTGTCAGGCAAATCGATTCGCAGCTTGTCTCCCAATAGAAAATCAATCAGTCCTTGCGGCAGCTTATAGCTCTTCAATGCCAATTTTTTATTTTCATAGTTATGGAATTCTGCAGGTTCCAATGACTTCAAATACTCGGCCATCGCGCTATCTTTATTTTGCACAGCAATCGTATAGGCACGATCACCGCCTTTTTCACATATACATACATCGGCTCCATGTTCAACCAAGTATTTAACCATCTTCAAATCGCCATTTCGTGCAGCAGTGGTTAAGGGGGTTGCACAATAAGGATAGACCATATCCGGCTTATTGAAATTGATATCCACGCCATGCTGAAGCATAAATTCAATCGTACGCCAATCCCGATCGTTAACGGCTTTACGTAGTGTATAGCCGCCATAACTGGCTGCATCCAAGCCAAGCTCATGGATAAGCGGGAGGTTGTGTTTGTTCCCGTAATAAGCTTGTTGATAGGCATTGGACTTAAGCTGATCCAGGGCATCGACCTTGGCTCCATGCGCTACGATGTATCTTATGATCTCCTCTTCACAATAGCGAACAGCGAGCAGGAAGGACGGTTCCTTCTTATGATTCAAATTCACACCATGCTCGATAAGCAATTTAATTACCTCGAATTGTCCCGCAATTAAGGCTGCTTCTATCGGGATCACAGTCGTATATTGGCTTATTCTAATCTCTTGTTCCATATCCCAGCCCTGTGCAATGGCATCGCGCAGCTCTGATAGATTGCCTTCATTGATGTGTCTGACAAGATCAGGAAGCGACGTATCGGTTCCAATGTCCTTAAGCTTAAACATCTCAACAACTCCACTCGTGTAAGAATCTACAGCAGTTATTCATTGACCGAAAACGTTGAAGCTATTAATTCAACATAGCCATCATATCCTGTAATCATATAATGCCTTAGACCAAGCCTATTTTTAGGGTCATATTTTTTAACGTTTTCCTGTAGGTATGTAGAATTAACCACTTCATAAAAACCTAAATGATGAAATTTTTCTTGATCAGGGACATCAATATGATAACCATTATAATGATTCTCATAGAAAGGTACAGTTACGCATTTAGCTTCTGCCACTAGTGGGAAACAAATTTCAATATTCACACACTTTTCCCAATCTATGTTTTGCGGATTCTTCAATGGTATAGCACCAACTTCAACTTTTACACCATCAGATTCTGTATAAACTACCTTTAAGTCAGTGGTGGATATTTTGAATTCGGGCATTACAGGTTTTAAAGTTAACATACTTTTAAATCCTCGCACTATATAATTTCTCAACGATTTCTATCAACATTCAACTTCATTAATTACACCAGATTACTTCAAAAAGTTCAATCGGTTGTATGCACTCAAAAATCAAAAATTGAATATAAATAAGGCTTTCAACAGATATAAAAACATTGACAGACAGTCTAGATGTAGATTTTAGTAGGTGGGTATGCTACCGTATTTGCAATACAGACAGGAGGTTTTAGAGGATGAAGGATAGAACTAACCGTGTATGGGTTGATATCGTGCTTGTTAAGTTGCCACCTGATGGCTTGAAGGGGTTTGTACATCTTAGAGAAGCCTTGCAACTCACCACGAATGCTACACATTTATACCAACAATCTAAGTCATTGCCATATACGCTTATGGAAAAGGTGTACTTTGGTACAGCCCACAATTTAATGAAGCGACTAAAGAACCCAGAAATCCTCCAAATCATCGAAAGGGATGATAGGGAGGAAGTGGTATCCGTTAAAGCTCGGATCCCCGAGGAAGCCAAACAGATTCCAGAATTGCCGAAGCAACTAGTAGATTTTATAAATCTTGATATCTGCTTTGATTATATAGGAATGCTTCCAGCATATTACGCAGACATAAATGATTTTAATAAAATGCAGGAAGGCTATCGCTTTAACTCTCTCTCAGGGGAATTTCTCGTTTCAGATAAAAACGGCGATTGGCAAGATGGCTGGTATGTTTTTGCGGTGAACACGATGGATGATCCTTTTTATATTGACTTTACTCAAAAAGATATTGGCTTTCCTGTCTACTATTCCTATCACGGAACGGGAAAGTGGGTTCCGATTAAAATTGCAGATACGTTAGAACAATTTGAACAGATTTTGAGAGTACTCAAAAGTAAAGATGTAGAGGTTCCCTTTGATGTAAGCGAACTGCCTTTAGAAATTGATTTGAATAATGAATTTTGGGATGAAGTGAACGGAACGTGCAAAGAACTGGATCAGTAGTAAGGGCATATATTTACAATCACCTAATAAGCAATATGGCGTAGGGAGATCAATTTTAGCGAACGGCAATAATTATATTTTGCGTGGCGACGTTTGTGTTACGCCTTGTTTTGGATGTTTTGGGTGAACGCAAAGAATGCATGTGAAAAGGGGTACCTAGATGAGTTATTTTACTGAAGCTGATTTTAAAAACTTATGGAAGAGGGAAGGATCAGCCTATTTTACCCTGCCACTGCCATCCGATGAGGAATTAACAGCGTTGGAGCAACGGCTTGGCGTTAAACTGCCCGCTTCTTACATTGAGTTAGTGTCCACATCGCAAAATGGTGGATTACTTAAACGCAATGGCTTTCCTATTCATAATGCATCCGGCATTGCGATTCGGCATGTAAAAATTGATTATATTAATGCAATCGGTCACCGTCCTGGAGATGAAAGTCTTCCAACGCACTATGCCGGACACAAGGCGCGTGATATGCCCCAACGCTTCTATGACATTCCAAATCTATTGGAAATTGGCGGCATCTTGGGTGCACCTTATTATGATTTCTTTGTTTTAAACTATTTGGAGTGTGGGACAAGCGGGGAGCCGTCTATAGCTTTCATAACTCGAAAAGTTCGACGTGGCAAAAACGGCGAACCTGTCGACGGAATAGAGGACTGGCGGAATATAAACGAAACATATTATTGGGAAGTGACAACCGTTGCTCCTACTTTTGATGCATTTATCAAAGACCTTATCGTTATGCCCAAACTGCCCGCTTTTGACTTTGCAGCATTAAAAGCACCATTGAAACAAGCCGCACAAAAATCATTCCGCGAAATAATAAAAGCGCATGGACATGAAGTAATCATCTCTTTTGGCCTGTACGTTGATGATGAAGGCTCTATGGTAGCGGACGCGGCAAATACAAAAGCACATTTCGAAAAACTTGTGGCTGAAGATCCCTCAGATAAGGATTATTTTGCTTACGCCACTAACGAATGGCGTTATGAAGGCACAGATTTTACGCTCGATTTGTTCGAGCCAATATGCAACGAACTTGCCATGTATAGTGCGGCTTTGGGATCAGATGGCAAAATGAAACGTTTCCGCGATAAGTTGCTTGATCTTTGTACGGAGGTATTGGTGGAATTAAAAGCAGAGGATTTCTTCTCCGAAGAATATAATTCACCAGTCTTGCTTAGTGTCGGCGCTTCAAACGGCGATGTTTCTACTGCAAAAAGGAAAAAGATACGCGCACTTTTGGCATAGTAATTGAAAGAGTTCAACGTTTCGCAAATCTAATTAGGTCGTTGGGGCAAAAAGAAATTTTAAACAGTAGAATCAATAAAATTCCGACAAGCCCGAGCAATGCGCTCAGGCTTGTTTTTTTGCTAAACCCCAAAAAGGTTAATTGACAAAACAGTCCAAAATTTCGATGCATGATTATCATCGCTTCATCGAAATGAGAGTATATACTTCCTTTTGTAGGTAAAGTACACTTGAGAAAGGAAGTTGTCTAAGGCGAATGCAGAGGATAAGATCTGATTTCTTATGATGGAGGTACCTGTGACGGTTAAACGAATCGTTGCCAATATAGATATAGCCGCGTCGAATCTATCGGAAGCCAAGCGTTTCTACGAGGAAATTTTGGGGCTTGATCTCATGATGGATCATGGCTGGATCGCTACTTATGGTTCTAACGACCAAATGAGTATCCAGATAAGCATTGCTTCGCAAGGAGGTTCGGACACGCCTGTTCCGGATGTGTCAATAGAGGTGGATGATGTTGATGTTGTTCTGATGAATATGGAGCGTGCTGGATTCCCGATTGAATATGGGCCTGCAGATGAGCCTTGGGGAGTGAGGCGCTTCTATGTGCGAGATCCTTTCGGGAAGCTTGTAAATATTTAGGCACATACGGATCATTCGTAATTGAGCTATCAATGGAAAGATTCTTGCGTGCATAATTGCATGAAGGTAGCAAAAGAGCGGTATCGGAGAGGAATGAGCTTGGAATGCAGTGTGAGATGCGACAAAAATATCACGTGTTAGCCAGAGGCATTATGTTATCAGGGGAATACCTGCTAGTGGCACATTGTATTGGGATGGACAATACGTTCCTGCCTGGTGGACATGTTGAATTTCGTGAAGGAATGCAGGAGTCACTGTCTCGTGAAATATTCGAAGAGATGGGCCTACAGTGTGAAGTGAAGCAGTATATTGGTGCGGTTGAAGCGGGTTATGAAGACAACAATGTTTATCATCAGGAAATCAATCATTTATTTATTGCAGATGCGCAGGGCATTGAACATTCTAGGAACCCGGAATCGAAGGAACAACATTTAGAATTTTATTGGATTCATGTCAATGAAATGGACAAGCATAATCTACTCCCGTATCCTGTTCGGGAAGCGATTACACATTGTAAGAGTGGCAATCGAACTCCCTTCTGGGGGAGCGACATTGCATCATCAGGGGAGAGCTGACTAGAATGACAGAGTTAACAATTGATTGTGGCGACATATTGCTGCGTGAGTATCGAATGGAAGATGAATGTAACAGAGCTGAATGCTGTAGCGCTATTGAACAATATTTCTTCAAATAGAGTGATCCAAAAGTGTGGGTTTATTCAATATGGTGAGATCGATATCGATGGGAAGGCGCATTTGTATTACAAGCTGCGCAAGTCTGAATGGGCTGGGAAGTAGAAGTGTGAAGAGCTTGGGAGTATTGGAAGCGGATAAGTAAGAATATTCAGCAAGGGATAGAACTAACTACAAACTACAGACTATTTACCGGAGAATTGAAAGCATCTTATACAGATGGCCTTCATGTGAAACTATCTAGCACAGTGAGCCTGGGCATGCTGGTTCATGAGAAGGCAGTGAATAACAATGACGAGAATAAATTGGAGGATCATAATATGGATACAAACAGCCTGAATGAAATGGTCGCACATCATACGAAGTTGGCCATTCAAATTGCTGAAACGATGGGGCACACGCTGGACTTCAGCAGCGAGAGTATTCATCGGGTAGAAGACATATTGGATAATTACGCGAATGATTATGCGAGTCATGATGATATGATTAAGCCGCTCGATCGAGAGGTGTGGTCAATAGCGGCGATTTGGGGCATCTATGTAGGAGAAATTATGAGGATTGAGCTGGGCGAAGAATGCAGATGGGAAGAGGTTGATGGAGGGTACCTGTTAAATGCTCATGGAGCCCAGGCCAATCCGATAGGGAAGGCATATAAACGCATTGTCAACGGTTCCGAGGATAATATCGTGTCGTTCTATGACATCATTGGGGAGAAAATGCGCGAGCATATCCAAAAAGGACCGGGGATCTAGTGGAGAGGAAAATGATATGGGGTATCACATCCAAGATAAATTGGTAGTGGCTGTAGCGTCGAGTGCGTTGTTTGATTTGACAGAATCAGATGCTGTGTTTCAGGAACATGGTGAAGAAGAATATCGGAAGTATCAGCGTGAGAATGAGAAGCGAGTGCTGGATAAAGGTGTGGCTTTCCCACTTATTAAAAGATTGCTCGGTCTGAACGATGCGGATATCGGCGATCAAGCGGTAGAGGTCGTTCTGTTGTCCCGTAATGATCCGGATACTGGTCTACGCGTATTCAAATCGATAGAGTATTATGGTCTGCCTATTACGCGGGCGGTATTCGTCACGGGAAATGATCCGTTTGTATATATGGATGCTTTTAATGCGTCGCTCTTCTTGTCTGGCAATAAGGATGATGTGAAGCAGGCTGTTGAGTTGGGGTTGCCAGCGGGCTGTGTGTATCCGACTGATTTCGTTGATGATGAGGAAGATGAAGAGCTCCGTATTGCCTTTGATTTCGACGGAATTATTGCAGATGATTCGGCAGAGGCTGTATATGAAAAGGGAGCAATTGAGCTGTTTCATCAGCATGAGCGGTTGAAGGCGGGAGAGCCGCTCCCTGCCGGGCCGTTGCTACGTTTCTTTCTTGAAATATCCAAGCTGCAGCGGAGAGAGATTAATCGCAGAATTGAGAATCCAGATTACCGGCCCAAAATAAGAGTCGCCATCGCGACGGCAAGGAATGCTCCTGCGCATGAACGGGTGATTTCCACTCTACGAAAGCTGGATATTCGGATTGATGAAGCATTTTTCTTAGGCGGAGTTGAGAAGGAGCGGGTACTGAAAATCTTTAAACCGCACATCTTCTTTGATGACCAAGTTGGGCATATAGAAGGAGTTGCGAGAATCGCACCTTCCGTCCACGTCCCGTTCGGAGTAAGAAATGTTGAGGCAGCAGGCGAGACACGACAGAGCAGAGAACTTGCATCGATCCTCTTGACAGAAGGGACTGGGATGTAGAAATGCAGAGCAGCGTAATCAAACATACTCATCTTGGCGTATATGGTGTCATGATGAGAAATAATGAAATACTGCTGATCAAAAAAGCAAGAGGCCCGCATACCGGCAAATGGGATCTTCCGGGAGGAAGAATTGAGTTTGGAGAAGAGCCCTATGCAGCGCTGCTTCGGGAAATTGAAGAGGAAACAGGAATCGCGAATTGTTCGGGAACGATACGAACCGCTCTCTCATACACCTTGATATATCCCTATGCCGAGGATACGTTAGAAGAGCTCCACCACATCGGCATCATTTACAATATAGACATACCAAATGATCATGAATTGAGAGTGGGCGGAGATGGGGAGGATTCACTTGGTGCTTGTTGGATTGCCATTGAAGATTTGCCCAAGTGTAAAGTTACTCCTTTTCTAGCCTTATTGTTTGAGCTTGATGATGATAATTGAATGAAAAATGCGAATATTAGTTCCCTTTTATCGATCAGGTTGAACATCAGATGAGGTGGTAGTTATGGAGAATACGATCGTCAAGCAACATTACATAGCTCACGAATATCTGAATTTGCCAGGCGACATCTGAGCATTTTGAGGCAATGCTGAACATATTTCTAGAGACTGCCGAGTGGCTTCGCAGCAAGGGAATAAGACAATGGGGACATTTCCTTGACGGATATGGCAGAGATGATATTACAGCGAGCATTGACAGTGGTTCTGCCTATGTCGTCTTGCAAGGAGATACTATAATTGGCACGGTTTGTGTGCTCATAGAACCAGAGGAGTGGGATCACCATATTTGGCCTGATACCAATCTAGAGGATTCTGTAATGATTCATCGATTGGCCGTGTCACGGGACTTTGCCGGGACGGGGATAGGCAAGCATATCATAACGTGGGTAGAGAATGGCTTGCAATTTCCTTCTGCAAAGAAGTATATCCGCCTGGATTGCGTTGGTGATAATGAGAAGTTGAATGCGTATTACGTGTCACAAGGCTTTGAGAAGGTAGGGAGTACAGACGGTCATAGCAAACATCAAAAGGAAATTGGAGTTGTACTTTCATAAACAAATAACACAAATTAAAACAAAATCAGCTGGGATCGACTCGGTCGGTACAAACTATCACGAGCAAGTCTCAAAGTGAGACTGTATTTCATCTTTCGAAAGGTATGGAAAGCATATCGTCTGAATGGTCGTCCGATTTATACGCAGTAAGTTATGATTATGACACATAATACAACTGGATCCTATTTTATCTGAATGTCATTTAACTAACTTGAGGGGATCGATGTACTATGATTCGTGTATTGGCTGTGACGGATAAGTTAGAATTGAGAAGGGATATCACCTTAGAGGAGCTTAAGCAGATACAAGCAAAGTGGTACTGGGTCGACTTCAATGAACCTTCGCCTGAAGAAGCGTTGCTCCTGGAGCAGTATTTCCATTTCCACCCGTTGGCAGTTGAAGATTGCTTGCACCATTTGCTGCAGCGGCCGAAAGTTGATCATTATGAAAACACTCATTTTTTTGTTCTGCACTCACTCCATCCTCATACATTTGCGGCGGAAGAAGTGGATTTATTTTGGGGAGACAATTTCATTGTAACGTTTCATTTAAATCCTTCACAGGAAATCGACGACGCATGGAATCGCATTGCGGAGAATCAGCAGTTGTTCGAAGCTGGCCATGTGTATGCGGCTCATTTGGTTATCGATAAGTTAGTCGATCAATATTTCCCTGCGGCCTATCAGCTTGAAGATCAATTGTCTGATATTGAATCCAAAGAGGGGAAAGACTCTATCCAAAGCGTGATGGACGACATATTTGAAATCAGATCCAAGCTGTTAAAACTGCGAAAAACGATATTGCCGATGAGGGAATTGATGTACCGAATTATTAATTCCGAGCGCATCGAAGGCGTAAAGACCAACATGCTCTACTTCACAGATATTTATGACCATTTGTTGAAGCTCTCCGAAATGATCGAATCGAACCGTGAGATGACTGCTGATATGAGAGACAGCTATATGTCCTTAAACTCCAATCGAATGAATACGATCATGAAGACATTGACAGTCATAACGACCATTTTTATGCCTCTAACTTTCATAGTTGGAATATACGGTATGAACTTTGATAACATGCCTGAGCTTCATTGGCAGTGGGGTTATTTTATCGTTTTGGCAGTTCTCGTTGGCGGCGGCATTGGAATGTACGCATGGTTTAAAAGAAAAGGCTGGTTTGATTGAAAAATGAGCAGGGAATTCAAGAACATAAGAGTCGCTATAGGGAGGTCGCAACAACATGAATACACCAGTTAACCTCAAGGGGGATTCGGATTGGGAACAGGTACGAGAGCTGCTTGCAGCATGTATGTACCCGAACGAAGAGAAGATCAATAGCCAGGTTGTTCTCTACCGGAGCGATGAGTCCCTGTTATTGTATGGAGTTGTCATTCAAGCAGAGCTGGTTGGATTAATTGGTGTACGTGCAGATACAACCGGAGAAGGCGTACTGCGTCATATCGCGGTAAAGCCGCACCTTCGTGGTCAAGGAGTTGGACATGCGATGATCAAACATGTGATGCAGATCCACAATCTTGTTAGACTTGAAGCAAAAACGGATCGAGATGCGGTTGGATTCTATCAGAGAGCTGGCTTTGATGTTACAAGTCTTGGTGAAAAATATCCGGGTGTGGAGCGATTTTTATGCGTGTTAAAGAGTTATTAGGTGTATAATAATGGAATAATTAAATTTCGACTTCAGACCCAGTCCTACAGAAGCATGATCTTGTAAAGCTGGGTTCTTTTATTTCTATTTCTAAAGTGTGTGCTCAGAAAGGTGATAGATTTGATGCCGAATCAGACATTAGCTGTAGAGCAATTGCGTATAACAGATACGCAGGGATTGATAGACCTATCCGCTTCGATCGGTTGGGATTATGATGAACAGGATATTCAGACGATTATGTCATCGGGAACGGTATGGGGACATCGCAATGAGCAAGGCGACATTATTTCAAGTGCTGCTATTCTTACCTACAAGCCTGGATTGTCTACCATTGGTATGGTTATCGTTGATCAAGGCTATAGAGGGATGGGCTTAGGGAAGGCGGTTGTTCAAGCTTGTATGGACGCTGTTGATAACAGCGACACCATTATGCTGATTGCAACGGAAGAAGGCCGACCTTTGTATGAAGGCATGGGGTATCATATCGTATCGTACGTCAATAAGCTTGTATGTTCTAGCTACAACACATTATCTAATCGGAGTGATTCTGTCTCTGAAATGCGTACCATGCCGCTAGGGTTGGAACACTTCCCTGGGATTCGTGAACTGGATCAGTTGGCCGTTGGAGCAGACAGAGAGACATTCCTATCTGCTCGCTGGAAACAGGCGAAGCAGGGGGTAGTTGTACTGGATAACAAAGGTACTCTGGGCGGGTATGGATTTGCCGTTCAAGGCCCGAAGTATCTCGTTCTTGGACCAGTGGTAGCTGTACAGCAGGAAGCGGCATCAGCCATGATTCATTACTTGGCCGAAGATAACCGGGGCAAGCTGCTTCGTATTGATGTGCCAGAGGAACAACCTGAATTTATCGAGCTTTTGAGACAGGCTGGTTTTGAGAGAGAGACTCATCCTCCGGTGATGATTAAGAATGCACAACAGCTGCCGGCAAGAAATCGTACACTATACGGGATTGCAGCGCAAATATTTGGATGACGGGTGGAACTAGGTCAGAAGTGTCTTGCCCATACGCGTGTGGCTGGTCAACGACAATGTAAACTGAGGTGAAATGAATATGGAGTGGTCTGCTCTTATTATTTCGTTTTTCTTCTTAGCTACACTCGTCAGAATTGAAATTAACACCAAGAAGAAGCTTGATAATGATAAGAAGATAATGAAACAGCTTCAGGATATCTTGGATGAATTAAAGAACATGAAGAATTGAAGGAGGAAGCAAGATGATATCAACATTTCCTAGATTAGAAACGGACAGAATGATTCTACGGCAGCTCAGGTCGGAGGATGCGCCCAATCTATTCGAGAACTTCTCAACGGACGAAGTAACGCAGTATTATAACTTGGATAATTTCGTGGCGATTGAACAAGCCGAACAATTAATAGAGAGATGGAACCAACGATTTGAGGAAGGACAGAGCAGCATTCGCTGGGGAATTGCACTTCGATCGGAGGATAGAATCATTGGGACTTGCGGCTATCACAACTGGCGGAGAGCAGATTGCAAAGCCGAGATAGGATACGAATTGAATCCAAGCCATTGGAATAAGGGCCTGATGACGGAAGCATTGAACCGCATAGTCGCATTTGGTTTTGAGGAGATGCAATTAAACCGAATCGAAGCCTATGTGTTTGGAACAAATACGGCTTCACAAAAACTGCTTGAGAAGTCCGGATTCCACCAAGAAGGATTGCTGCAGGAGTGCTATCGCAAAAATGACAGGTTTATAGATGCTATTCTATTTGCCAAGCTTCAAAAGGATTATGCAGAAAACGGATAAAAGATGAAGTGAAACTGTGCACTCCGCACTCGCATGTTGTACACGAATCAGTTACGCGGAGAAGTGAGACCAATGAAGTTAGTGCGTACAATTCGGTCAGGTAGGTGTTGTGCATGAAGAAAATAATATCGATTGTGGTTGTTGTCTTGCTGTTGTCTTTTGTGTTTTTCGTCTATACGGAAATGGAAGGATTACCTTGGAAACATGCTGAAGTAAAGCGGAAGGCAATCGATTATATGAAACAAAAGTACAATATGGATGTTGCAGCGGAAGGAAGTTCTTATAATTTTAAATTTAAAGTATATACAGCGAAAGTATATAACGTGAAGGATTCGAACAAAGCGATTATTCGTGTGGACGATGATAGTGACTTCGACGCCGAGGGCAACTATGTTGGGAAGCGATTGCAAGACGATTATACCCTTGTGTATTGGTCTGAATCTATTCGCGATGGACTGCAAGTAAAGCATCCTGATCTGTTCAAGCTTCAAGATATTGATACGATTCAGATTGAATACGCATATTACACGTTATCACTTACCGAAGGGCTCAGCGGTGATCAGGATCAGAACGGGGTGCACATTCCGGTAAAGCCCAAGGATGTTCCTGAATTGTTTATTCGTTTGAAGTCTGTCGATATAGGCGACCATGTGTTGGAGCAATTGCGTGAGGTAATCAATGATATGGTGAGAACCTCTCAACCAATGGGTGTCTTCGTAAGGGCAGCTGAGACGAAAGGGACTCAACAAAATAAAATGTCAAAGACCGAAATGCTTCATCTAGAGCACGATCAACTCAAGCCTATCCAATCCATTGAGGATTTGAAGAAGGACATAAAGCTCTTGTAAGGGAAGGCAGAGCTGTCTCAACTGTCATTACGCTAATGACATGAGGCAGCTCTTTTTTTGTTGCAGTAGGACTGGGCCGTACGCGAGTCATAGTGAAGCAGACGTCGACATACGTTAACAATGACATTTCTAGGTCGGATTCACGATAACAAAGCGAATCGAATTCAATGAAATATAGGTGTTTGTGGGAAAGGAGGATTGTTTATGTCTAAGCAAGAGAAGGGAGTACTTGCTATTGGCTCGGGATCCATGCTGGATTCATTGGTTAAAACCTGGCATGGAGCGGGAGACTTCACACTGACGGTTTGCACAACTGACACGGAAACTTCCGATCATGTTGCATTTGCGGTATATCAGGAGCCTGACGAACAGGGAAGATTGACCCCAAATGTCACGATGAAACGGAGAGATCTCAAACAAGATTGGCGCAGTATTATTCGACCATACCGTTTTATCCTATACGCTGCCCAACTTGATAATTTAGCTGAATGGAGAGACCTTCAGGATGCATGTGAATTGGAGGGGAAACCCCTTCTGCCTGCGATAACCTTACGTGGGGTTGGATTAGTTGGGCCATTGTTAGATGTGGACGGATCAGCACGACCAGAAGCGGTGTGGCGGAGCCTGCACCCGACCGTGTTCCGAAGTGAGAATGAGCAACAGAGCTTCTCGTTAACGGCACTTCATATTCTTACAAATCTGGTTGTGCATGAATATCATCGGGAAGTGACAGCTGGAAGAGACGGGAATTGTAGAGATCAATGTTATATTCTTGATCCGAGCAGCTTAACAGGGAGCTGGCATTCCATTCGTTCACATCTCTTCGATGTTGAACGAGGGAGTAAGGCGGCTTGTCGTATATCTACAGTGGATGAAATCATCACAGCAAGTATTGAGCGAATGAATGATTCAGATTGGTATACCAGCTTCGCAGATATGACTTCCTCTTCAATTGGAATTTTTCACAAATGGGAAGAGGCGGGAATTGTGCAGCTTCCTCTCGCACAATGCATGGTTCAGCCGATTGATCCAGCATCAGAATCATTTGTCCGACTACTGCCAGCAATCATATGCAGTGGATTGACACATGAAGAGGCTCGGCGTGAGTCGGGGCTGGCAGGATTGGAAGCGTATGCGGCATGTTTATTACCGTTTCTGTTCCCTGTATCGGGGAATGACCATGTGGCTGCTATCGGTGTAGGTGCAGGTTGTGAGGCAGCTGAAGCTGTTGGACGGGGAATTAGGGCATGCTTGACGAAACGATTGCAGGATCGTATTGACCGCAGCCGACACGGGGCGAGTCAGATGATCGTATCGCGACTGCGATTTGAACATGTAGCAGACAGCCGCTGTCAGTATTATTTGCAGTCGCTAGGTATCATGGGAGTTGAGTCTATTATTGCGGTTGGGGAGCCGCTGCTAGGTTATCCGGTAGTATGGGCCTATTCGAGGGATAATTGGTATGGAAGTGTGGATGTAGATTTCACAATTGCGCTTCGCCAGTCCCTTCAGAAGGCGCTAAATCAGGTTGAGGGGCATGCGTCCGATCTATTTCAAGTTCAATGCGAAGAAGATAATTCAATGAACACGGCCGCAATCCCTCATATTTCCTATCCGTTCACATCTGCTTATTGGATAGCAGCGGTGCAAAGAGTATTGGAGAAGAACAAGAAGAACGATTCGTGCTTCGAAATATATGATTTACACAGCAGTTCTTTCCTGGGTACAGAGGCATTCTTCGTATGTGGAGTGCGGCTCAGAGAGGAGGGCTCTACGTGAACACTGTCCTGGTGATTGGAGAGGGATTACTTGCGGATGTCGTATATGCACAGTTAATGGATCAATGCGATTACAACGTAACAAGATTGACGAATCACAATGAAGGAATTCCAAGTATAAGTATGAGCATCGCATTGGTGCTTCAGGATCAAGGAAACCTTGGCTTGCTGTTGGAAATGAATGAGAAGCTTCAGCAATCGGGAATTCCGTGGATATCGGCTTATTTGAGTGGGGAAGAAGGGTTCGTTGGTCCAATGAACTGGCCAGGTGCATCCGGATGCTTCCAATGCGCAGACATTAGAATGTCGATAGCAGGCAGCAATACTAATGCAACTGATGACATGCTTTTGATGCTGGTTAACCCTGACTATGTCCCTCGAGTTGAATCGGACATTGAAGTGACAGGGTATCGATTTATGGCTCAGTTACTTGTTGAGGAGACATCGAAATGCGTAAACGGACATAGTCTGTGTACCGACAGTCACATTTATATGATCAACTTGCACAGCTTGAACTGTACGCGGCATTATATTCTTCCTTCTGGTGCTTGTCCAGTATGCGGGCAGCTAGATGAAGATTCGCCGGAAGCAGCGAGTATTGTGCTTAAACCATCTCCCAAGCTGGATAATAGCTATCGGTGTCGTTCCATGAAAGAATTACAGGGGGTTCTGTTCAACGACTATTGGGATCGTCGATCCGGCTTATTTAACGACATAGAGTTGCATCTTTCTTCTGTATTTGCAGATGCAGTCGTCAATCTCCCGCTCGGCTATTACGATGAGGTGACAGGGGGACGTTCCCATTCGTTCACGAACAGTCAGCTTGCTGCCATATTAGAGGGATTGGAACGTTATTGCGGCATCACACCCCGCGGTAAACGTCCAGTTGTGTTCGATAGTTACAACCAACTGAAGGAAATTGCTATGGATCCCGCTACAATTGGGCTACATGCACAAGAACAATACGAACAGGAAGGTTTTCCGTTTGCCTCCTTTGATCCAGATACCCCTATTGAATGGGTGTGGGGGTATTCATTTTTACTGGAGCGCCCGATTCTAGTTCCTCATCTAGTAGCCTATTACAGCTTAGGGCACGAAGGGAGTTTCGTGTACGAAACCTCTAACGGCTGCGCATTAGGAGGCAGTCTAGAAGAAGCGGTGTTGTATGGCATATTTGAGGTTGTTGAACGAGATGCCTTCTTAATGACTTGGTATGCGAAGCTCCAATGTCCTAGGCTCGATCCATATTCCTCAGGGGATGAGGAGCTGCTCCTCATGATTCAACGGATCAAGGCTGTCTTAGGATATGAGGTGTTGTTGTACAACATAACAACGGAGAATGGGATTCCGAGCATCTGGTCGATTGCTCGGGGAACACCAGAACATGAAGTGAGTGTAGTCTGTTCTGCGGGAGCTCATCTTGACCCTATACGAGCAGCTAAGAGTGCTGTCCATGAACTTGCGGGGACGATCTCCATGGTTGAAAAACGTTGGAAGGAACGTGGTTCGGAAGCGCTGTCTATGTTTATGGATTCGTATGAGGTACAGCAGATGGAAGACCATACTCTGCTGTACGGTTTGCCAGAAGCAGCGGAAAGACTTCACTTTTTGTTAGAGGAGCAGCGTCCAGTCCGTTCTTTTGCCGAAGAATTCCCAATCCCAGTGGTTCCAGTCAGTACAGATGTAACAGAAGAGTTGAAGGAAGTTCTTGAAGTGTTCCGTCGATTGCAATTAGACGTGATTGTTGTTGATCAATCGTCCAGCGAGACGCTACGCAATGGCCTACACTGCGTGAAAGTGCTGATTCCAGGCATGCTTCCAATGACTTTTGGCCACCATCTCCGTCGATTAGAGGGGATTGACAGAGTGTTGGAAGTACCGATGAAACTTGGATATGTGGATCGCAAGCTTACACGTGAGGAACTGAACCCTTATCCGCACCCATTTCCGTAAGGGATGTTGAACGAACGCATTCGGATTGACTCCAATGATTATCATGATTCATGCATAAGGACGAAAACAAGGTGGTATTGAAATAAACATACTGGTAAAATAAGTGAATGAGAAGTTGATTCCATGAAACAGCGATTGGGTTATGTTGAGCTCAATCGCTGTTTTGATCTATTTCTAAATGCTATCTGATAAGAAGCCGACCATTTCTTTTTCAAAATAGAAATAAATGAGTAATAGGGATGACATTCCATAGTGAGAGAGGTATATCTATCATGCATCTATTATTTGAAAAGCTTGTGCAAGAAATTGAGTTCACGGGAAATATGAAGCAGGATATTCAACAGTTTCTAACCGCAAATCATAGCCCGGGCACTGCAGAGCATTGTATGGATGTAGGGACAGAAGCTAGAAGAATTGCGCAATTATATTATGCTGATCCGGAGCGAGCGGAATTGGCGGGATGGCTCCATGATATCAGCGCCGTATTTCCTAACGAGGAACGAATTGAGGCGGCGAGGCAGCTAGGAATTGATATACTGCCTGAAGAAGAGCAATTCCCGATGATCATCCATCAGAAGCTATCCAAGGTGATAGCCCGGGACATATTTGGCGTTCAGGATGCCGAAGTGCTGGATGCGGTGGGCTGCCATACTACGCTGCGAGCCGATGCCTCGCAGCTTGATCTTGTCCTATTTGTTGCCGACAAGATTGCATGGGATCAGCAAGGCATTCCTCCTTATATCGAGGAATTACATCATAATCTCGCAATATCGCTGGAACATGCGGCGTTTGCTTACATTCAATATTTATGGGAACGCAAGGACACACTGAAGGTCCTCCACCCTTGGCTTGCAGATGCTTATGAACAATTACATGTACAATTGAATGCGGAATGAAGTTGCAATGTGGAGTGGTCTGACGCAGTAGGCGTCAGACTACTCCATTTTTCGTTGGCTGCTACCGGAAATTTGAAAGAGAAATGGGGCTCCCACTTAGTTCGAATCTAGTATAAATTGGATTATCTCTTATGGTATTGGTAGAATAAAGAATGGTTGAAGGAAGTTTTTCGATTCTACTATTGACTATCGGAATATTGAAATAGCCACCAAAGCATATTGGGAACGGCTGGAGTTGAGGGAAAGGTGGATGGAGTAACTTGAATGTATGGGATGTATTAGGGATTGAGCCAACGGAAGATGATTCTGCCATCTCAAGCGCTTATGCGAAGAAGCTGACGCTAGAGCATCCGGAAAATGACGCACAGTGGAAAGAAATGCTGCATGAAGCGTATGAAGTAGCGTTGAAGCTGGCGCGCAAAAGGTCAGCAGCAACAGAAGCTTCTAATATGAGGCTGAACGATCATGGTGAACGGTTGGAAGATCCATTTGTACATAAGACGGTTGCAAGAGAAGAGGTTGCTGTGAGCACAGCTTATCCTTATGCTGCAAATCCGATTCAGGTATTTCTAGCCCGAGTATCTGAGCTGTATAGCAATTTCGCAAATCGAATCCAGCCTTCATCTTGGAAAGCCTTGTTCCAGGAGAACGCGGAATGGGATATTAAGAATCCGCAGTTACGTGATGAAATGGTGATGTTTCTTGAGGAGAAGCATTATTTTCCGATGGCGGTATGGGCCGTGCTGGAGAAGACTTTCCGATTTCTAGAGCATGAGGAAGAATTAAGGGAACGCCATGCCGGGGTAATCATTGATTACATATTCGAACAGGTTAACGGTACGATGGAGCTGACCTATGATTGTTTCATTGATGCGGACATCAATTTTGATATTGACCGTTATCTCTACCTGCGTGAGATGGCGCAGTATATGCTTATGCAAGGAGAACTGGAAGAGGTAGGCGCATATTTGAGTGAGGCCCATGAATGGTTCCAAGACGATACTGACCTAGAGCTCATGCGCGGCAAATACTTCGAAGCAATCGGCGAGATGGAGCAAGCATTGGATTGCTTCAATCAAGTGGTTGCGATGAAACCCGATGAGTGTGAGGGACGATGGCACCGTGCACAGCATCTGTACAAGCTTGAACAATATGAAGCTGCCTTGGCGGACTGCAACCGCTTGCTGGAGATTGAGGAGAATCAGCAAGATGCGTTGTTGCTGTCCATTCATTGTTATACGCAATTAGGGCAGCTGAAGGAAGCGCGTATGAAGCTCCAGCAATCCAATGACACTGACAATGTTCATGACATTTTACGGTATGTTCACGGTATTAAGTTATTTAACAAATATAGATATGCCCAAGAAGTGGAAGAAAAGGGACAGAGACAAGCACGCAAACAAATTTCATCATTTCTCCTCTACTTCTATCTCCGCTTGACTTGGCTATACATACTCGTCTATGTTGGACTTCAATTTTTCATAAGCGTACCTATCGCCGTTACAGTCCTGTGGCTTGCAGTAATGGTGTGGAACGGTTGGAAGACGTTCAAGACTTACCGAATGATGACTACCTAGAAGGAGGGCTCCAATATGCCAAGCGAATACAATAACCAACAAAGAAAGCAGCTGGAGCTGTACTTCCGTTGCCTTTCTTCTGTATGTACGGATAGTTTAATAGTGTACCATTATATCCCGTTCGGATTTCCATTTACGGATCGAATTCTGCGCAGAGGATCGATGAAAAAGGCGTTCGCCGCTTGGGGAGTTATCGACAAGGAGTCATTGCTCAGTCGAGTTCAGTGGCTGCTCGAAGATGGACTGCGCGAGGAGTATAAGAAGCTGCATACGAGTCTAGCTTCACGTAACGAAGTCTCTCGCAAGCGGTATGTGGAATCCTCTGTGGATCATCCTGACCATGCCAAGGTCGTAATCGTCAATGCATTTTTGCACCAGCTTCCTTCCGGAGAAATTGCGGCATTTGGTGGGGCTTGGGCAATCTTTATGTGCAATATGGGACTTACCTACGGCTACTTAACCAAGGATGAAGCTTGGGGCTTGAAGCTCAAGGCGGCTCGCCATTTGCAGCAATGCTATAACAGCTGGGAAGACTATCTGACTGCTTTTGTTGCAGGAAATAGCTACTCTGACTCGGATAGTGAAATGAAGATGCAGGCTCATATTACGAGTATAGCCTCGATGCTGCTTGGATCAAGCACATTGGCCATGGATAAGGCACAATGGGGGTTAGCTTGATGATACAATGAATGTGGATGATAAAGATTCTCATTCAGGCCAATAAGGCGGAATAGAAGGTGATCAGATGGCAGCTGAAGTTCATGTAGCCAGCATCCATGATTATTTTGAGCGCTATTCTGAAATGATTCATGGTGATATGAAAAGCAGTGCTTGGGAGCAGCAGATGTTCCTTCCTCCTCACATTGGAACGGGCAGTGTGACCCGGATGCGCGTCCGTGAAGGTATGGAAATCATGGTTACCGATGTCACTTATGCGGAAGATATGAAGCTATGTATCCAAGAGTCATGCCGTCTGTTTGAGCTGAGTTATTGCTTTAGCGGTGAAGTGTATTGCGAATGGAGCGGAAAAGAAAGTCATACGGAACCGCAGACTGGCAATGTGCTGCTGTTGGAGGATGTGCAGGTGTATGAGGAGAAAAAGGCAGGAATGCACCATCATATGGTTGAGGTGAGATTTTCTCCGGATGAACTGTATGACTATGCCGTTGATGCGGCTGAGAAGCAGAACATGGAAAAATTGCTTCATCGTCATCTTGGCAGTATTGACTCCTATTCAGTCACGCCAGACATTCATCGATGCGTAACGGATATGCTTCGGTGCGATTATCAGGGGAAGATGAAGCGGCTATACATGGAGAGCAAAGCTATCGAATTCCTCGCCTTATTCGGAGAGGCGGACGAAATTCATGATCGAACTGTAAAGCGAAACGTTCGTCGCGATGACATCGCAAAGCTTCATGAGGCACGGGAGATTGTGATGAACAATTACGAACAGCCCTTGTCTATACGAGAACTCTCCAAGCATGTCGGGATCAACGAATTCAAGCTGAAAGCTGGATTTCGCGAGCTGTTCGGCACAACAGTATTCGAACTGGTGCGCAAGCAGCGGATCGAGAAGGCGATATGGCATATGGAGATGGAACATCTGAATGTTGGGGAAGCTGCCGTCGCGGTCGGGTACAGTAATGTTAGCAACTTTACGGCAGCCTTTCGCAAGCATTACGGCTGCAATCCAAGCTCGTTCCTCAAGCAGCTGGAACAGCAGGATCAAGTTCGAAGGTCGTCTTCGACTGGCGGCGACGCTTCCATTTCGCAAGGGAACCCTTTGGCCTAATGTAGGTAGAAGGGTTCTTCAGTTAATTCCGCTATAGGGGCAAAGACTCCCTCTTCAGGTAGAGCGTATGAACATGATTGGCTCATAATCAGAGTATTCATGTGATTCTAACTACTGGAGGGATCGTAATGTTGTCTGCTATTTTGACAAATACATCACAACGCACGGATGGTAATCAGCAAATGGAGGGGAATCCGAAACGATGGATTGCACTCGTTATCGTACTGCTACCGACGCTGCTTATCTCACTGAACACTTATATGATTCAGGTTGCTCTGCCGTCGATGCAGCACAGCTTGAACGCAAGTTTCGCTGAAGCGCAGCTAATCGTTACAGGTTTCTCTCTTGGCTTGGCGGTGGTCTTGATTATTAGCGGGAGGTTAGGTGACATATACGGAAGAAAACGGCTGCTTCTTATTGGAGTGAGCGGGTTCACAATCATGGCCATGCTTGGCGGCTTGACCTCGGAGCCTTGCCTGCTTATTGCTATTCGGATCGTTCAAGGTTTGGCTGCTGCGCTCATTCAGCCCCAGGTTCTTTCTACGATGCAGGTCAGCTTTCCGCCAAGAGAAAAGGCAATCGCGTTCAGCATATATGGTGCAATCATTGGATTTG
>Ga0102589_1001939_pt1 | contig 25583 bp, 22 predicted proteins | sample AraplaMF_Col_mLB_FD_76858 | JGI IMG/M metagenome (GOLD analysis project Ga0102589, IMG submission 76858) | Arabidopsis root microbial communities from the University of North Carolina, USA - plate scrape MF_Col_mLB | ecosystem: Host-associated > Plants > Roots > Endosphere | place: USA... | reverse complement strand
TACGGCAACAAAGATTATTTGCAGCAGATGCTGTTCATCTTCATCGAGAATGCATTCAAATACACGGATGGCGGGTTTGTGCGTCTGGATGCGATTATTCAGGATGAGCAAATTGGCTTGAAGGTGCAAGATACGGGAATGGGCATGAATCAGAAGGAAGTTCCGTATATCTTTGAGCGATTCTATCGTGCTGACGTATCTCGCGGCGTTACTTCCGGAACGGGGCTCGGTCTGTCGATTGCGAAATGGATCATTGATGAGCACCGCGGTTCTGTGGAAGTAGTCACGAAGCCAAATGAGGGGACGACGTTCATCGTTTGGCTGCCGCTTGCTTCGGTCGACGAATGCGAGGGAGTTCCGGTATAATGAAGATGCCGGATGCTAGTGGTGCAGTTTCATTGCAGCTCTTATAGCAGACGAAGCGATTGGAAGGGAAGCAGGTGTACTTGTGGAAGTAATGAAAATAACACCGCGCGGTTATTGCTATGGTGTTGTTGATGCAATGGTCATTGCACAGCAAACCGCACGCAATCTGGATTTGCCGCGGCCTATCTATATATTGGGCATGATTGTGCACAACAGTCATGTGACGAACGCATTCGAGGATGAGGGCATCATTACGCTTGATGGCCCGAACCGGATGGAAATCCTGGATCAAGTAGAGTCGGGGACGATTATCTTCACGGCGCATGGTGTATCGCCAGAGGTTCGCCGCAAGGCTCGTGAGAAGGGGCTTACGACTGTCGATGCTACTTGCCCGGATGTAACGCGTACGCATGATCTCATTCGCGAGAAGACGGCGGAAGGTTACGAGGTTATTTACATCGGGAAGAAAGGACATCCGGAGCCTGAAGGGGCAATTGGTGTTGCGCCGGACAGTGTTCATTTGATTGAGCGGGAAGAAGAAGTTCAGTCGCTTCAACTGGCGACAGACAAGATCATTATTACGAACCAGACGACGATGAGCCAATGGGACATTAAGCATATTATGAATCGATTGGTTGAGAAATTCCCATCAGCCGAAATCCATAACGAAATTTGCATGGCGACACAGGTTCGTCAAGCGGCAGTGGCGGAGCAAGCGGGAGAATGCGATCTCGTTATCGTTGTCGGCGACCCGCGCAGCAATAACTCGAACCGTCTTGCTCAGGTGTCAGAGGAGATTGCCGGTACGACGGCGTACCGCATTGGAGACTTGTCTGAGCTGGATGTGGAATGGCTGCGTGGCGTTAAGAAGGTTGGGGTAACCTCCGGCGCTTCGACGCCGACGCCAATTACGAAGGAAGTCATTGCGTTCTTGGAACAGTTCGACGAGGCGGATCCAGAGACATGGGAGAAGACGCGGACGGTAAATATGAAGAAGCTGCTTCCTCCTGTTCGAACGAAGTCGAAATCGTGAAGAAGCGGGCTTCGGTCCAAAGTAATGTAACTTCATTTCATGAAGTGCTGCATGTGCAATATGTATAGGAAAATGTGAGTGGCTCCTTCAAAGGAACTTAAATGCTAAGTTCCTTTGGGGAGTTTTTTTATTTTTTCCATGAAATCATTGGAAGCCTGTCACAAAATGGAACGGTAAGATTGTTATACATATGTGAATACATACTCATAATTGTACGAAGAAGGAGAATCATCCAATGAAAACAACGATGAAATTAGTAATTGCTACATTAAGCGGCATCCTGATGTTCGGGTCTATGAGCTTCACAGTTCAGGCGGATCCATCCCAGGCAGCGATTGACACTGCGGCTACCACATCGACTGATCAGGAGTTAACATTAGAAGAACAGAATAAGCTAGTTGAAAAGGAAGTAAGAAGAATAGGGCAAGAGGCTAAAAATCCGGGTGACGTGTATGTTGCTTTTTTTAGCAATAAAAAATTGATGTCCGGAATGGAATTCCTCTATATAATCAATCCGCTTACGTTCAAAACATACGAGGAATATATAAAAAAGGCTGCTACGTATCAAGGGGCAGTATTGCAAAAGCCGTCCAACCTGCCGAATGGATATAAGTTAGTCAAAGCGGAAATCGTGCATCCGAAGAGTAAGGAGTTCGAAGCAGAAGTCAAAAAAGAAGCCGCCATTGAGGGACAAGGAAAATTACTTTATGCGAAGAAATATGATTGGAAGGTACCGGGCGAAATCAAGCTTGAGTTTGTGAATGGGAAGAACAAGTTCCTATTGGAAATGTACACGATCGACCCGAAAACAGCGAAAAAGCAAACAGGTTATGTCTATGAACCTGCTAGCGAAAAGGCAAAATACAGTTTCCTGTCTTGGAGGGTGAAAGACAAAGCAATTACGATTCAAACGAACACGGATATGTCCAAAGAAGATCTAATCAAGCTTTCGAAAACGATGGTACTTGAGAAAAAATAATAAGCAGGGTTTCGTAATCGGACGAAGTATATCGAGTAAGCCCCGGGGAAGCTGTGAAGGATTAGCAGTTTTTCAGGGGGTTGTTTTTTGTTTTTTAGGGATTTTTTGATAATGATGTCACGAAAGGCATGGTGAGAGTTGTTATATAAGATAAGGCGTCAAAAGATTAACTAGAGAGGGGCACTTTGATATGAAAATGACAATGAAACTTGCAATCGCAACGCTAAGCGGCTTCCTATTATTTGGTTCGATGAATCTCGCAGCAGAGGCAGCGTCTTCTCGTTCGATAAGCGATATAACGTTGAAAACGGCAGCGGCTAAACCAAAGACCATGACTGAAGGCGAAAAGCTGGAGAAAGCAGAGAGGGAGAGAATCAACAAATTACTTGAAAAAAATCCGGAAGATACCTATATCTTATATGTCAGTAATGAATTGACGAAAGTTAAAGGCAAAGCAGAGGTCGACATGTTGGGCAACAGCATGCCGAAATTTAGCAAGTATGAGGACTATCTAAAGAAGGCAGCCAGTTTGAAGGAAGCAACGCTGCAAAAACCTGCTAACTTGCCTAAGGGATATGTCTTCTCCGCGGCAGAGATTGTAGGTCCATATACCGCTGATTTTGCTGCAGAATTGAAAGCAGAAGCAAAAAAATTAAACAAACAGATTTACTCTAAAAAACTGAATTGGACAACTACAAATGAAACCAAATTAGAATTCAAAAATGGAGACAATTTTATCAAAATAAGCAGCCGTAAGCCTGATGCGGTGGATAAGAAAAATTATAGTCAAGAGTATACCTATACAAGCGCGGAAAAAATGAAAAAAGATAATCCATATGTAGGCGAGAAATATCTAGTAAATTCGTTGGTTTGGATCCAACACGGCAAGCTGCTTTCCGTTCATACGAATCCAAAGAATCCAATGACGAAGGAAGAGATGATCAAGTTGGCGAAAACGATGGTCAAAAAGTAAGAATCGCCATGTTATTGCTGCGAAACGTAAGATAGTCCGATATTGAACACCCTCAGGGGAAGACGTGGATCAGCATGTCTAACCTGGGGGTATTTTCGTTGCTTAGATTGAAAATCATGTCACAAATCAAATGGTTGAAATTGTTATATAAGATGAGGTGTTAAAAAGAATAACTAGAGAGGGGCAATTAGAAATGAAAATAACGATGAAACTAGCTGTTGCAACGATAAGCGGCATTCTTTTATTTGGTTCGATGAATCTCGCAGCAGAGGCAGCGTCTTCTCGTTCGACAAGCGATATAGCGTTGAAGACGGCAGCAGCTGAACCAAAGGCTATGAGTGAAGGCGACAAGCTGGAAAAAGCAGAGCAGGAGAGAATCAGAAAATTGATTGAAAAAAATCCGGATGATACGTATATCGTATATGTCAGCGGTGGGATCAATCAACGTAAAAAAGCCAGCACATATTTTATGGGAAACGTCCAGCCACATTTTGAAAAGTATGAAGATTATCGTAAAAAAGCATCTGCCTTGAAGGAGGCAGTACTACAGCAACCGGTCGACCTGCCGGAAGGTTATCAATTCATGCAAGGAGTGATCATAGGTCCATTCAACAATGAATATGTTAAAGAAATTGAGACCGAGGCCAAGAAGTTAGGGAAGAAGATCTATTCCAAGAAAATCAACTGGACAACTTCGAACGGGATACGACTAGAGTACAAAAATGGAGACGATTATATTACATTGGGAAGCAGAAATCTTGATTCGGAGGATTTGAAGAAAAATAAACAAGGATATACCTATGTAAGTGCAGCAGAAACAAAAAAGAAAAATCCTAAACTCGAAACTAAGAATTTATGGAACGAGCTGAACTGGAGAGAAAATGGGAAGTTGTACTATATCCTAACCAATGCAGAGAATTCGCTGACGAAGGAAGACCTGATCAAGCTGGCGACAACGATGGTGAAAAAATAGTTTGTGTCCAAGCCCATGCAGTCCGAATAGGATGTGTGGGCTATCTTTTTGAGTGTGATCAACGTAATCCTTAGATTAATAGGCGTCAAATTTTTGCATGCATGATTAAGGAGATTCAGAAAAGAACCTGTTGACATTTCTGAACTACAAACGTAGTATCTAATATAACTACATGTGTAGTATAAAGAATAAATTTTTTTGGGGGTTGCATGCATGAATCACATACCACCAATTACAGATGCGGAATTGGAAGTCATGCGCGTCTTGTGGGAAAAACCAAATTGTCCTTCCAGCGAGATCGTAAAACGGATGGCGGAGCGCATGGAATGGAGTCCGAATACAAGCCGTACGCTTCTGAATCGCTTGGTGCAGAAGAAAGCGGCGGGGGTGAAGCTGGAAGAGGGTTCGAAGCGCACCCAGCTATTCTTTTCGATCATCAGCGAGCAGGAATACTTGCGATCTGAAACGACCTCATTTATGAAAAAGCTGTATGGCGGGTCATTAAAGCCGATGTTGGCCCACTTTCTAGAGGATAAGAATCTGAACGCCCAGGAAATCGAGGATCTCAAGGCTTTATTTGATGATAAACGCGGTGACAATTCGGAAAAGAGAGATTTCGAATGAGTCCGACAATGTATGAATGTTTATTATCGCTTTTCGGCTGGGTTCTCCGCGGATCTTTTATGGCCAGTATTCTTATTGTGCTGGTTCTTATCCTGCAATTTTTATTTAAAAACAAGCTTGAAGTTAGGTGGAAGTATCTGCTGTGGGTACCTGTGGCGATTCGTCTGCTGATGCCTTGGGCGCCGGAATCTTCACTTAGCCTATACAATGTTTTTTCGTTGGAGGCCATAGTTCCCGTTAGTCAAGAACAATCGCAAGCTCAACTTCCATCGGCTTGGTACAGCTTGTGGGAAGGTGCAGGGGAAAGGAGCGAAGCGGAGGCTCAAGCAGAGAATGCTGCTGATTCGGAGAAAAGCGTCCTTTTAGAAAGGAAAATAGAGGTATCCACTACCACATGGGACATGCGATTTTGGTGGAGTGGGTTCAAGCAAATGGGCTTCACCAATATGCTGATGTTAGTTTGGCTCTTGGGTGTCCTGCTTTTTGCTGCGAAAACCGTTTATGACCAGTTTCAATTGAAGCGAGCCCTTCGTGAGGGCAGAACAATTGAAACGCCTTATTTATCGACCGTGTTCCGCGAAACAAAGCAGTTAATGGGCGTAAAGCGTGATGTGAGGTTTGTGGCCAGTGAACGTATTCCCGGACCTGCCGTAGTCGGTTTTCGCAAGCCCGCGATCATAATTTCACCAAGTCTGCTTGTCACATTGCGAGGGGAACAGATTCAGTGTATTTTGGCACACGAATTTGGGCACATCCAGCGGCGGGATGTGGCGGTGAACTGGATGATGCACATTCTGCTTATTATCCATTGGTTTAATCCGTTGTTGTGGCTTGCTGTACATAAAGCAAGGCAGGATCAGGAGATGGCCTGTGATGCATGCGTGCTGGATCGGATGAGTTCACAGCCAAATCTACAGCATAACCATACATACGGGCAGACCATCATCCATGTGCTAGAGCATTTTCATTTGTCAGGCAAACAACATCAGCCGAGTCTTGCCGGATTGTCCGCTACACATAAACAAATGAAGAGAAGATTGCTAATGATCAAGCGATTTCATAAAAAATCCTATCATTTGTCCATATTCGGGATGGCGATTATGATTGCACTTGGCAGCGTGACGCTGGTAAATGCGAAGGGAAACGATGTTGATGCTGCCGAGTCCCCAGCTGTAAACGAGATCGCCATGAAAACGGCGGCAACTAAACCAGAAGCTGAAGGTGAAGGGAAGAAGCTGGAGAAAGCGGAGAAAGAGAGAATCGCCAAATTGCTTGAAAAAAATCCGGATGATACGTATATCGTATATGTCAGCAATGAAGTAAAAGGGGGTCTCCCCGTTGAGGGTTTTTCTCTTTCTGAATTTAATCTCATGGGAAGTCCTTCTCCTAGCTTCGATACCTATGAGGCTTACCTCCAAAGAGCATCAGCTTTGAAAGAGGCGGTACCGCAGCAGCCGGCTGACTTGCCGGATGGTTATATCTTTAGCAGAGCGGAAATTGATAACGTGTTCACTTCAAAGGACTTTGCACCAGTAAAGGCCGAGGCTAAAAAGCTGGGCAAACAGGTATATTCGAAGAAAATGAATATAACAAATAGCGATCATATCTCGCTAACGTTCACAAATGGTGAAGACTTTATCAATATAACGAGTTTCCATTGGAAGGAGAAAGATTTAGAAGAATATAAAAAGAGGAAAGAAAAGGAATATCTCTATACATCCGCGAAAGACATGGAAAAGAAAAATCCGAATCATGAAGGAAGAAATTATCTTAGTTGGAGAGAATACGGCAAAAGTTTCCAAATTGTAACCAATCCGAGTAATCCATTGACGAAGGATGAGCTGATCCAGTTAGCGAAAACGGCAGTAGAAAAATAGATTTTTAATCGATATATTTTTTAGAAATGATGAAAATGGTTACAGAGTCTAAGGACTTGTAAAAAGCCCATGCAGTCGGAATAGAGTGCATGGGCTATCTTTTTGCGTGTGATCCGCAAGTGGATATAGAAAGAAAAAATCACACAAATCATGTTGACATTTATAAACTACAGATGTAGTATGTAATTAAACTACGGTTGTAGTTTATGAGTCATAATCAAAAATGAGAGGAGTACTACAAAATGAAAGTAGCATCAAAAGTGGCAATTACAGCACTAAGCAGCATTTTAATGTTGGGTTCTTCTTCAGTAAATCTCATGGCAGAGGCGGCCCCATCTCGTACTTCAAGCAATATCACTGTGAAAACAGCTGCCGTCAAACCAGAGTTGATAAGTGAAGGTGAAAAGTTAGTAGTAGCAGAGAAGGATAAGATTAACAAATTGCTGGAAGGGAATCCGAATGATTCGTACATTTTATATGTCAGCAGTGAATTGAAGAAAGAAAAAGACAGTATTCCGGAAGGATGGATTTCTTTTTCAGAAGTTTCTTTTATGGGAAGCCCCCGATCTCAAAGTTTCGATACTTATGAGGATTACCTCAAAAGAGCATCGACCTTGAAAGAGGTGGTGCCACAGCAGCCAACTGACTTCCCGGAAGGTTATAGCTTAACTAAAGCAGATATTTATTCTGTGTTCACTCCCCAGGACTTAGCAGCAATAAAAGCCGAGGCTAAAAAGCTGGGTAAACAGGTATATTCGAAGAAAATGAACCTGATAAAAAGCGACCATATCTCGTTATCGTACACGAAAGGACAAGACTTTATTAATATATCAAGTTTTCATTGGGACGAGAAAGATTTAGAAGAATATAAGAAGAAGAAGGAAAAGGAATATAGCTATACATCAGCGAAAGACATGGAAAAGAAAGATCCGAATCACGGAGGAAGAAATTATCTTAGTTGGAGAGAAGGCGGCAAAAGCTTCCAAGTGGAAACCAATAAGAACAATCCGTTGACGAAGGAAGAGTTGATCATATTAGCAAAAACGGCAGTAAAAAAAATAGATATATAGACGGAATTACTGTACAAGCCCATGCAGCTAAATAGAATACATGAACCAAATCCACTCTAATAAACTACAGTTGTAGGTTTTGGGGAGGACTCAAAATGAGAGGAGCGGTATAACATGAAAGCAGCATCAAAAGTAGCAATCACAGCACTGAGTAGTATTTTTTTGTTGGGTTCTTCGGTGAACCTTAAGGTAGAGGCGGCCCCATCCCAACCTTCAAGCAATATCACCTTACAGACGGCAGCTGCTAAACCAGCGGCGATTAGCAAAGGTGAAAAGTTAGTAAATGAAGAGAAGGAGAAGATAAATAAATTATTGGAAAAAAATCCAAATGATTCGTACATTTTATATGTCAGCAAGGAATTAAAGAAAGAAAAAGACAGTCTACCAGCTGGGAAGATTTCCCTCTCAGAATTTACCTTCATGGGCAGCCCCCGATCTCAAAGCTTCGATACGTATGAGGCTTACATCAAAAGAGCATCGGCCTTGAAAGAGGCGGTGCCGCAGCAGTCGGCTGACTTGCCGGAGGGTTATCGTTTAAGTAAAGCGGATATTATTTCTGTGTTCACTCCTAAGGATTCAGCAGCAATAAGAGCCGAGGCTAAAAAGCTGGGCAAACAGGTATATTCGAAGAAGCTGAATGTGATCAAAAGCGACCATATCGCTCTATCGTACACGAAAGGAGAAGACTTCATTAATATATTGAGTTTTCATTGGGACGAGAAAGATTTAGAAGAATATAAAAAGAAAAAAGAAAAGGAATATCTGTATACATCCGCGATAGAAATGGAAAAGAAAGATCCGAATCACGAAGGAAGTAATTATCTTAGTTGGAGAGATGGTGGAAAGAGCTTTCAAATTGTAACCAATAAGGATAATCCGTTGACGAAAGAAGATCTGATCAAGCTGGCGAAAACGACAGTGAAAAAATAGCTATATATATTCATATTCGTTCATACGTATAAGCCCATGCATTCCGAATAGGATACATGGGCTTTTATATGGTTAAAAACACAAAACAGGTTGACATTGTAAAAGTACAATTATAGCATGAGTATAACTACATGCGTGGTCTTGAACGATTGAGTTTGGAGGTTTCATGAATGAATAAAGTACCGCCTATTACGGATGCTGAACTGGAGGTTATGCGCGTATTGTGGGCGCATCCCGATTGTCCTTCCATTGAGGTAGTCAATCAAATGACGGATTTGATGGAGTGGAGCCCGAATACGACTCGGACGCTCCTGAGCCGATTGGTTCAGAAAGAAGCAGCCGGTGCAAAGCTGGAGAAGGGGTCGAAACGAAACTATTTGTACTACCCGCTTATCAGCGAGCAGGAGTACCTGCGATCCGAAACCAAATCCTTCATGAAAAAGCTGTATGGCGGAGCTTTGAAGCCGATGGTGGCCAACTTTTTGCAGGATAAAAAGCTAAATGCACAGGAAATCGAGGATTTAAAATCGTTATTTGACGAGAACCGTGATGACGGTGGATCAAAAAAGAGCGATACCTAAATTCGAATTCATGCGCTACAACCCTTGGAGAAGACGGCGATACAGCCAGTCTTATTTCAAGGGATTTTTTATTTATTTGATAAAAAGTCGATTTGTGTCACAATTCTTGTTTTTAAGTTGTTCATATAGATGAGAAGAAAATTTCCATAATAGAGGTGCAAGGGAGAATTGGTTTATGAAAATGACGTCAAAACTAGCCATTGCAGCAATATGCGGGTTGCTTATGTTCAGCTATGTGAACAATGCCGCGGAGGCGGCGCCAGCCAAGAGTACAATTGACTATACCGTGAAAGGCCCTTCGGGAGAGCCGAAGGTCTTTGAAGATGAGTTGGCAAGACTGCACAAGCTGGTTGAGCAAAATCCGGGTGATGCTTATGCCGTATTTATCGACAATGAAAAAACGAAAAGCAAGGGGCAGGAAATTATCTTCACCGGATATGTCTCCCCTTCATTTGACACCTATGAGGATTATGTAATGAAGGCCACTGATTTGAAAGGAACCGTATTGATAGAGCCTGCAAATCTGCCAGAAGGGTATTCCTTTACGAAAGCAGAAGTACGGTGTCCATATAGTCCGCAATTTAAGAACGATTTGCGAGCAGAAGCCAAAAAGAAAGGTTTAGCGGTGTTGTCTAAGAAATATGAATGGACGGAAGCGGGGCAAGTTGTACTGAAATATATGAACGGTGAGGATACGTTGCTTTTGGAATATATTGCACTTGGTTCGAAAGCATCCCCTGCCCAGAAAGGGTATCATTATCAAACTGCTGAAGAGGCAAGACAAAGGTTGCAGCCAGAATATCGGGATAGCCCGCAGCAAAACACACTTCTATGGACGGAACAAGGCAAGCAATTTCGAATTATAACCAACGAAGGGAATACATTGACGCAGGAAGACTTAATCAAACTTGCGGAAACGATGATTGTCAGAAAATAATGTCACAGTTTAGGGGACTGATGTTGTTATATATATTGGATAACCCAAAAATGAAAAGGAGATGGGATTATGAGTACATATAAACAATCATTATTGAAGAAGATGATAGCAGTAACTTGTATGGCAGCTATATTGGGTACAGGTGCAGGAATGGCTGTCGTTGATTTGCCTACCGCAAGTGCAGCGGCATCCGGATCGAGTGTGTTACAGGAATGGGGAGACTCTGGGGCAAAGGCAGCCAGCAAAAAAGGCTTGACCACAGTGAAAAATGCGAAGGCAACAAAAGATGGAGTTACATTGATCGTGCCTGAGCTTATGTACGACGGTGCCCGCTTTGTCATGGTGTTGAAGGCCGAAGGCGGAGAGAATCCGCTATATGCTAGTAAGAGCTATCTGCTGAATGGACAGCCGCTTCAGGTGGACAAGCTGGCGATGATGGCAAGTTCAGTTCCTGTGGAAAATGGAAAAGAGAATAATATGTGCATGGTTGAGTTTACAAATGCCATCGATCCGAAAACGGGAGAGCCTATTCTTCCGAATGAGTTCGAGCTAACAATTAATGCGAAGTTTGAGGCAGCAGAGGTGTCCCTAGTCATTCCGGTGAAAAACATCTCCAAACGGGATATTAACATACAGCCGAATGCAAAGAAAAATACGCAGAAATTCAGTTACGAAGTAATGAATCTGCGAATGACCGACGCGACGACAATGCTGCAGATTCACAGCAAGGGAGAAATTCCAAGCAGCAGCACGAAGCGACCGAATAAGTATCATCAATCCAAAATGTATTACGAAATCGTAGACGATAAAGGCAACGAGTTAGTTCAGTTCAGACTGGGCACGTATGCGAAAAAGCCGGATAAAGAGTATAATGAAAAAATCATGTATGCTCCATCTGTTTCTGGGACTAAATTTATTACTGTAAAACCATTTACTCTTTTTGTCGATAAGAACGGGTTGCCTCTTGAGGATAAAAAACGAAACATGATAAAGGACTACCACAAAGCACTGGAAATGAAAATTCCGGTTACTTCATAAAAAGTCATAAAAAATAATAGGAAGGAACTTATCACGAAAAGCCCGAGAAAAAACCGCGTAAATCGCGGTTTTTTTTATTTTTTTACACGGCACTTATTGACAACATGAAAGCTGAGGGTTATATTTCACTTATTAAGTACTTAGTAAATTAAGTGTTAAACTAATGTCTATTACATCTTAAAAGGGTCAAGGAGGTTCGAAATTTATGGATGTCCGATTGGAAAATGACTTGGTGTTTTGGATTCATCATGTGGGAAAAGGAGACATCTCTCTGGTTGGAGGAAAGGGGGCGAATCTCGGGGAAATGATCCGGGCAGGATTTCCGATTCCGCGAGCTTTTAGTATATCGGCTTTGGCATATAAGCGTCAGATTGAGCAAACGATTATCGCAAGTAAGCTGGAAGAATTGGAAAGAGAACATAGCCATGATCCGGAATATCAAAGCCATTCTTCCAGAAAATTGTTTTTGGAAACACCAATGCTTCCAGAGATTGAGGAGCGCATTCGCGAATATTATCGCCAATTGGGCAACGAAGTCAGGGTGGCAGTGCGATCCTCGGCTACCGCTGAAGATTTACCTGAGGCGTCTTTTGCCGGACAACAAGAGACCTTTCTGGGTGTTCATGGAGAAGAGGCTTTGCTCCACTCCGTTCGGGAATGTTGGGCTTCCTTGTGGGGAGAAAGAGCTGTACATTACCGCAATCAACAGGGATTTACCCACAGCTCCGTTGCATTGAGTGTCGTTGTGCAAGAAATGGTGGACTCCGATGCTGCGGGCGTTCTGTTCACAGTCAATCCCTTGAATAGTTGCCACGATCAGATGTTAATTACGGCGAGCTTAGGTCTCGGTGAAGCTGTAGTGTCTGGAATTGTTACCCCAGATACCTATCGGATTGCGAAGGAAACCCTTGGAATCATTGATTGCGAAATTGGAAAAAAGGAAGAGATGGTAGTCCAACAGGAGCAGGGAAGTGTCGTCGTGCCGGTTCCACTCCAGTTACAGACGAGACCTTGTTTGTCGGATTCGATGGTTATTGATCTTTGTCGCATAGCCAAAAAAGTGGAGGAGCATTATGGTTCGCCGCAGGATATCGAGTGGGCCGTGAAACATGACCGAATTTACTTGCTTCAGTCCCGTCCTATAACAACATTGCACAGCTTGCAGCATGCAACAGATGGAGCGATCCGTCTTCCCGATGAAGACGAGCAGGTGTACGCTGGTTGGATTTATCTCGGACGAATTCCTCGTTTTGCTCGTAAGCGATTTTTACCCGTACTCGTTGACCATTTTCCTGAGCCGCTGCGTCCGCTAGATTTTGATAGTAGTCTTACTCCAGCTCTTGCCGGAGTAAGGAGGGCAGCAAAAGAATTAGGTATAGAAATGCCTGAAGATATTTCCTATCAGCATCCGACTGGACTAATTTTATTCAATCCGCCTGTTCCAGCCAACTTGCGAACGATAGCTGCTCTTCCGGTTGCCTGGTTGAAGCTGAAAGGCTGGATCAAGTATGACCCGTTGCAAGAGTGGCTGCAGGTAGACCAACCGTATTTGCGTTCCCTGCTTCCTGTTGAATCCGTCCATCTGGATTCCTCACCGCAAGATTTGGTTAGGGAGATTAAGAAATTGGAAGGGGTGATAAGTGAGCTTATGTATCGCCGTTTCCGAAAATATATGGCCGCTGGCGTCAGGGCCCAGAGCAATCTGGACAAGATGCTTCATCGTGCGAATGTAAAGCAAGTCTATTTAATGAAGCAAAAATTGCTGCAGGCTCTGGATTATAAAACGGCTGTTGCAAACCGGGACATGAAGGAGTTAGCTAGAGTTGCGGTTGCCAGTCCTGTTGTTTTGGACATATTGGAGAAGCAGCCGTTTGGCAGAATGTACGAGACTATTATGAATAGTGATGGCTGTAGGGCATTCAAGGAAGCGATTGGACGCTTCTTGAGCAAACACGGATGCCGATGTGCATCAGGAATGGAACCGCAGCCGAGCTATCCGTCATGGAGAGATGAGCCTGACAACGTCTTAAGCATGGTCCAAGCTCTGATTCAACATCCAGAGGGGCTGATTGATGATAAGAAGGAACGAACAGAAGAATATCATAATGCCCGTGCGGAAATCGTACGACGATTGAAAAAGCCGCAATGGATTGAAACATTCGAAAAGGCGCTGGATATGACTAGGGGATTTTGGGTCGCTCGCGAGGCTACGTTGGATATGTACGAAGAGATTGTTGCGATTCTACGCGACCGTATCAAGCGAGTTGCTGCGTGGCTCATAGCAGAAGAGAAAATACGGGATGAACGGGATCTGTATTTTGTTACGTTCAATGAATTGGAGAGGATGATTGCTGACAAACATGAAGCGAAAATGGCGGAACTCGCACTTCAGCGCCGAGAAGTATGGAACCGAATGAATAATTACAGAAATTCCGATGTCATCAATAAGTCAGAAATTGAAGAAAAAGTACTCTCTGGAGCCGGGGCAAGCCAAGGTGAAGCTCAAGGTGTCGTTAAGGTGATTCGAGGGCCTCAAGAGTTCCATAAACTGAAGCGGGGAGATATTCTCGTATGCGCGAATACGAATCCAGCTTGGACACCGCTTTTCTCTGTAGCTGCAGCTGTTGTAACGGATACAGGTGGCGTATTGTCACACTCGGCAATTGTAGCCAGAGAATATGGCATTCCTGCGGTCATGGCATGCGAAAATGCTACGAAATTCCTTTCTGATGGTGATCGGGTTATCGTGAACGGAACAACAGGCATGGTACAACTGTTGCGATGAAGGCGGGGGGGCGACATGAGGCATAACTTTACTATCATTTGTATGATTATTGGAACATTTGTGGTTCCGCTCAATTCATCCATGGTTGCATTAGCTCTGGAACCAATAGCAAACGAGTTCCAAGTGCCGCTTTCCCAAGGGGCATGGGTCGTCACGATATATCTAATAGGGATGGCTGTCTTTCAAATCTTCGGAGGACGATTCGTGGATCGATTCGGCAGCATGCCAATTCTTTTTAGCGGTACAGTCATGTTTGCGTTAGGAACAATAATATGTTGGCTTGCTCCGACCTTTATGGGCTTGTTAATAGGCAGACTCATCCAAGCGAGTGGGGGCGCTGCACTCGTGCCAGCTAGTTCTGTACGATTGCGTGAGATGACGCCGATTGAAAGACAAGGGAGAATGTTTGGATTGTTAGGGGCTGCAGCTGGGATAGGAGCTGCACTAGGACCGCCGCTAGGTGGCTTATTTATTCATTATTATAATTGGCGTTTCCAATTTACGGTTACATTAATACTGATGCTTTTTCCTATTACGTTAATAGCGAATAAGAACCTAATATGCCGATCTAGAAAGACGAAAAAGAAAATAAGGCAAACGAATGATTTTGTACTTCTTCGATTAGTAAGGGAGCTGTTTAAAATTCGCTCCTTTCGAGCTGCTGCTGCATCGGTATTCTTAAACAATTTCATGGTGTATCTGTTGCTGATGTGCGTGCCATTGCTTGTAAAAGAAAAGTGGTATTTTAATTATGCAGGAAGTGGAACGGTAATGCTTGTCTTCTCCGTCACTATGATCGCAGCTACAGCAGCAGGAGGTGCAATGAGCGATCGATTTGGAAAGCGCCCAGCCGTTCTCGCCGGATGTATACTCGCTGCCATTGCGGGTGGACTACTCTTGATAGCAAGCTCAAGCCAACTATTAGCACTGTTTATTGTTGGTGTCGGTTTGGCTGGGCTTAGCCTCGGAAGTGGAAATGCATCAATACAGGCAACGGCATTGGAGGCTGGAGAAGCACAAGGAGCAGGAATAGCGGCTGGAATTTATTATGTCATACGATACCTAGGTTCGATTGTATCTACGTTATGGCTATCCATAGCATCTATCGATGGGTCAGCAGTAAACTTCTCCTTGCTGTTGGCGGGGTTTATGGTCAGCGCCATCGCGGCAATACCTTGTGCTATTGGTATACCTATGAAAACAAGCGCTGCTTCGGAGAAAAATTGACATGTATAGATTGATTTGTTAGTTTGATAGTAAATCGGTCTAAAAGTTTCTAAAAGCTCAGCTAGACTTTTTGAACATGAAATATTCGTTAAATGGAGCTGCAAATGACAAAAATCACTCTTCGTCAACAAAAAGCACTTGAAACCAAGAACAAATTAATCGATTCTGCGTTAAGAGTTTTTTCTGAAAAGGGATATGACTCAAGCACGATCAAAGATATCGCTCGTGAAGCAGAGGTCACGGACGGATTAATCTATCATTATTTCAACTCCAAGGAAGAATTGCTCTGGGCAATTTTAGAGAAGCACACCATTAATCATGAATTGAAGAATACAGCAACTATGGATTCCTTGAAAAATCAACCATTAGATGTGATGCTCAATATGTATTTTGCAAATTTGATGGATATGCTGCATGACAAAAAAGAGCTAATTGTCATGTTTTTCGGAGAAGCGCAACGAAATCAAGAAGTACGGAATCGGCTTGTTATGACGATAGAAGAGGGAATACAGCCTTTGTATCAATTATTGAAACAGCATGTGAGTAAGGATGATGAATACCTCTTCTCTGCAATACGCAATGTCCAGATGACATTGGTCATGTACTTCTTATTATATGGTAGATTTCAAACCGAACCCATGGAGAGAACTCGTTATATTCATATAACTGTTCAGCAGTTCATGCAAGTGATTTCGCTATGAGAAGAGCCATATATGGTTGTGCTAATGTTTTAATAGCTGCCTCAATGAGAATGAGGATGCGAAGGAATCGTGCCTATTCAGCACGATTCTTTTTTATATATGACGAATTGTCAAAACTCCGATTGTGACAACTTACTCGAAAAATAGTTGCATCAAAAGGGTTGACGATCCGGTAGTTGTTCTGTATAGTTTCTTTAACAGTTAAAAGCATAAAAGCTTATACGCATTAAAGTACTAAAGTAAATGTAAAAGTAAAACTACAATAAGAAGTGTCATCGATGAACGCATTTCTGCTTTAAGGGGTTAACTGGCACTGCGCATAGAAAGGGTGTACAATCATGATTGTTATTGTAAATAATGAGACATCTGAAGAACAGATTGCGAATATAGCCAGCATCATTGAAGGGCAAGGCAATCAAGTTCATATATCCCGTGGCACGGCTCATACGGTAATTGGGATAATTGGACATGCGGAGCCGAAGCTGGCAGAACATCTTAGACAAATGAAGGGCGTAGAGAACGTGGTTAAAATTACGAAATCATACAAGTTGGCAAGTCGTGACTTCCATCCGGAAGATACGGTAATTGAAATCCGTGGCGTGAAAATCGGCGGCGGCAATTTGGTAGTTATGGGTGGGCCGTGTGCAGTTGAATCGCCTGCTCAAATCAATGAGATTGCACGGTTGGTGAAGGCGGCGGGCGGACAAATTCTGCGCGGAGGAGCATTCAAGCCGCGTACAGGGCCGTACAGCTTCCAAGGGGTAGGCGTAGAAGGACTTGAGATGATGAAGGAAGCGGGCGAGAAGCACGGACTTCTTACCATTACAGAAGTGATGACGCCTGAGTATGTAGATATTTGTGCGGAGCATGCGGATATTTTGCAGGTAGGTACACGGAATATGCAGAACTTCGATCTGCTGCGCAAGCTAGGAGAATGCGGCAAGCCAGTACTGCTTAAGCGCGGCTTCAGCGCAACTTATGACGAGTGGCTCAATGCCGCAGAATATATATTGGCAGGCGGCAATCCGAATGTCATGCTGTGTGAGCGCGGTATTCGCACATTCGAGACGTATACACGGAATACATTTGATTTGACCGCAATACCGGTTATGAAGCAGCTTAGCCACTTGCCGGTCATTGCCGATCCAAGCCATGCGACAGGACGTCGCGAACTGGTAGAGACGATGTCGAAGGCATCTGTGGCTGCAGGTGCGGACGGTCTTATTATTGAAATGCATACCGATCCAGACAATTCGATGACAGGCGATGGGGTGCAGTCCCTCTTCCCGGATCAATTTGCTGGCTTGCTGCGCGAGTTGGAGCAGCTTGCTCCACTGTGCGGCAAAACATTCGAAACGAAGAAGATGGAGCCAACCTTTTTTGATACATGGGAAAAATAAAGGCGACGTAAGGCGTAAAGCGAGAGGTAAGAGGTAGACCTACATCATTGGGTTTGCCTCTTTTTTATATCCTTTCAAATATAAAACTATATACTTTTAAATCAAAATATATATAATATGCTTAGAAGTGAATTTAAGAAAAGGAAGTTTTCGCATATGACATTAACAATGGGCTTTATCGGGTTTGGGAAGTCAGCCAACCGATATCATTTGCCTTACGTGAATACGCGTGAGCATATAAAGGTAAAAACAATTTATGTCCGGCACGTTAACGAACAATTAGCGGCTCCATATCGCGAAAAGGGTGTTGCCTTCACCACTGATTTGGATGAACTATTGAACGACAAAGAAATTCAATTGGTGACGATCTGTACGCCAGCACACACGCACTACGAATTGGCGAAACGAGTTATACTTGCAGGGAAATCAGTTATCGTTGAAAAACCATTCTGCGATACCGTTGAACACGCGAAAGAATTATTAGCTTTAGGCCGCGAAAAAGGTGTAGTCGTGATGCCTTACCAAAACCGTCGCTTCGATGGTGATTTCTTAGCTGTGAAGCAGGTCGTTGAACAAGGCTTCCTTGGCGACATTATGGAAGTTGAATCGCATATTGATTATTTCCGTCCTGGTTCAATCAGCCGCGAAGGTTCGAAAGAAGAAGGTTCATTCTATGGATTGGGTATTCACATGATGGATCGCATGGTTTCGCTATTCGGACGTCCAGATGTGGTGACCTACGATATTCGCAATAATGAAGTGGCAGGTGCGATTGATAACTATTTCGATGTGGATCTTCATTACGGACACCAATTGAAAGTTAAACTGAAAACCAACCATGTCGTAGCAAAAGATTATCCGCGCTTTATCGTTCACGGAACAAATGGCTCATTCATCAAGTACGGTGAAGATCAGCAGGAAAATGATCTGAAAGCAGGCATTATGCCTGAGAGTGCAGGCTTTGGCGAAGATTCACCGATGTACTATGGCATTGCAAAATACCGGAACGCGAACGGTGATTGGATTGAAAAACAAATCAAAACTCCGCTTGGCGATTACGGCCGTTTCTATGATGCAGCATATGAAACCATCGTACATGGCGCAGCAAAGCTTGTGAAAGACGAAGAAGCGATAACAAGCATGGAAATCTTGGAGAACGGATTTGCAGCACCATCCCCTTCCGTTTATAAGCTTGAGGCATTGCAGTTGAATGAATAGAAGGTGTCTAAGCAGAACATCCAGCACATAGGAGGCGAGGGAATGGCAAGCGGGTCTACGCAAGTAAAATACCTCGCCATTTACCAAAAAATCAAACAGCAGATTTTAGACGGTGAGTATAAAGTCAATGAGAAAATCCCAAGCAGCCCGATCCTTGCTGAAGAATTCGATGTGTCGGTTCTCACCATCAAAAAGGCGTTGGATCTGTTGGTTCGTGACGGCTACATCATCCGCCGACGGGGCAGCGGAACGGTGGTACAGGATTGGCATCAGCAGGAGAAGGCGCGAATGATTCAGACCTTAACCGGTACGAAAGCTGTATACGGCAGTGAGGTTGAAAGCAAGATCATCGAGTTTGTAATTGTCGGCGCAGATGTAACCATCGCTGGAAATTGGGGATTGCAGCCGGCGATTTTGTCTATAAAATCATCCGCCTCCGCATCATTCACGGTATTCCAACGATTATGGAGCATACTTGGATGCCGGTTTCGATCATACCAGGTGTTGAAGCTTCGGTTCTAGAGCAGTCAATTTACTCGCACATACAAAACAAGCTTGGTCTTGAAGTGGGGACATCGATTGTCCGGGTCAAAGGAATCCGCCCAGATGAAAGGGAAAAGCAGTTTATGGACGTGCAGGATCAGGATTTCCTGATGCGGGTCGAACAGGTAGCCTACCTGACTGACGGACGCACCTTTGAGTACTCTTACGCCGACCATCTGCCAGAAACCTTTGAATTTGAAACTGTCATTACCGCGAAGAATTATAAAGAATCATAGACGTAACAGGATGGAGCGATTTTTTTGCCCATCCTGTTTTTATTTATCCTCAATGAAGCGTTAACCTCAGAAACACTTTTGTAGCCCGGTTTCCTTGGGAAATCTCGAATGCGTTCAGGAATGAAGATTGATCGATGAACCTCCAGGTGTAGAAGTTTATGCTGGTGTAAGCATGAAAAAATACGGATATAAAAGATGATTTCTTAGACGAGTAAGGAATTGAAGCAGCTGAAATATTTCATGATAAAACTTATCTATATGTGTGATTGTGCAAATAAAATGAATGATAGGTTATGTACCGAAACGTAGTGTGTTGATAAAAATGAGTTCAAACGATGAGGTATTGATGAAGTTAGTCTAAAATATACCGGAATGATCAGGAGTATTTAAGGTGTGTAGGGAATGAAATCAATTTTAATGTCAGATAATCTTACACGCAATAAAAAAATACCTTACATGAGTATTGACGAAAGAGCATCCAGCTACATATAATAATTTCAACAAATAATACAAAGTGAACATTCGGATGGAAAAGATATGAAATGTTCGGATTGGGGAGGAATCGAGATGTCAGTCAATACCGTGTTGGAGTTAATGAAAGAGAAACAAATTGAGTATGTGGATTTTCGTTTTATTGATCTGTTAGGTCGTGCGCATCATATCAGCTTGCCTGCATCCGAAGTGGATGAGAGCACGTTCGAGAACGGCGTTGCGTTTGACGGCTCCTCGATTACGGGTTTCCGTGGAATTGAAGAATCCGATATGGTCATGATGCCGGATACGGAGAGCAGCTATGTCGATCCATTTACGGCACGTCCGACGCTCATTATTATGTGCAACATCTTCACGCCTGACGGCGAGCGTTATGAGCGTGATCCTCGCAGCATTGCACAGAAGGCGGAAGAGTATTTGGCAACCACAGGAGTAGGCACGGATGCTTACTTTGCGCCAGAATCTGAATTTTTCATCTTCGATGATGTTCGTTATGAGAATACAATGAACAGTTCTTCCTTCTTCGTCGATTCCGAAGAGGCTTCTTGGAACACGAACCGTAAGGAAGAGGGAGGGAACCTGGGCTTCAAGATTCATACAAAAGGCGGATATGTACCCGTAGCGCCAATCGATACACAACAAGACTTGCGCAGTGAGATGTGCAGCCTGCTGCAAGAAGCAGGACTTCGCATTGAACGTCACCACCATGAGGTTGCAACGGCAGGGCAAGGCGAGATCAACTTCCGCTTTGATTCACTGACGCGTACTGCAGATAACCTGATGAAGTATAAATATATTGTGCACAACACGGCACGCCGCTTCGGGAAAGTAGCGACCTTCATGCCGAAGCCGCTGTTCGGGGATAACGGAAGCGGGATGCATGTGCATCAATCAATCTTTAACGGCGATACACCGTTGTTCTATGAAAAGGGCGGCTATGCGAACTTGAGCGAGATGGCGCTGCATTATATCGGTGGAATTTTGCACCACGCGCCAGCACTTATCGCATTGACGAATCCGAGTACGAACTCCTTCAAGCGACTTGTGCCAGGATATGAAGCGCCTGTAAATCTCGTATTCTCGAAAGGCAATCGTTCTGCGGCTGTACGTATTCCGGTAGCGGCTGTTACACCGAAGGGATGCCGGATTGAGTTCCGTACACCGGATTCTACGGCGAATCCGTATCTGGCTTTCGCTGCAATGTTGATGGCAGGTCTCGACGGAATCAAGCGCAAGCTGGATCCTACAGAGCTTGGTTATGGTCCATATGACCGCAATATTTATGAACTGTCGGATGCGGAGAAGCGTGAGATTCGCAGCGTTCCAGCGACGATGGAAGAATCACTTGATGCGCTTGAAGCTGACTATGAATTCTTGCTTGAAGGCGGCGTATTTACCAAAGCATTTATCGAAAATTATCTGCATATCAAACGCAAGGAAGCCAAATCCGTAGCGATCCGCATCCATCCGCAAGAATATAGCCTGTACTTTGATTGCTAATATCCATATTTATATCGTCATAGCCTTCGTGTCCCTAGCGGATACGGGGGTTTTTGTTTTTGGAACTTACTACGAACAGCAGCTTATTTTCTTCATGTTGTCCCTGGTTCCACAATTTTTATTTGACGGCATCGGGCATTAGAAGTTATCATGTTACTGAAATTACTTAAACGTTTAAGTTGAGTTAACCTGTCATGATGTGAAAGACGTTTCTGCTTGAATTCAACAACTAATAGATGGGATGGGAGGGGAAGAAAGTGTCTAAACGCTTCTTCATTTCAATGTTGATGGTCTCATTGTGCACCATGATACTGCTCTCGGCTTGCGGCGTACAGCATGCGACCTCAACATCTCCGGAAGCTGAAGGGAAGAATGCACATCAGGGAGAAGGGGAAGCCGGATCGCAGCCGGAGAAGGGAGCCCATTTGCTCGTATGGGAATCGAAGGGGCCTGAACTGGATTTTTTGAAAGCGGTCGCAGAAGATTTCGAACAGGAATATGGGATTGGTGTAAAAGTAGTGGCGGTTCCGTCAATCGACGCTGTCACGAAGCTGACGACAGATGGACCGGCCGGAATCGGAGCCGACGTGTTTTCCGCGCCGCATGATCATTTGGGGAATGCCGTCATGGCAGGGCTCGTGCTGCAAAATGATGTATACGACGAACAAATGAAACATCAAATTATGGATTCCGCCCTAGAAGGTGTCACCTATGATGGGGTGTTCTACGGTTTTCCAACCGCGATCGATACGTACGCGCTGTACTACAATAAAAAACTGCTGAATAAAGCTCCTGCCACTTATCAAGAGCTCATTCGGTTCGCTGATACGTATAACGATCCAAAAAACAAACAGTACGCCTTTATGTGGAATGTGGGGCAATTGTATCAGTCTTACTCGTTTCTGGCAGGCTACGGGGGATACATCTTTGGCAATGGAGGGAAGGATGCTCGCGATATCGGCTTGAGCAATGCGGAATCGATTGCAGGAGCCGAGTTCTTTCAATCTTTGAAAAAAATACTGCCTGTCAACAGCAACGATATGAACGACAATATCATTACCGGATTTTTCATGGAAGGGAAAACAGCTGCTATCATAGGAGGGCCTTGGCTCATGACGGACGTGAAGAGCGCGGGCATCGATTTCGGAGTGGCGCCGCTTCCTCTGCTGCCTAATGGAGAACATCCACGAAGCATGTCCGGCATCCGGGCGCTGTATGTGAGTTCCTATACCGAATATCCGGTTGCTGCGAAGCTGTTTGCGAGCTATGCGACCTCTCGCAAAAATCTCGTCAAGCGATATGAAATGACAACACAGCTGCCGCCGAGACAAGACATGATGGAGGAGCCGAGCATCAAGGGGAATGCGAACGCACTTGCCTTTCTGGAACAAACGAAGCATTCTGCTCCAATGCCGTCCATCCCAGAAATGGGCAACGTATGGGTGCCGGCGGGGGCTGCCCTTGCTGCAATATGGAATGACAATCAACAACCAGGCGAAGTTTTAAAGAAGGCAGTCGAGCAGATCAATACAGCGATTCAGACAAAAAAATAGGGTGCTCAAAATCGGACTTTTTAAACTACATCTAAAAAATCGACGAAGGCGGTCTTCCGAATGGAACTGACAACAGGTGCCCGTCGGCATCGGACGAAAGCGGCTGTATTCTCCGCTGTGTGTATCGGATTAGGCCAGCTGTACAACAAGCAGTATATGAAGGGCTTGCTGTGGATGATCGCGGCACAGTTATTCTTTTGGATCTACTATCCGATTGCTTATCGAGGAATAAGAGGGCTGATAACGTTAGGCGACGCGCCTACGAAGGTGGTTGCCGGACAAGTGTTCAAAGGCGATCATTCTATTTTCATGATGATTGAAGGACTTATTACGTTGGTGCTCATTCTCTTGTTCGCCGGGTGCTATGTCCTGAATATTTATGACGCAAAGAGAAACGGAGCATTGCGGGATGAAGGACACCCTGCTCCGGGGTTCATCGAATCCATCAAGCAGACGAAGCTTCGGCATTTCCCATATCTGCTGCTGCTGCCTTCTATCTGCTTCGTGCTGTTCGTAACGGTAGTGCCGCTCATCTTCAATGTGCTGATTGCCTTCACGAATTATTCGGCTCCGAACCATATTCCCGACCGCAACCTAGTAGATTGGACGGGGCTAAGCTCGTTTTATGATTTATTTGCACAAGAAGCGTGGCGCAACACCTTCTTCGGCATTTCGGTGTGGAACATCATCTGGGCTGCGGCCTCTACGGTGTCCGTCTTTTTTAGCGGGCTGCTGCTAGCATTGATGGTGAACCATCCAAAAGTCAAATTCAAAAAATTTTGGCGTACGATGTTCATTTTGCCGTGGGCGGTTCCGCAATTTATATCGATTCTGGTATTCAGGGTTCTGCTGAACGGTTCATTCGGGCCTGTGAACGATATGATCACCAAGCTCGGCTTCGCGCCGGTACCTTGGTTGTCTGATCCGACGATGGCCAAGTTTACGATTCTGCTCGTGAACTTGTGGTTCTCCACTCCGTTCCTGATGGCATTGATGTCAGGGGTATTAACGACAATGCCGAAGGACTTGTACGAAGCTGCCGCTGTGGATGGAGCTACTGGTACGCAGAGATTCGTCAAGCTGACGCTTCCGTTGGTATTGGCGGCGACGGCACCGATTTTAATCATGCAATTTGCTTTTAACTTCAATAACTTCAATTTGATCTACATGCTAACGGACGGCAATCCGACCCAGCCTGATTATTATTACGCGGGCAGCACGGATATTTTAATCTCTTGGATATTCAAGATGACGTTGAATCAAAGCCAGTTCAATATGGCGTCTGCTGTCTCGATCATTATGTTCGTCTTTATCACGGTATTCTCCTTATGGAACTATCGGCGGATGAAGATAACTCAAGAAGAGGATATGGTCTAAATGTCTAAATTGCTGAACAACTTGGTCGTGGCGGGCATTTACGCGGTGTTTGCCGTGCTGCTGCTGACAACGGTATATCCGCTGATTTGGGTGATCGGAACTTCGCTTAACCCGGGCAATTCCTTAATGGTAAGCCGGATGTTTCCTGATCAGCCCACGCTTGCTCATTATACAGAACTGATTCGAAATACGGATTTCGTGCTATGGTTTTCGAACACAGTCACGATCGCTCTTGCGAATGCGGCATTGTCAACGACATTGGTGGCAGCGACGGCCTATGCATTTTCCCGTTTTCGATTCAAAGGGAGAAAGCAAGGGTTAATGACATTGCTCATTCTTCAAATGTTTCCGGGCTTTCTGTCCATCATGGCAATCTTCGTGCTGCTGATGCAGACGAAGCTGCTTGATACGCATTTGGGTCTCATTCTCATCTATGCGGGCGGTTCTATTTCGATGGGAACTTGGGTCATGAAGGGCCATTTCGACACGATTCCGAAAAGCTTGGAGGAAGCGGCCTATATTGATGGCGCGGGCCACCTTGAGACGATGTTCAAAATCATATTGCCATTGTCTTTGCCTGCAATTACGTTTGTTGCATTGAACAGCTTCATTACGCCATTCATGGATTTTATCCTGCCGCAAATCGTGCTCAGATCATCTGAGAAGATGACGCTAGCCCAAGGCTTGTACAACATGGTGGCGAACGAGACGAATTCAAGCTTTACGACCTTCGCTGCTGGCGCCGTTCTTGTAGCGCTGCCGATTACGTTCCTGTACATGTATTTCCAGAAGTATCTCATTCATGGGATGACGGCAGGTGCAGACAAAGGCTGACGACAGGGGTACATCCTGAGCAATCTTCGTGATCAAAAGCGACCATAAATTAGTGTCTAAAAGTCGGTTTTCAGCACCGAGAAGGTTGCAAGAACTCGAAGCTTATGCTTCCGAAGTGAGCTTTGCTGCGCAAAGCTTGTAAGGAGCATCGGAATGTAGGCGAGACTACATGAGCAGCTAAAATGTTTCTGGAAGAAACATACTTCGAAAGCATACGCTCTTCGAGAGTGAATGCAAGATTCGATGTCGAGTTTACACCTTGAATAATCTTCGTGATCAAAAGCGACTTAAAAAGGAGTTTGTTATGTTACTGGAAGCGATCTACCACAGACCCGG
>Ga0102589_1001932_pt1 | contig 25675 bp, 32 predicted proteins | sample AraplaMF_Col_mLB_FD_76858 | JGI IMG/M metagenome (GOLD analysis project Ga0102589, IMG submission 76858) | Arabidopsis root microbial communities from the University of North Carolina, USA - plate scrape MF_Col_mLB | ecosystem: Host-associated > Plants > Roots > Endosphere | place: USA... | reverse complement strand
AGCACATACTTCAGTAATTCTTTTACATGCCCACTCCGTCTATACTCTGGGTATGTCGCTACTCCTGCAATTCCACCCATTTTAAACATTTCATCACCAATATTTATTTCGAATGGAAGAAGGTGCAGTTTTGCTGCGAGTTGATCTCCTTCCAAAATTCCAAATAGTTGATGGTGTTTTTTCATTAATGTAAGACGCTTTTCAATTTGATCTTCCGGTACCTTATATTGAAAGGCATATTCAGATAAAGCAATCGCTTCTCTATATTGTCGCTCTGCTAATTCAATTACTTTCATGACTTTCTCCTCCTATTCCCTTTATTACATTCGTACTCATGCGGATAAAATCCTATCTAAAAAATCAGAAAGGTCGATGGAATATACATCGACCTTTCTATAATTATTATATCTTGATATAACACACTATCTTCCAAATAAAGATTTACCATAAAACAAAAAGCTGTACTTACTAATTACTTTTATCATGTCCCCTGTATACCATATAAAGTTTCACTTTATGCTTTTTCCAATTCGGTTTGTAGTTTGCTCAATTCCTGAAAGAATGTAGGATACGATACACCTACTGCTTCTGCATCTTGAATCGTTGTTTTTCCTTCAGCTATACAGCCGGCGATTGCAAGCATCATTCCAATGCGGTGATCACCGTAACTATGTACTGTATTGCCTTTTAAAGTTGATTTACCGTAAATAATCATTCCGTCATCTGTTGCTTCAATACGAGCTCCTAGTTTCGTTAGTTCAGCAACAACTGTGTCAATACGATTCGTTTCTTTCACTTTTAGCTCACGTGCATCTTTAATAACCGTAATTCCTTCAGCTTGCGTTGCCGCTAATGCGATAATCGGAATTTCATCGATTAATCTTGGAATAATATCCCCGCCAATTTCGATTCCTTTTAGTGAAGATGTTTCAATAGTAATGTTTGCAGCTGGTTCTGATGCTCCTTCGTTAATTGGTTCTATAGTGAACGTAGCACCCATTCTCTCTAAAACATCTATAATACCTGTACGAGTCGGATTCATTCCTACATTTTGTAGTTGTATTTTACTATTTGGAAGAATGGCTCCTGCTACTAAGAAAAATGCCGCTGATGATACGTCACCTGGAACTTGAACGTCTATTCCAGTTAATTTCTGGCCACCTGCTAGTTTTACAGTTTTCCCTTCACGAGTTACTGTAACACCAAACGCCTTAAGCATTCTTTCCGTATGATCGCGTGAAATGTGCGGTTCTGTAACAGCTGTTACACCTTCTGCACGAAGACCTGCAAGTAAAATAGCTGACTTTACTTGTGCGCTTGCAACTGGGGAAGTGTATTGGATTGCTTTTAATGCTCCACCTCTTATTGTTAGCGGTGTGTACGTCCCGTCTTCTCGGCCATCAATGTTTGCGCCCATTTGCTTTAATGGATTGGTTACGCGTTTCATCGGTCTTTTTGCGATAGAAGCATCACCTTGTACGCAAGAAAAGAATGGCGTGTTTGCCAATATTCCTGATATTAATCGTATCGTAGTTCCAGAATTACCAACATCTAATACAGCTTTTGGTTCTTGTAAACCTTCAATTCCTTTTCCGATTACAATAACTTCATCACCGTTTTGCATAATGTCTACTCCCATTTCTTTAAAACAAGAAATAGTACTTAAACAGTCTGCACCAGGTAGAAAGCCTTTAATTGTTGTTCTTCCCTCTGCAATTGCGCCGAACATAACAGCGCGGTGTGAAATGGATTTATCACCAGGAATTGTAATGGTTCCATTCAATCCGTTATTAACAGGTTGTATTGTTCTTTCTTTCACATTTTCACCTTCTCATTTAAATTGTTTCATATGTTTGGTATTCTTCTTTTCCAAGTGCTAGTTTTGCTTTCATACGATCTTCTTCTCTTTGGAAGCTAATACGTAATACCCCAAGCAATCCTTCACGCGCTTCTAATATTTGCAAGTTCGTAATACTAATTTCTTCGCGCGCAAGAATACTCGTAATATGAGCTAATGCCCCTACTTTATCTAAAACATCGACGTAGAAGTCGTGATAGGCGGGAATAGCTCCTCTTTTTCTCACTGGTAAAGAATCACGATATTCTTTCGCATCTGCAAAGTAGTTTTGTATTTCGCCTGCATCTCCTATAGAAACCGTCTTATATAACTCTTCCATTTCAGAGATCCACTCTTTTAATAATACCATTAAATGCTCACGATTTTGCTTTACAATGTCACTCCACATTTTCGGACTGCTAGATGCGATACGTGTAATATCTTTAAATCCACCGGCAGCTAGTTGATGAATGAGTGGATTATCTCCTGCATGTTTCTCGACTTGTTTTACTAAACCTGCCGCAATAAGATGCGGAAAATGACTAACGATTCCTGTTACATAATCGTGTTCTTCTGTATTTAAGACGAGAAAATGTGATCCTGTTCCTTTCAACCATACTTTTAGCTCTTCCACTTGATCATTTGGCACATGATTCATCGGTGTTAAAATGTAAAATGCATTTTCAAATAAATGCGCCTTTGCACTTTCAACACCAGTTTTATGAGACCCTGCCATCGGATGTCCGCCAATAAAAGAAACTTTCTTTGAAAATAAAGCTTCCGCTTCATTCATAATTGTTCCTTTTGTACTTCCAACATCGGTCACTATTACATCATCCCGTAAACGAAATGACGCTAGTTTGTGTAATAACTTCTTCGTTTCTTCAACTGGAGAGGCAAAAATAATTAAATTTGCCTCTTCACATGCACGCTGTAAATCTATTGCTACTTCATCTACTACATGTAATTCTTTCGCACGCTCTACCTGCTCTTTAAATAAATCATAACCTGTTATCGTTACATCGTGCTCTTTCTTAATTGCTAATGCGAGAGAGCCTCCTATTAATCCTGTTCCAATTAATACTACCTTTTTACACATTGGCCTCATCTCGAGACTTATGTTTTTTATTTTCAAAGTGTTGTTTTAACACTGAAATCACTCCTTCATTTTGTTCCCTTGTTCCGATTGTAATACGGACACCATTTGGAAACGGACGAATAATAAACCCTGCGTGCGCGCAAGCTTCATAAATTTCTCCAGCACCATCTACCGGCAAGAAGATGAAGTTTGTTTGCGACGGATAGAATGGAATTTCATTTCTCTTACAAAAACTTTCGTATTGTTGCAGCCCCTCTGTATTAACACGTACTATCTTTTCAATAAATGACTCATCGCTTAAGGCAATCGTTGCTGCATTTTGTGCCAATGAAGATACGTTAAACGGCAAACGTACAACATTTAATTTCTCGATTAACTCTTCATGTCCAATCGAATACCCAACACGGAATGATGCTAATCCGTATGCTTTAGAAAACGTTCTTAGTATAAGAATGTTTTTATGTTTTTCTAGAAGCGGTAATGTCTCTGGGAAATCTTTTGCTGTTACGTATTCATAGTACGCTTCATCAATGACAATTAACGTATTTTTACTAATTCCCTCAATGAATTGAGTCAATTTTCGCTCATTTACATATGTGCCTGTCGGATTGTTCGGATTACAAATCCAAACGATTTTTGTATTGTTATCAACCGCTGAAGAAATTTCGTCTAAGTCATATACACCGTTATTTAAAGCTACTTCTTTCACTTCGCACCCTTCAATAACTGCATGATGACGATATTGCGGGAAAGTTTCTCCTGCTGTTACTACATTATCTCCCTTACAAAGTACCGCACGGCTTATAATTTGAATGACTTCATCAAGTCCGCTTCCACATATAATTTGTTCCTTTTGAACTTGTAGTTTTTCTGCAATTGTTTGGCGAAGTTCTACAGCTCCTCCATCTGGATATAAGGCATGTTCATGCCATGCTTTTTGCAACTCTTCTATAACACGTGGTGAACAACCGAATGGATTTTCATTTGATGCTAATTTTACAAATGAATGATCCCCATATATCTCTTTCATTTGCTGCGCTGATTTACCTGGTTTATATGGCTGTAATGATGATAATTGCTCTTTTACCTTCATCTGGCATCCATCCTTTTTAAAATTCTTTTGCATATTTGTTATGCTGCGTAATATTTTGCTTGATTAATTCCATGCGGTCTTTTCCGAATTGTTCAACTAATGCGTCCGCAAGCTCCCATGCAACCACAGCTTCTGCAACAACACTTGCAGCTGGTACTGCACAACTATCAGATCGTTCAATACTTGCTTGGAATGTTTCTTTCGTATCAATATCTACACTCGCAAGTGGCTTATATAATGTAGGAATCGGCTTCATTACACCTCTTACTACAATTGGCATTCCTGTAGTCATACCACCTTCTAATCCACCTGCATGATTTGTTTTTCTTGTATAGCCTTTTTCTTCATCCCATAGGATTTCATCGTGTACTAAGCTTCCTGGCTGCCTTGCCGCCTCAAATCCAATCCCAATTTCAGCGCCTTTAAAAGCATTAATACTCATAATTGCTCCCGCGAGTTTTGCATCTAATTTACGATCATAATGTACGTAGCTACCAACACCAATTGGCATCCCTTCCGCAATTACTTCTACAATTCCACCTATTGAATCCCCACTGCTTTTTGCAGTATCGATAGCATCCATCATCTTTTGCTCTACCTCTTTATCTAGGCAACGCACAGGTGAATTTTCTGTAATTGTTTGAATTTCTTCTATTAGTAGTCGGCCTACACGATTTGCTTGTATCCCGCCAATCTCAAGAACATGTCCTGCAATTTGCACACCTAATTCTTTTAAAATTTGTTTTGCAACTGCACCAGCAGCTACTCTTACAGTTGTCTCTCTTGCAGAAGAACGTTCCAAAACATTTCGTATATCACGGTGACCATATTTAATTGCACCATTTAAATCAGCATGTCCTGGACGTGGTTTTGTAATTGTACGTTTCATTTCTTTACTTTCTTGCTCCGAAATAGGTTCAGCCCCCATTACTTTCGTCCAATGTTTGAAATCATCATTTTTTACGATTAATGTAATTGGTGAACCAAGTGTTATTCCGTGGCGCACACCACTTACAATCTCTACTGTATCCGTTTCAATTTGCATGCGTCTCCCGCGACCATGCCCTTTTTGTCTTCTTAATAATTCCTTATTAATATGTTCTGCTTGTAACGATAATCCTGCAGGTACACCTTCTAAAATAACAGTTAACTGCGGACCATGTGATTCTCCGGCTGTAATATATCTCATTTCTCTTACCCCTTTATTATTTTTTTGTACAAAAAAGTCCCTACTGAGCGCTCAGTAGGGACGATTCATATCGCGGTACCACCCTAATTGTAGACTATTTTTTTGTCTACCTCTTATCATTGTTAACGATCTATGAGACCGTCTTTCCCTTCATAAAGATATGATCTTTACTACGAAAAAGATGCTCTAGGGCTGTAATTCATGCTTATCTTTGTACTGATTCTCACCGGCCATCAGCTCTCTATAAACAGGGAGATAAGCACTACTGTTTCCCTTTCTACGCATATTCAATATGAAATTAAGATAATTTATTTTTAAATCCTTTTAACTCTTCCATGAATTTATGGAACTCTGGAATATCCATTTGCTGTGCAGAATCAGATAATGCAACTGCTGGGTCTGGATGTACTTCTGCCATGACTGCATCTGCTCCAATTGCTAGTGCTGCTTTTGCAGTAGGTAATAATAAATCTCTACGTCCTGTAGAATGCGTTACGTCCACAACAACAGGTAAGTGTGTTTCTTTCTTTAAAATCGGTACTGCTGAAATGTCTAATGTGTTACGTGTCGCTCTTTCGTATGTGCGGATACCGCGCTCACATAGTATAATTTGATCATTTCCTTGTGCGATGATGTATTCAGCTGCATTAATGAATTCATCAATTGTCGCTGCTAAACCACGTTTTAATAATACAGGTTTATTTACTTTACCCACAGCTCTTAATAAATCGAAGTTTTGCATGTTTCGTGCCCCAACTTGAATGACATCAACGTAATCAAGAGCCATTTCTACATCATTTGGATTTAAAATCTCACTGATAATCGCTAAATCGAATTCATCAGCTACTTGGCGTAAAATTTGTAAGCCTTCAACCCCTAATCCTTGGAAGTCGTATGGTGACGTTCTCGGTTTGAAAGCACCGCCGCGCATTAATTTTAATCCTTGTGCTTTCATCGCTTGCCCCACTTGGCGAACTTGCTCTAAACTTTCTACCGCACAAGGACCCATGATGAATGTTTGTGTTCCATTTCCTAATAATTCACCTTTTACATCAACAATTGTATTTTCTTTTTTCTTTTTACGTGAAACAAGTAATGCTTTACGGTTGTCATCTTCTTGCAATTCTAAGCTCGCTTTGAAAATCGTTTTGAAAATGTGTTGAACTGTTGAAGTTTCGAATGGCCCTTCATTATGTTCTGCGATCATATCCAGTACTTCACGCTCACGAACTGGGTCAAAACGTTTCGTACCTTGCACTTGTTTTTGTTCCCCAATCTTCTGAACAATTTTACCTCGTTCATTTAAAAGCTCTAGTAACTGTAAATTGATTTTATCCACCTGTTTACGTAATTGTTCTAACTCATGATTTGCCATTTTAAAATCCTCCTTTTAATGTTTAAAACTATGTGAAGAGAATAAAAATTCCCTATTTTCTGAATTGAAACTCCACAAAAACTTATTATGAGATCGATTCCGCCTTTTATGTGTACAAAAAATCCCTACTGATCTACTCAGTAGGGACGATATTTATCGCGGTACCACCCTAGTTGCAGACTTATTTCGTCTACCTCTCTTCACTGTTAACGATCATTTGACCGTCTTTCCCTTCATAAAGACAATTATCTTTACTACGAAAAAGATGCTCCAGGACTGTAATTCGCACTTGTCTTTGTACTGGTTCACACCAACCACCAGCTCTCTGTTACAGGGAAACAACTACTACTTCTTTTCCTTTCACCGCATGTTATATTCCATTTTCAAGTTGGGCCACAAAAATACAAAAAGTCCCTACTGATCCAATCAGTAGGGACGATATTTATCGCGGTACCACCCTAGTTGTAGACTTATTTCGTCTACCTCTCTTCACTGTTAACGATCATTTGACCGCCTTTCCTTCATAAAGAAAACAAATCTTTACTACGAAAAAGATGCTCCAAGACTGTAATTCATGATTATCCCTGTACTGATTCACACCAACCATCAGCTCTCTGTTACAGTAAGATCCTCACTACTGTGATCTCTTCATTGCACTTTGTTTATTCAAATGTTTTTGAAATTGAATAAGTTATGATTCGTATTATAGAATGCTTTTTCAAATACTGTCAACACCTTTTTAGTTATTTTTTTAAAATTCCACTCTTTACCCACTATTAATCTTGTAAATTTGTCATCACAAGTCCAATACGAATCATTTCGTTTTGAATAGATATTAGCAAATGTTTCTCCACTTGGTACTCTGTTAACAATTGTTTAATCTCAATGATTTCATTTTCAAAAGAATTTGCCTCATGAAGGTTTTGTAATAACGAAAAAAACAACTCACCATAGGCTTCTACATGATATTTCATATTATTTTTCTTTTCCAAAATAGACAAAAATAGTTGTTTCATTTCCGCTTGATCGTAACGTTCTGATGGTGGAGAGAAACGAGTAAGAATTGTTTGTAATCCTTTTTCGGCAACTTCATCCATACATAATACAAAACGTAAAAACATGACATATTCCCTACCAGTTACGGAACTCATTTTTGGACGTTCAATTAAAAATCCAGCTAACCAAGCTTCCCAAAATTTTTGTTGTTCTCTCACGCTTAATGTTTTCACATAATAACATAAATGTTCCATAAACTTAATTTTGTCATTTTCCGTTTCCTGTATAAAAAGCGGATATAACCAATCTGCTCGCTGTTCCCAATATAATACACATTTAATAAAAACAAAGCTGAGCCACTTTAAGAATACTTCTTTTGTATGTGGATATAACAAATATAAATGCTCGACTGCATATTTAATATGTCGCTTTATCTCTGTAAATAACGGTAAATTTATTTGTGTATAGCAAAGTCCTGCCCATGCATATTTTATTGATTTTTCTTGTTTTTTTAAATCGAGATAAGGTAGCAAATTTTTTCTACACCATTGTTTCTCAATATGATATAAAAATGTTATATCTGCTGTTAATCGTGCAAACATGAAGTTTGTACTCTGTGAAAATGTTCGCATTTGTTCTTCAAATAAAAACAAGTATTCATGAATATTCCGATCATATAAGTGGTCATATGCTAGTAACTTTAATAATACTGACGTCATCTTTCCAATAGGATGTTGAATAGATTCATTATAAAAATCATGCTCTTCTATCTTAAAATTCGGATCACCTTTCATTACTTGAGGAAATAAAGAAAAGGCAAAACGTTTCACCACACGTATACTATTCTCTTGGAATTCTTCTAATCGATTGCTGATTTCATAAAGAAAACTGCTAATTAACCAATGAAAAGATGTATTTCTTACAAATCGTTGCAGGAGTGGAATAATTTTTTGTATTTGTTGATTTGTAAGCTTACGATTATTTCTCCATGCCCGAATACAGACAAACCATACTTCATTACTTACATTACTTTCCCCTACTAATTGATACGCAAGCGAAATACTCCACTCTGTATCCAATTTACATGCTTTTGATAACATTTCTAAAAAATGACGCTGTTCAAAAATACCATCATGAGAAAAAAGCCTAACTTGTTTCATCATTTCATGGTCTTTCAACTGCAATAATCCATCGGCCGTTACGTTGCATGTAATACTTTGTACAGCATCCTCTACTCGCTTTTCACCGTAACGTTCTGGGGAAAAATGAGGATGTTTTTGTTTCATTTTTTTATATGCTTGTACTGTACAATTACTATTTGGATCACATGTATAAAGTAAATCCATAATAAGGCAAGCATCAAAAGCCCTCTCATTAACAAGGTGTTTCATAACCTTTTGTAACACTTCTTGCTTTCTTTGTTCCGAGGTAAATGGATAATGCTTCTTTAAAAATTTAAATACTTCATGCCTATATGTAACATGTAAAAGTAATTTTTGTTCTAGTAGCCATTTGATTTTTTCATCGTCAGTTACAAATGAATTTTTACTCATCGCAGCTATTGCAATCCGTTTTTGTACTATACTATCTGTTTCTATCATTTGGGCGATATAGTAGTTTGCCTTTCTCTTATTATTTTCACATAAATAGGCGAGACATTCTTTTACAATACGAATTAAAAATGTAAAATCTTTCGGCTGTAAATCATGCTCTGAAAATTCGACTGTATTATATGTCACACCGTCCTTTTTCTGCAGTGCAGTCTGCCTTAAAAATAACATTTGGATTTTTTCTAACCCCATAACCATAATTGGGTCAGCAAAATATGCGATATGCGGTTTCATTCTTTCATCCCAGATTCTTTGTACAAATGCAAATACGGGAACTGGTAAACGGCTTGTCTCCTCTAATTCAATTGAATCTTGCATATCGTGTTCCCATCTTCTGACACGCTTTAATTTAATTTTCCCATCCAAAATAAACGCCAACAATAAGACGAAAATTTCTTTATGATCAGGAAAGGAACATTTATGTAACAAATATGAAACCAATTCTATAGAGCTACTATTTTTTTCTGCTGTTTCCAGTAAGAGCAATGTCCATTTTGCGAATAATAGCGGTTCAATTGGCTCTTTTGTTTCGTTTAAATACGTACAAATCGTTCGCCATAACAAAGGAGAAATTTTTGAGTGATTTTTATAAATAAGCTGAAATAATTCTTTTTGGTGGCTAAAAAGAAATTGTTTGACGAGCCACTCGGCCAACAATTCATCCTCTTCACTATGAATAGTGGAAAGCAAAAATAAATTTTGGATTTTGCCTTCTGCCTCTAACCATTCTACCCATCCATAATCGCGAGCAAATTCTATAAAATACCGGAGTGTTTCAATTTTTTTTACTGATTGTTTTATATATGATAATTGCTCTTGTTCAACTGATGGTGGAACTGTCACGATATCACGAATCCGCATTCTTTTTGTAATATAATTATCTCCCATTAATTCAGCCCAGCGCTTCACCGCTTGAACAAGTGCCTGATGATTGTTCGCCTTATTTGGATAAACAATGGGCCTTACTCCTAAATGCTCCCAATGATATGTATTATCTCCTTGCGCAACAAATGCATAACGTTTTGTACTCGGTGGTAAACCTGTTGCTAAATATTTCATGACAGGATCATTATGACTATATCCGATGAATAACACCGTATAATTTGAAAATAAATCAACTAAAAATCTTCTTGCCCAACCCTCTGTTAAGTAAGCCCTTCCAAAATCGCCATCCGTTAATATTAAATTTTCTTTTTCCTGTTCTACATTGCCGTGTATATATGCTAAACCTTTAAACGCTCTACCTGTTGGAAGTGCAGGTGCGTAATATATATTAATATCTGGATTCATTTCCCGAATTACACTTGTAAAATGCTGATCAAAATTTGTAGTAACGATGCGAACATCAATATCATCTGAAAAAAGCCGTGGAATGGCATAGTGTAATGGATTCGGTTTTGAATTTTTCACATCAACAAGATCTTGTGCAACTTGATGTACATCTTTCGTCTTCGCAACTTTTCCAAGATAATAATCATGCGGTTCTGTATTTTCACGCTTTTCAACATATAAAGCTTCCGCAATTTCATCAACTAAATCATCGAAATTTGGTAAGTTTGATTTCCCTTTCATAGAAACTCCTGCTCCGACAAATAATACAAGCCTTCCTTGTTCAAGATTATCAAATAGTTCATCTGGAATTTCTACTTCTGAAGTAATCCACATTTGGATCCCCCCTTACCTAAAAATGTCATACACTCTCATTTTACTATAACATTTTTCGTTTATTTTTTTAATATTTTGACAAGATGTTCAACATGAAAAAATTTTATTTGCAGCTATGTACATACATAAGAAATGTATGAACTTCTTGTTTTATACCAAAACTATATAAAAAACGGGAGGTGTGCAATTTGAGCAATTTTACGATTGTGCTTATCAAATTTATATCGTGTATCATTGCTTTTGCTATCGGACTTGATTTATTTTTTGATGCAACAATTGTTGATGTTATTTCCTTTAGCCTGTTTGTAACAATCGTTTCTTATATGTTTGTTGATAAAATCCTTTTGAATCGTATTGGCAATTCCGCCGCTATTATGGCTGACTTTTTGTTAACATATTTAAGTGTGTGGATTTTCGGTAATATTTTATTGGACAATTATATGCAGATTGCATGGGGTAGTATTATATCCGCTATTGTCTTTACATTATCTGAAGTGTTTGTGCATCGTTTTTCTCATACGCATGAACGGCTCAATAATGAACGAATTAATATGAATGGCCGCTTCGCGTATGGAACTGAGTTTGCTGAAGAACAAAACATCTTAGATAAAGATAAGAAAAAATAAAAAAGAAGGATGTCATTATACTGGTAATGACATCCTTCTTTTACACTAACTATTCTTCCTTCCACCCTTTTACATCCACTGACATATGTACAATTACTTGAAAGCCTAAGCTACCTGTAGAGCCAACTGCAATTGAATATTGAGAAAAAACTCTCGAAATGCAGCATTTCATAAATGACCTCACATATGTACTAATTTCCCTTTAATCAAATCTGATGACACTTCTCTTTCCTCCCAAATCTAAAACTGTAGGTTTCGAATAAAGTTTGATCAAATTAATGCTATTAACCGTAATAGAAGAACAAAAGAAAAGAGCGTGTTTTGAAAAAAAGATTAATCAAAACATGCTCTTATAGTATTTAATCGGATTATTCTTTTATAAAAAAGATTGATCTTTTTTGTAATCCTTCAATATTTCGGATATCAGGAGTAATTGCATGAACTTCAACAACTTTAACCAAAAAACATTCCATTTTATAAAAAGTTTGTTTGAAGCTTTCGTAGAATTCTTTAATTGAAAGAGATGAAGTTTCGTGACTTTATTCAAAGCAACAATAACAGAAAATAAAACCTAGCAACATAACGCTATGCTGCTAGGTTTTATAACGCTAAAAACTATCATCAGTTTTGTTTTTAAGATTTCTGTTTAAAAACTAAGAGGGTTATTTACTTTTCAACCACTTGGCTCTAACCAATTCTCTATCGTTTAATAAATTGTTCTTAGCTAGTTCAAAACACACTAACCAAAAATCTTTTTGCCACTTTACACAATCTTCCTCGTAATCCATAAGCATCTGAAGCATACAATATGAATCAGAAGGCTGAATATGAATCATATCATTTTTAAAAAATAAAGCTATGAGACCATGTTCAATAGATAGCAAGCAACCTTCATCAAATGAAATTGCAAAGTAAGCATAGTTATCCTTCGTATAGTCAGGTAAAATCTCAAATGTAGGAGTTCCTATATAAGGATGGATTTCTTCCATACTATTAAAAGTAATGGGACTAAAGGAATGATCATTTTCATTATATATCTCGTAACTCATTAAATCTTTACATTGCAATTCAAATAGACCCTTTAGTATATTTTCATAAACAATATCAAAGTGTTCCTTTAAATAACATAGCGTATTATAAGATTCTTTTGTTAAAGGTTGATTACTCTCTAAATACCCCTTTATCTCAATTTTTTTTTGTTCAAAAAACGAAACGGAACAATTTACGTTTATAGACCCATCCCAACAGTCGTATTTTTCAGAAAAGTTAAAACTTTCCACTTTATATACCACCATTCACACCTACCTAATTAAATTTTGTTATTCATAATTAACGCCCTCTTATTATGTCACAACCGAAGCATAGCGGAGGGCGTAGTATAATTGTAATTAATCTACAAAATGGAAAGCAATTTTTAGTCTTGAAAAATAGCTATAATCCTTATAAAACCCATCAAAAATAAATAACACCCCTTTAAATACTAAATCCAAAGGGTAAAGCTGTATATATACTTTCTTGAACATCTGTTACTACCAAAGCTTTCTTCATCACATATCGCTCCCCTTTTTAATATAGATTTATATAGATTTATATATATTAATATTATATGACTTTAATAAAATTAAAATCACTACATACCTTTATCGTCTATACTCCATCATCCAGCAATCTTCTAGCTTCCCTTCATGAAGTTCATGTTTTATTAACCTTTTTATCTTTTGAAATCCACACTTTTCATAACAACAAATCGCACGTTCATTGCTCACTCTTGGATCCATCGCAATTGCTTCTGCCCCTAACTCATCGATAATATATGTAATCGCAACTTGCACAAGCTCTGTTCCTATTCCTCTATTCCAATATATTGGTTCTCCAATAAACTGATCCATGCCCCATATATTTTGGGCTTCTTTATATCCATACAGCTCTTTCCATTCTGAATCTATCGGGTAAATTTGTATATAACCAATCGGTTCTCCAGCATGTTCTACTAAACATCTTTTCTCAGCACTCTTTGGATCATGAATAAAATGAGTACGAACTTGCTCTGGAGATTGCAGATTATCTCTGCCTTCGTAATACTGTAAAACTTCTGGATTTGTTAACCATTTTGAAATGGTATTCACATCATCTTCTATAACATATCTAATCGATAAACTCCCTTTTTGAAATAACATATTTCACCTCCTTATTCATAACGTTATAATATCCTAGACTCATTAAGTTAACTCCTCTTATTAGATAACGAATACAATTTAGAGAAAAATATAAATATAAGTATATAAAACCATCTTTCCATCATACCTTCGTATAAGTCTCCCCTCAAAAAATGCTACTATTGCTGGATGTTATAGCACCTTTACTTTAGTAATCTATAGATATCAAACCAACATTGGAGGAATGAATATGTCTAAAGGTTATGATTCCAAAGAACATCAGCAAAGAGAAATACATGCAATCCAGCAAACGATCACCGAAATAGAAAGTGCATTTAATGCACATGATGCAGATGAATTAGATCGCTACTTCACTTTAAATGCCACATGGGTCAATGTATTTGGCAAGCGGCTTTCAGGTTGGAAGCAAATCAATGAGACACACAAAGTTCTTTTACCAGGACCTCTTCGGGACTCATGATGAATTAGATCGCTACTTCACTTTAAATGCCACATGGGTCAATGTATTTGGCAAGCGGCTTTCAGGTTGGAAGCAAATCAATGAGACACACAAAGTTCTTTTACCAGGACCTCTTCGGGACTCATACGCTTGTTATACAGTTGAAAGTATTAACTTTATTCGCTCTGATGTAGCTATCGCACATATTAGACAATACCCAACAACCTCTGAAGGAAAAATAATAGAAGATGAGCAAGGGAGCCTTGCTGTTTATGTGATGGTTAAAGAAAAAGAAACATGGAAAATTGCTGCTGGGCAAAATACGCTTGTTCAATAGCTCTTCCCATATTCCCTATTTAAACTGGAGGTTTCAACTTATGTCTCAAGTAACTCTGAAAAAAATAACTTCTGACAACTGGCGAGAGGCTCTCACGCTTTCTGTAAATATTGAACAACAAAAGTTTGTTTCTGAAGTTACACCACCTGTTGCTATTGCACTTGCTAAAGCGTATATTAGGCCGGATGATAGAATGATTGAACCTTTTGGAATTTATCATAACGAGAAAATGGTTGGTTTCTTTAATCTACATTACGAACTAGATTGTCAAAAGGACTTTTGGCTGTTTCATTTTTTTATCGACAAAGGACATCAAAGAAAAGGATTTGGAGCCGCGGCAATAAAAGCGTTAATTAACCATTTAAAAATCGTTCATCCATCTTGCCATCGTATTCGCTTAACTGTGCATCCTGAAAATGATTCGGGTCAAAAATTCTATTCTAATCAGGGGTTTACCGATGATGAAATTCTCACATACGGTGAACTAACCTATTCCTTGTATCTTTAGAATTTTTTTAGCATAATAACGAACAAAGAGTGCCATAAAAATCTCTAAAGACACTCTTTGTTCGCGTGAAGCACTATAGGTTATATCGGACTGTCTTTAAATCTCAAATACCAATATATTGCAACTTCATCATTTTGCTCATGAATGCCTTTATATACAAGAAAATCAAAGCCTCCTATAACAAAGCCACAACTTTCATAAAATTTGCATGCTTTAACATTATTGTTCTGTGTCTCCAGCATGATTCCTGGCATTTCACAAGCTTGCGCCCAATGCTTTGCCTGCTCAATTAATTTCCTACCAACTCCAAGTTGTCTAAACTGCTTATCTACTTTTATATCTTCCACGTAAGCAAAACCATTCCAGTTTCTCTTTACTATAATCATTCCAATTATTTGGTGATTCATAAACGCCAAATAAATTATCTTATCTGGATTATTAACATATTCACTATAATCTAAATCATTCTCTTGATCCTCTTTATATATATCTTCTGAATAATTTTTCTCATAGCTTTGTATTTCTTGCACGGTGTATTCTATTCGTTGATCCATCGCTGCTAATGAAAGGAATAGCTTAGAATCAACCGTAAAACTATCATCAATTTCAGGAATTCCATTCAAATCATGTATTTCTAGTTTTCTAATAAAAATGTCCATCCTTATCTCCTCAAAGTAAAGTAAAATATAATATATTCCTCATACTAAATATTTATAGCAATTGCTGCAATGAATAAACTAACTATTATTAGAAAAGACGTACCAATCATTGCTCCTCTTAGATGTATCTTATAATCTTTATATCCCTTCATCCCTTCTGTACTAGGAATAACAACAAATCTCGGGGTAATCCAACAAAATATAAGCCAATCTATAATGAGTAAATCAACCAAGTTAAAAATCATTAAAATTCCAAAAGAATGCAAGAAAGCATCTATAAACAATAATTGCTCATATCGCTGAAGTACGCAAGCTGAAGGTGGATTGAAAGCTATTAAAGAACAGCTTCCTGATTATATTAGTTATTTTATGATTCGCGCTTATATACAAATGAACAAATAATAACTTTTATAAAGTCATTCCGCTTTACACGATATGAATGATTCGTATAGAATATAATCGATCTTTATCTCATGTCACTTCTAATTTATCCAGATTTTTAATACGCTAATGAATGAGAGGGATTTGAAAGGGGTGTAAGGTATGAATAAACTAATATTTAAACAATTTGCGATGACAAGAAGTTATTTTATTAAAAACGTAGAATCATTTTCGAAGGAAATAACAAATGTACAGCCAGACGGTTTTAACAATACGATCCAATGGCATATCGGCCATGTATTAACGGTTACTGAACAGTTTATGCTCGGCTTTCCACATAAAACGACGCATCTTCCTGCAAATTATATCGAATTATTTGGAAACGGTACAAAGCCGGCTGATTGGAAGGGAGATGTACCTACCGTAGATAAACTCATTATAGAGTTGAAAGATCAATTAGTTCGTCTCCAACAAATTCCTGCTGAACAGTTAAATGAAACGCTGGAAAAATCATTTATGGGATTGGAAACCTTTGGAGAATTAGCCGGCCTTACATTAATGCATGAAGCAAATCATTTGGGGCAAATTCAAGCGATGAAGCGCATTATTGAACACGCGGGACTAAAGAACTAACAAAATCCAAAAAATAATTTGATGACTTTCAAAAGGAGTTATTCTCACATGAGATAGCTCCTTTTGATTTTGCAAAAACACTTATATGATTCTTTTTGATTTAATGTTCAAAAAAACCAACAAATAAAATTGACATAGGGAAAATGACAAGATTTTATTTCGAAAAAATAAAAATAGTGGTGCTGTAATCTTCGTTACTTTTGCAAATTTTGCACCTTTTGCCAGTGTAGTGACTTTACTTATCCCTTTATCACCAATCAATCCTAATCCTGCTTGTGTTAGGGCATAACTTCCCCACTTTGCACGACTTTCAGCATCACCATTTATTACATCATTAATAAATGAATCTGATAAGGTATTCCACATAGCAAGAAGAGTCTCATCTAAGTGAGTAACTGCATACTCCATATTCTCCCACGTTTCCCATTTACGTGATAGTCAAAACCGGAATCAATCACCGCAATATTTACCCCTTGTCCTTTGTATCCTTCTTGCCAAAAATCTTCTGCATTCACAATAGAAACTCCGTAATTCTTTTGAGAATGTGTTGTTTTCAAAACTTTTGGTACAACGACTTCAGTACTCATATAAAAACCTCCTTTTACATAGAGGTGAAATTTATTTTTTTGAAACTTTTTTTTAATTTCCCAATATTCGTTTCACCTTTAACTATTAGAAGAGGTTGAGTACACAACTTCTTACTCAATTAAATTTAAAGGAGCAACTTTCTATGGAAATGGCAATTAACAACTTTCAATTAATCGAAGCGAAAAGCTTGAATGGCAAGTTACAAGTTGTGGAAGAGAACAAAGTATTCAAGGAGCTTCAAGGCTATTTGAAAGCAGAATTTGGTAAAGAAGTAACTATTCTTGAGCACAAAGGTATTGAATACGACATTTTAAATGATCGTGCAGAAAAAGCTGAGGTTCATTACTTATTAGATACTAACTCTAATATTCGCTTACTTTTCGGTCTTGCAACAAATAAAGAAGGCAAAACTTTTGAAACAGCTACTGTAGATATGATTGTTGAGGAAAATGGCCATCATTATATTAAAATGGTAAGTTATGATGTGGAAACAAAACAATTCGTTGTTACTTATTCTGAAAAAATCCAACAAGATGTTGAAGCTGCTTGGGTAAATATGCTTAGCACTGGTGACAGACCTTTCGAAGCTCTTAAAGCTGAACCAGAAATGTATAAAGCAAAAGGATTCTTTGATTTCTGCTTACCAGGTGGATATAAATGGTGTGGACAAGGTTGCGGTAAAGCAACAGGTGGTGGAGCACTTAAAAATAAAATTGATGGTTGTTGCTTTATCCACGATGATTGCTATGACAAATATAGTTCAAATCGTTGTGCTAACTGTGATAAGAGCTTTGTTTCTTGCATATCAAACCGTACTAACTATGCTACTGATCCAGCAACAGCATCAGCTATCATTATTTTCTTCCAGACTAAATGTTACTTCTAAAACCGGATGAATATGGACAGCATAAACAGAATTGGTATTAAACCAACAATAATGTGTCCTATAAGATTAATTTTCCAGTAAATATTTCTAGGTTTATTCTTTCCGAGCAGAAGCATTAAAGCTAGAATTGTAATCAAGGGACATATGTATGAAATGGCGTCCCACTGGCTAATTTGGTTAGTAAGCATCCGGTTTAATATAGGAGTTACAAGCAAAGTGTTGATTAGCAGTAGAATGTATCCAAAGGCGTACTTCATAGTGCACCAACCTTTACATTTTTATCCTAATTTTAGCATCATGACTGTATATCAAGCAATATAAAAAGAAGTTCCGAATTCATCTATCCACATATATTCTCCTCCTTACAAAGCGACCAAATATATATTTTTTTGCATTTGAATAAACATCTCTTGTAAAACAAGGTTTAATGAAACGTTTGCTTGTCTTCTTATGTAACCTTTTTCTAAAAGTTCTATAGCATCAGCTATTCCTTGAACTCCTAGTTTCTCTGCATGTAGCTCTAAAATATTTATTTGGCTTTGAAAGGATATGAAATTCTTCTTACTCGTTAAAGCATATAGTACATCTTTAAACCATATATTTATAAATTTAAAAAGTATGGACTCCTTTTCTTTTGTATCTATTAATTTTAATAACCTTATTATTTCTATAAAAACTGTGGACTTCATTACACTTTTCATCAAACTGACTGTTTGTAAATATAGGTCTATGAACCACTGCTCACTTGCTAGTGACAAAGCCTTTTCAATATTGTTTGTCATACGAGTTAAAAGCTTCACTATATCTTGAGAGATATTAGCAGCAGATAATTCCTCAACATATTCATCCATAGGTGTTACTAGAAAATTTAATATTTGGCATCTAGATTGAATGGCAAATATTCTATTGTAACTGATATTGAAAAAACGTTTGTACAAGGTCATCGAATCCCAATTGATGAGGAGCTCGCAAAAATTCTTTCAATTTTAATTTCATATTCCAAAGAAAATAGCACACAAGATAATAATCCAGAAAGATATATTTTTGTACGATATCAAGGGATACGAAAAGGTAAACCCTATACTCAAGGTTGGATTCGAAGGCATTTGAATGAACTAGCAGAAAAGAAAAATATTGCAGATGAAAATGGTGATATCTTTCGTTTTAAGCCCCATCAATTTCGTCATACATATGCTGTGAAATTATTGAATGGCGGTGCAGATATTTTAACGGTACAAGAATTACTAGCTCATGCGTCTCCTGAAATGACTTTACGGTATGCCAAGCTATTGGATGAGACAAAACGAAAAGCATTCGAATCTGTTGTGAATCAAGGAGTTTTCAACTTTGATTTGAATGGTGAGGTGCAAAAGATTAATGCTTGTAAGATATTCCTGAGAATATCTTACAAGCACTCTGGCAAGAGCATAAATTAAATGCAATGGACAATCCCTATGGAACATGTCACGCACGATTGAAAGGAGATTGTCCACATATGGAAGCGCCACCTTATTTAACATGCAACAGTGGTAGCCCTTGCAAAGACTTGGCGATTGGATTTTCAGAGCTAGATATTGAAAAATATGAGTTATATATTAAAACAACAACAAGGGCTGTAGAAGTAGCTAAACAGCATAATCGTGAGGATATGGTTGAAAAACATGAACGAAATTTACACCGATATCAAGGTATTTTGAACAATATTCGAGAAGGTAATATTATATTCGGCCGACAAGATCGTATAAAGAGAAAGTATGGTGTGAAATATGAATAGTTATGGTCGTAGAGAACAGCTAAAAGCAATTCATGCATCCAGAAAGGCAGGTACCGCTCAAAAAATTGATGAAGCTATTCAAAGGCTCGTGCGAGCCAATCAGAACATCAATTTTAATAGTGTAGCAAGTGAGGCAGGTGTTGCTAAAGCAACACTCTACAACAATACTGGAATACGCGAACGGATTGAATCCTTACGTCAGCAACAAGCCCAAGTTTCTACCCCAAAGCAAATTAAACGGGAAACGGATGAGAACAATAAGGACGCCATTATTGCTTCATTAAAACGGAAAATCAAGAAATCGGATGAAGAAAATAAAGAACTACGTGAGCAGCTAAAATTTGCTTACGCAGAGGTTTATAAAAAAATATAAACCATTTTATAAGGGAACGTCATACCCATACTTGCTCAACTAAAGGGTACAGGTTAGTTTGAGAAGAGTTAAACCATGAATCATAGAATTAATTTAATAATCTCTAATGTTGGAGGGAGAAAAGAATGAAATTGGGATTAAAAAAAGATGAAGTGAAATTAGTTCCATACACCACTGATTGGAGTACAGAATTTTTAAAAGTACAAAAGGAAATATACCAATGTACAGGTATTAGTGAAAATCGTATTGAACATATCGGTAGTACAGCAATCAAAGATATGTTAGCAAAAACCATTTTGGACATATTAGTAGCAGTAGATGATTTGGGCATATTAAATCCTTCGATTATAAATGGGCTAAAGAGCATTGGATTCCTTCGGCTAAGAGTAGAAAGACCTAATGAAATTGTATTTGCGAAATTTACAGATAACACTTATGAAGAAAGAACCCATTATATTCACATTGTAGAATTTGAAAAAGAACTATGGAAAAACTTAATTTTTTTAGAGATTATTTAAATGCGAATGAAAATGCATACAAAGAATATATCAACATAAAATTGGATTATTTAAAGAGCCATTCTACGGGGATAAATGAATATACCAACCACAAGGAAAGTTTTGTGAAAAGTATATTTGAAAAAAGGATAGATAACTAAGTTATATACGATTGTCGGTCACGGAATACAAACCGAAGCGTGTGTTGATACAACTTGTAGAAGGGCATTTAGTATGGGATACAAGGTTACTTTAGTTTCAGATATACATAGTACGTGGGATTCTGAAGAAATTACTGCTGAACAAATTATTAACCATCATAATGGTGTGTTACGTTGGTTTGCTAATGTTTATCCAAGCAAAGAAATTAAATTTGATTAAATGAACAAATCTATTTGCTAATAAGGAATTAGTTTAGGTAAGAATTCAAATATGAATTAAAAACGCACAGATTATATAATCTGTGCGTTTTTGTATACTAATTTAAGTGTTATTTCTGTTGCGATTTGCATAGTTTTTTATGCCAAAGATTGTACTGTGAATTTAGATTTTCTCCACGTTATCTGAACTACTTAGGTATATACCCTAGTCTTTTTAATTTGGCATTACCTCTTATATACTTAGAGGTATCGTTATTTATTAGTTGATTTTTTGTTCATCTTGACTATAAATTTCAACAGTATATAAATCATTTTCAATCCATTTGTTTACTTTCTTTGTTTTTAGTAAATCATCAACCTCTTTTTCTATTTTCTTTCCAAAGTCTTTGGCTCCTGGATCTGAATTATTTATTGTAGTATGTATAGCAAGGGTAAATGGTTGGTTCGATTCGAAATTAACTGGTTGAATTCCAAAACCTTTGTATCCATTTTTGGTAAACACTTCATCAAAAATAGAACTGTAAACTTCGCTCCATCGCCTCTCTTTCTTTACAATGTCCATATTTCTCTGACTCACATTAATTGTATATGGTCTTATATCTTGATTCTTTAATTGAGTGTTAATCGCTTTTTTTAACTTACTTGTATTCACAGTATCAGCTATTTCTAAGTCTACTGTTCTTGGTGTATCGCTCATGGAAGCACTAAGGAAATCCTTATCATCTACCGTTTCCATAATAGTGTCCATAACTTTTGATTCTTCACTTTTTGCTTCTTCTTTATCGTTCTGACAGGAACATAATAAAACGAGTGAAAATAGAAGTGCAAGCAACTCTTTTCCCTTTTTCATCTTATTCTCCTCCCTAATCATTTCTTTGCTCTTATAATAGCTGATATCTTTAGTTATGTTTATTCTAACCTTGTAACATTCTCCAAAATAAATAAAAAACCTTCATCTTATCTTTTTTGTTTGTAGTATTCATAATACCTTTTTAAAGAAAGTTTAGATTTAAATCCTACTTGTTGCACTTTAAACTGTATTAGCAGCCATCCCCATTTGCGTAGCAATTTGTGCTGCCGTTTGAAAATCACTTAATTTTAGCTTGATGGGTCTGAGCAGTCATCCGTATTTCTTGACATATCATTTCAAACTTCATAAAGTGAAACTCTAATCGTTGTTTTTCATCTTCACTGATTATTAGCCCACAATACTTAATTAACTTATATAAATTTATATAGGAATAGGACAGGTGAAATAAATGAAAATCGAACATATAGCTATTTGGGTAAATGATTTAGAGGCAATGCGCACTTTCTATACACAATACTTTAATGGAGAGGCAAATTCTTTATATCACAATAAAGCTAAACACTTCGAATCTTATTTTATTACTTTTGAATCTGGAGCACGCCTTGAAATTATGCGAAAGAAAGGAATAGAAGATAAACCTAGTTCTAACCTAACTGGATATGCCCATATCGCTTTCTCTATTGGTAGTGAAGAAAATGTGAATCAACTAACCAAAGCATTAAAAGAAGCTGGATATCCTGTATTAAATGGACCACGTTTCACTGGAGATGGCTATTATGAGAGCGTAATTAGTGATCCAGAAGGAAATCAAATCGAAATAACTATCTAGCATAACTTTTCAATATATAAGTTAAAAAATAATATAACAACCAAAAACCGTTCGAAAATTTTGAACGGTTTTATTATCTAATACTGTCGCATTAAAAAAGTTTGATCATTACAGAAATGCTAGTTCTATCGTGTTCCTTAATGACAATACTGGTGTACTAATCTCTTTAGATGTTCTATGTTTTCTGAAGATACTTTTTCTGACAATCTTGCCCCAGCAATAATAGGAGCCCACTTTATAACTTCATCCCTTGATAAACCAGCATTTTTGCAATATATACGTAAATACATTTCAGCCAACTCTACTGAAGCCTGGGCATACAACAAATATGTTCGGTAGACATCGGCACGAATATCTCCCGCGTTAGCATCCACCCAATCAATAATTTTCACATTATCATTACTCAAAATCAAATTAAATGGATGAAAATCCCCATGACATAGCCTAGGTTCAAATACCATTGAATCCAATTTTCTTAACAATTTACCCTTTTGTTTCTCATCTAGATTCTGTACTGATTCAATTTGACGACGTAGCTTTTCTGACATCGGTTCAAGTAAATCCGAATCAACAACAACAGCATGCACCTTTTGTTGTGCATTAACACAAATACCTATGTAATGCTCCGCTCGTTCCATATTATGAATTAAGAGATCACCTACTGTTTTCCCTTTTACATATTCCATTATAATTGCTTGCCTACCCTTTATTTTTGTGACTTCTAATACCTTTGGGACTTGAATCCCACATGAATAAGCGTATTCTTGTTTCTTTGCTTCATATAACGATTCTGTATTTGGAAAGTGTTTTTTAAGCACTTTCACAATTTTATTATCATAAAGATATATCTTTGCTGTATTCCCAATAGCTATCGGATTACCTAGGTTCAATTATTTTCTCTCCTTACAATATAGTGAATTTTTATATTTTAACGAGATCTTTTCTAATGCAATATATACAGTTTTTTTCATATTTCATTATTCTCCCTTAATCACTTCTATCAGTGTAATCGGAGAAGAACCAAGATCCATTCCTATTAGATCCTAATAATCGATCGGAAAATTCAGACTTTAATAACCTTAAATTGGACACTTCTTCTTATTTTGACTTCCATATTCAATCTACGACGTTTTTTCTTCATCCCTTTTACTTCATTACTATATTCATAGACAGTTTTATATCATCCTAAATAATATGTAAAAGGCTAAATCCATACATCGAAGCAACTACAAAAATGATTGTCCATACCGCTAGACTGACTGTCATCCAACTTATGACGTGTGTCTTGTTAGATCCAAATGTTAAAGCTAATACGGCTGCAATATCAGTTCCTACGAGAATGGGAGCAAGCAATGCCAAACCAGGAATACCATATCGTTCCCATATTCGCCTTGATCTAGTTTCTTTTTTAGAAGGTGTTGTTATACCTTTTTTTAACTTTCTTGCCGCTTGCCATTTTGCATACTGCTTAAAGAAGAATCCCAATAATAGAACCAAGATAAGATTCCCTGCAAATGCAGTCACCCCTACTGCAAATGGTTGCAATCCCCATGCGATACCAAGTGGTACAACGATTGATACATCCATCCATGGAGCAAAAGCTAATAGAAATAAAACGACATATTGCCACATTTCACCTGCATTTTGAGCCCACTCTAGCATATTGTTTCATCCCCTTTTTTCTTTAGATTAAATACGATTTAAAATAAGAATAGTAGTTAACCAATAGACCATGTATTGGCCTGCACCTAATACACCAATGCACAGTAATGGAACAAAATTATGTTGAGAAAAGAAGAAGAAGATCCCTGCCGTTACTGGAAGTGCAACGCTATAGTAAATATATACATTTCGGCAAGCCTTATAAGTTACCCACTGCTGCCCTTCATCTATTTCACGAAATTCGGATGGTATAAAGCTAAATAATCTAATCTTATCATCCGAATTCTTTCGATTATAAAGCTTTGTGAGAATGAACCAGAAAACAGTAACCGTCACTAGAATCCAAAAACATAATCTAGCTAAAACGACCTGTGTACTCATAAGAGAAAATAGTAAAAATGCAATAATCAAAACAAATATACCGGCCCCTATAAGCGGAGATTTTAAAACCTGTTTCATTATAATCATTCCTTTCCCTTTAAATAAAAAACATCTTCTACTGTAAGTTGAAACGCGGCAGCTATTTTTAACGCCATGGTGACAGAGGGAGAATAATCACCTTTTTCAATTAACCCAATTGTCTGCCTCGTCACTCCAATTGCATCAGCCAAGTCTTGCTGAGTCCACCTAAATCTTGCCCGTAATTCTCTAACTCTGTTTTCAAGCATCCTAACTTCACTTCCCTCCTTTTCAAACACTCTCATTGTAAATGATTACCAACAAAATGTAAATAATCATTTGCATTTTGTAATAAATAATTGCTCAAAAACTATAAAACAACACCATCTATAAAATGGTGTTGTTTCGTTTAAAGATCAAGTTAGTCAATTTTATACTTACTTCTTTTCCATAATTGCAAAGTAATTTTTCTCATGATCAGCAAAATTAAACGCTCTACCAGACGGCATATTTACAAGTTCTCCAACTGTAATTTCTTTCTCTACAAACTCTTTATATAATTTATCGATATCTTCAGTGAAAAACAACATGGATGGTGTACTAAGATTTAATTCAGGCTGCATCTTCGCAATTAATTCTTTATTATGTAGAACCATACTCGTTTCTGCTTTCTCTGTTGGCGCGATTTCAATCCATCTAAATCCTTGACCGTTATCTTCATCAGCAACTAAGTGGAAACCTACTTTTTCTGTCCAAAATTGCACAGCCTCATCTTGATTATTTACATATAGCATAATTTGACCAACTTTATGAATCATCATCTTCTCTTCCCTTCTTCTACTTCAACTTCAA
>Ga0102589_1001930_pt1 | contig 25703 bp, 26 predicted proteins | sample AraplaMF_Col_mLB_FD_76858 | JGI IMG/M metagenome (GOLD analysis project Ga0102589, IMG submission 76858) | Arabidopsis root microbial communities from the University of North Carolina, USA - plate scrape MF_Col_mLB | ecosystem: Host-associated > Plants > Roots > Endosphere | place: USA... | reverse complement strand
TTTGTGCTCCCAAAAGCTGTTGATCTCGTTTACGAACAACAATTTTAATAAACATCCGTTGAGCACCTGGATAATAACCTGCAATATGGCGGGCAGATAATTTAAATGCCTCATATTCAAAACCTAGCTCTTTAGCATTGCGCTCATTAATACCTGTCGTGGCGATCGTTAAATTGAAAAACTTTAAGATTGAAGTACCTACAATACCACTAAACGGCGCAGACTTGCCCGACATATTGAGTCCTGCTAAACGACCTTGTTTGTTAGCTGTCGTGCCAAGAGGTATATAATCTAAGCGTTCCTTTACAATATTAAAATGCGTTGCACAATCTCCCGCAGCATAAATATTTTCAACAGATGTCTCTAAATGTCGATTGACGATGACTGCACCATTTTTAGCTAATGCAATGCCTGTTCCCTCTAAAAATTGTGTATTCGGTTTAATCCCCACAGCCATAATGACTAAATCTGTTTCAAATGTGCCATTGTCCGTAATAACACGTTCAACACGGTGATTACCCTCAAACGCCTCTACTTTTGTATTTAGAACAAGCTCGATGTCGTTCTTTTTCGCTTCCTCATGAACATGTTGCGCAAGCTCTTCGTCTAGAATTCTTGCAACATAGCTACCTCGTTGAATCAATCTTACTTTTTTGCCGCAAGCGTGTATCGTCTCGGCCATCTCTAGCCCAATATAGCCTGCACCTATAATCGTTACATTTTCTATTTCTGACGTTAAATCAGCTAGCAAATCCTCTAGCTGAGGTATTGTTTTCACCGTGTGTATACCCGTTAAATCTGAACCCTTCTCCACAGGCATAATTGGATCTGCACCTGTTGCAATAAGAAGCTTATCATAGGGAATTTCAAATGATTCCCCAGATGACTGCGTTCCAAAAACAAGTTTCTTGTCTACATCAATTCCGTTAACCTCATGACCAACACGGGCATCAATACGATACTTATCACGAAATGTTTCTACATCTCTTGCTATAAGCCGCTTTGTCGATGAAATACGCCCATCTACAACATAGGGCAAGCCACACTGCCCATATGAATAAATAAATCCACGTTCTACAGATGTAATCTCTGCTCCTGGCACATTTCGATATATTTCCATTGCTGCTGACATTCCCGCAGCATCTCCTCCGATGATTACGTATTTCATCCAACAATCCCCCTTATTTTTTTCTCGTTGCTATTAAGCCTGCATAATAGTCCATAAATAAACGGCGTCTGCCCCCACTTACAATGACGCGTATTACATGAATAGCAATAATCATCGTTAGAATAAAGTTCGCTATAAATGCTAGCAATGTAATGACAATTTGCAGTACATAAAATGGTGAATCCATATCTAATTGGATATGGCCTAACGTTGTTATAATCTTCGATGTACATACTACCACGAGAATGGCAATACAACGGCGCCATGATTGACTTACAATACTTTTGCCGTTTTCACTTACCATTGTAAAGCGCATAAACTTCATCCCTAATGTTGCACCGTTTGTAAAGCTTGGAACAACACCAAATAGCAACATATATAATGCAATTTCCACTAAAAACTCGAACATACCACTATATCCTGTTACAGCATCAATGATGAATAAAATGGACTGCGCGATAATTAAATCTATTGCTAGTGCTAACAAAATTGATAATGGCTTGACGATATCTTTTTCGACCATCTCTGCTGCTTTAGCCGCCACCTCTTCATGAGAAGGAAACAGCGCCCACACAACGGGAGCTAAAAAGAACCCTAATAGTGCACCAACACTGTTAAGCATTAAGTCATCCACATCAAAAATTCGATACGCACAATTAAAGATGCCATAAATCCCTGTGAATTGGGTTACCTCATAAAACAATGTTAACAAAAAGCTAAATAGAAATGCACGCTTCCAGTACTCCCTTTTTTTAAGAAAATAACGCAAGTATACACCAAATGGCATGAGCAGTAAGAAATTGTAGAATGCCTGGTAAAAAGCAGGCTGCTTTGGTATATACACCCACGTTGATGGATTCGTCAGAACAATCCCACTATCCTTTAAAATATCAGTGACAAATTGAAAAGGATGTAAATTATAATGGACTGTATCTGGGGCTTGCAAAGAGCAAGTATCACGTGTTTCCGGGAAAGGCAGTAAAACTAAGCATAATGCCGATAAAAAGTAAAAAATAAATGAGAACATAATAATGGTTTTGGATACAGATAAGTAGCCATATTTCCGATACGTATAAATTAGCCAAGGTACAAATAGTACAAAGGATGAGAAAATTGTTATTAAAAAAGCAACCATAATAGAATGTGTATAAACTGACATAAAACACCTCTTCGTTTAAAAATCGGCTCTTCACAATAACGTGGGGTTAATTTCCGTTTCTGCTGTGAGCTTTGTCGCTGCCGCTTCGCTTTCGCACAGATAAAACATTGTCGCTGCCGCTTCGCTTTCGCACAGAGCAAAGCTTCCTAGGGCGTCCGAAGTGCTGCTTCTGTGATAAGCCTAAAAATCATTTCTTAAACTTAGTTTAGCCCATAAACACAACATGAATATTTCACCAATCTTAAATAATCCTTAATAAATGATGTAAAGTTAAAATTCCGCTTAGACTCCTAGAGACAAACAAGAGTACACCAATGTAGCTCGTGCCTGTCCCCAGAAAGTAAAGCGGAATTTTATCAAATAAGAAAATATTAATTTTAGTTAGAAAGGCTTTTACGCGAGCATATTATGCTTTTACGATTTCCTCTTTGCAGAATGCTAAAATCTCTTCTAGCTCTTCATCCTCTAATGCAAAATCTAAATACTCACCTTCTGCTTTTTCTATGATGAAGTAATTTAAAATAAATGACTCTTCACCTTTTTCAGCGATTAGTACACGAATTTCAATTCCTGCTTCGTGATAAAGCTCATCTTCTTCATCAATATCTACATCTAAAATAAATTCGTAACGCTTACCTTCAATAATGTTCGTTGGATCTAAAATTTCTTCCATTGAGAATTGTGTAATTTCCATTTTACGATCTCCTTTAAGTTAACCTGTTCATACTATATATTAAATCAAATTCAGCATGGGTCAAATAGAAAACTCGTATACACTTGAAAGTAATTATGCCACAATTAAATTGAACTAATTGAGAGAAGCGTTTCTCTTATGAATACTCTACATAAAGGAGGTTTTTTTCTTGAAAGATCTACTATATTATCAAGATGTTACGCTACGTGAATTTAATGCAACAATTGTCAATAAAGGAACCGATATAGATGGCCGTAACTACGTGGTGCTATCAAATACTGCTTTTTATCCAACTGGAGGTGGACAACCTCATGACACGGGTACTTTAAATGATGTCGAGGTCATTGATGTTGAGAAAATTAATGATGAAATTCGACATTATATTCAAGGTGACTCTTCTAGTTTAGCAGGAGAAGTGCATGGTAAATTGAACTGGCAACGACGATTTGATCATATGCAGCAGCATGCAGGTCAACATATTTTAACCGCGGCCTTTGTCGAGCTTTTTGATGCACCAACGGTTAGCTTCCATTTGGGCACTGAGCAGGTCACAATTGATATTGCCGTAGACAGCCTAACGGAAGAACAGCTTGGGGCTGCGGAAGCCCGTGCTAATGAAATTATTCTAGAGAATCGTCCAATTGACACGAGATGGATTACAGAAAATGAACTTGAAAACTATAGCCTTCGTAAAGAGGTAGCCGTCACAGGAGATATTCGACTTGTTATTATTCCTGATTTTGATTACAACGGCTGCGGCGGTACGCATCCAACATCTACAGGACAAGTAAGTGCAATAAAAATCCTTGGCACCGAAAAAATGAAGGGCAATATTCGTGTCTCCTTTGTCTGTGGTCACAGAGTTTTAGCGGAGCTTGCAATGCGAAAGAAAGTATTAGCTGATGTAGCAAGACAATTAAGTGTACCTGAAACTGAAGCAGCTTCCGCACTTACAAAAGTCTTAACAACACAGAAAAATACAGAAAAAGCACTCGCGGCAGCAAAAGAGGAACTACTAAATTATGAAGCAAAAGCGTTAGTTTCTAGTAAAGAACGTATTATTACTGCAGCCTTTACTCAGCGTTCTATGCAAGAGCTTCAAAAATTAGCAAGAACTATTGTCGCAGAGCAGGCCGAATCTATCGTATTACTCGTTTCAGAAAATGAAGACAAGCTTCAGTTTGTCGCAGCACGTGGTGCAAAAGTTGAGAAAAGTATGAAGGACATTACTGCAAAAGCACTTCCACTCATTAATGGAAAAGGCGGTGGTAGTGATCAGATGGTACAAGGCGGTGGAGAGCGTATTATCTCTACCGAGCAACTATTGAAAGCTGTGCAAGAAGTACTTAACTAACCTTTTCGATAATAGGAGCTCCCCATTACTTGGGAAGCTCCTTTATTTATTGTTGCACATCATCACTTGCTGAACATTCTATTGCTACTATCCCCCCATCGATGATTATCCACAGACATTCGCTCAGCTGTAATAATCGATCTCTTAGCAGCTTTCATTTATCAACACATTATCCACAACTAACACACAACTTATCCACAACCCATATTGATTACACCAAGTCGATTCAACTATTGGATTAAATTAAATAATTTTCCATAGATACCTGATTATAATTTACTTTTTTTGCTGATTATAAAAAATAGAATAGTTTCTATACATTTTGAGGGGAGGATTTCTATGAGTCCTGAAAAAGATATTTCACGTCGTGATTTTTTAAAGACAACAGGGATCGCAGCAGGTACATTAGTCGGCGGTGGATTAATAGGTGGTCTTGTAGGCTATAACATGCATGGTAAAGGAACTGCAACTCAAGAGCATGGTCAGCATGGAACAGCTACTGAAGAGACTGGTTCGCCAAAAGCCAAAATGTTTTTTATGAATCAAAGAGATTTTAATATTTTAGCAAATGCTACTGAACGTATTTTCCCTGAGGACGATTTAGGTCCAGGGGCAAAGGGCTTAGATGTTCCTTACTTTATTGACTATCAGCTCGCAGGGCAATACGGCAGTAATTCTAAAGAATATATGCATGGACCATTTGGTGAGGGTGCTCCAACACAAGGTTATCAGAGTCGTTTAACGCGTGCGGAAATTTTTAAGCAAGGTGTTCAAAAGTTAGAGGCGGAAGCACAAAATCGCTATAAAAAGAGCTTTAACGATATAGATGGTACGCAAATGGATGAAATTTTAACTGCCTTCCAGAAAGGCGAAGTGCAAATGAGCGGTGTCACATCTGCTTTCTTCTTTAATTTATTACGTGCAGCAACATTAGAAGGTGCTTATTCTGATCCAATATATGGCGGGAATCGTAATATGGATGGCTGGCGTATGAAAGGCTTCCCCGGTCATCAAATGGCGTATATTACTCAAATCGAAGATCCGAAATTCCAAAAAATTGAGCCTAATTCATTAGGTAGCCACTAATATAAGGGGGTTAGAAAAATGGCAAAAACATTACCAAGTGTAGACGTTGTAACAGTCGGGGTAGGTTGGACCGGCGGTATTGTCGCGGCAGAGTGCTCGAAGGCGGGCTTAAAGGTCGTTGGTCTAGAGCGCGGACAAAAGCGTGGCACAGAAGATTATTTGACTATTCACGACGAGTATCGTTATGCAATTCGTTACGATATAATGCAAAATCTTTCTAAGGAAACAGTAAGCTTCCGTAATAATCGCAATATGAAAGCATTGCCTATGCGTCAACTCGGTTCTTTTTTACTTGGTGAAGGGCTTGGTGGCTCTGGTACACACTGGAACGGTATGACGTATCGCTTTTTACCATATGATTTTCAAATTAAAACATTGACAGATAAACGATATGGTGCGAATAAGCTTGGACCTGATTATTTAATCCAAGATTGGGGATTAACATACGATGAACTTGAGCCCTATTTCGACAAGTTTGAAAAAACGGCAGGTATTTCGGGAGATGATAAAAATCCATTTAGTGGGAAACGCTCAAACCCTTATCCGACTGGGCCTATGAAAATGACACCGATGCTTACGCAATTTGAAACAGCCGCAAAAAAATTAAAACTATCACCTTACATGGTTCCTTCTGCTAACTTATCAGAAGTTTATAAGAACCCTGACGGTGAAACGATTAATGCTTGTCAATATTGCGGTTTCTGTGAGCGCTTCGGCTGTGAATATGGCGCCAAATCATCTGCTGAGGTTACAGTTGTTCCTACTGCATTAAAAACGGGCAACTTTGACTTACGCTACAATTCCAATGTTGTTGAAATCTTAAAGAAAGGCAATAAAGTAACTGGTGTCCGATACATTGATACGATATCTGGTGAAAAATTTATTCAACCAGCTAATGCTGTCGTTCTTACTAGTTATGTCTTTAATAATGCCAAACTATTAATGGTCTCTAACATTGGAGAACGTTATGATCCAGCTACTGGAAAAGGGACACTTGGAAGGAACTATTGCTATCAAATACTACCTGGAGCAGCGGGTTTCTTCGATGAACAATATAACACCTTTATGGGTGCAGGTTCACTCGGTGTGAGTTTAGATGACTATAATGGCGATAATTTCGACCATAGCGACTTAGATTTTATTCACGGTGGAAATATAGCTCTAACACAAACAGGTGCGCGCCCTATCGGCTCGAACCCAACACCTCCTGATACGCCAACATGGGGATCAGAATTTAAAAAGCAATCTATTCATTACTATACACGTTCATTCGGGATTGGTGCACAGGGTGCTTCAATGCCGCATAAAGAAAATTATTTGTCTCTTGATTCTACGTATAAGGATGCTTATGGCTTACCTCTTATACAGTTAACGTATAACTTTACGGATCAGGATCGCGCACTTCATAAATATATATCAGCACGTGCAGCTGACATTATGAAAGAAATGGGCGCCAAAACTGTTGTCCCTAATGCTGAAATTACTGATTACAATATTGTACCGTATCAAACAACTCATAATACAGGCGGAACAGTTATGAGCTTAAAGCCTGAGGACGGCGTTGTGAATAACTACATGCAGCATTGGAATGCAGAAAACCTTTTTGCTGTGAGTGCCGGAAACTTTGCACACAATAGTGGCTATAATCCAACTGGTACGTTAGGGGCACTAGCCTATCGCTGTGCAGAGGGTGTTGTGAAATATAGCAAATCAGGTGGCTCATTAGTATAAAAGGAAACGTTATAGCTAGACATTCTATTCAAAGGAGGCAAGACTATGGGAGGTCTTGGAGCAATTGGAGTACCTGGGTTAATCATCATTTTGGTAATTGTTTTAATCGTGTTTGGTCCAAAAAAATTGCCAGAAATCGGCGGTGCAGTCGGTAAAACATTTGCCGAGTTTAAAAAGTCCACGAAGGGGCTTATCGATGATGAGGATGATTCAGCGAAAAAAGAAGAAAAAAAATCTGACGCTTCGTAGGAGGTTGTCCTATGGATCCATATGAAGAAGGAAAAAGAGAATATTTAAGTCCACTTGATAAAAAAGAAGCTGAGCCTCTCACACCTGTGGAGGCTTTTGTTGAAGTTCCAGTAGAGACAATTGAAGATGTGGTAGTTAATGAACCACTTTTCCCAATTGCATCATTACTTGAACATCTTACTGAACTGAGAAAACAAATTATAAAAGGGCTTTTCGTATTTATTTTATTTTTTATTATCGTATTCTCTACCATTAATATTTGGTTTCCTTATGTAACTCGAGGACATTCACTAATTATTTTAGGGCCATTAGAGGTTGTGAAATTTTACATGACGATTTCCACAACACTAGCATTCGGGTTATCAATGCCATTTTTAGTTCATTTTTTGTGGAGCTTCGTAAAGCCAGGCTTAAAAGCAGAAGAAAGCCGTTTCCTCGGTCTTTATGCACCTGTCATGCTTGTACTCTTTTTAACAGGCGTGGCTTTCGGTTACTTTGTCGTTAATCCACTCAGCTACTCATTTTTAGTAAGTGTAGGAGCAACTAATTTTGATGTTATGGTTTCAGCAAATGAATACATGCATTTTTTAGTGATGACAACTATACCACTCGGACTACTCTTTGAATTACCAATCGTAGCCCTCTTTTTATCGTCTATTGGTGTACTAACGGCTGAATCCATGAAAAAAATACGAGGCTGGTCTTATATCGGGATGGGCGTTGGTTCTGCTGTAATTACACCTCCCGATTTTATTAGCCAGTTACTCGTCTTAATTCCAATGATTATTTTATATGAAATAAGTATCTATCTTGTTAAACGTATAGAGCGTAAACAAATAGAAAGCACTGCGTAGCAAAGACGCAGTGCTTTATTTTTTCTTTAATTCCATTACAACAATCTCTGGTGGATTAAAAATTCGAATAGGTACTGTACTATTACCTAATCCTCGACTAACGGCCATTGTTGTTGTTCCTTCCTCAAAAACGCCAGCCGTATATTTTGGAAGTACTCCCTGTCCTCGTGCGAAAAGACCACCAAAACCAGGAATTCGAACTTGTCCGCCATGTGCATGTCCTGCAAATACTAAATCAATGCCAAAATCCACATACGTATTAAACACTTCTGGTCGATGTGCTAGTAAAATCGTTAATATATTTGGTGGAACATTTTCGGTTGCTATCTTTAGCATTTCCTTTGTTGTTCTACCCGATAACGGATCTTCTATGCCAACAATCGCCAAGCGCTCCCCGTCGCGCTCAATGACGGTCGATTCATTGGACAATACATGTACACCTAACGATGATAACTCCTCATAAATTACATTCACTTTATTCGTCGCTACTTCATGGTTCCCTAGTACATAATAGACATCCGCTAATTTAACTAATCCCCTAGCAGCCTGCAAGCTTCGCTCCAAATCATAACGATTACTATCAACTAAATCACCTGTAATAAAAATCAGGTCAGGATTTGTTGCTTTCACCTTTGCTATGAGCTTCTCTTGCTGTTCACCAAAGAGAGCATCCTGTAAATCTGATATTTGTGTAATGCGTAGCCCATCAAAGCTGGCAGGCACTTTTTCTGACTCGAATTCATACTTGCTTACGACCAGCCAGTGATTGTTTACGTACAAAAAAATGACTATAAAAACAAGAAAAAAAGCTACATATAATAATTTTTTCAATCGCAATCGCTCACTTTGTGGCTACTTTTTCATCAGATCACTTTCGCCATGGCGTAATTGCGTCCGGATTTTGAATTGTGCCTAGGCCTGCACGAGGGCCGACACGATGTCGGTCATTTCGGTAATGCCACAGGACGTGGCGTTTTTACCGATGCAGGTCAGTTAGCCGTTTTCGCAGGATGCGAAGGTTTTAGGCTAACATCCTCGTATTCATTCCTTAGAAAATCCGTGACATCCGCCGGAGGCTTTGGGCCAACGTTATGTTGGTCACTAAGTCATTGCCACAGGACGTGGCGTTCTTAGACTGAGTTCCTCTATCTCAGTAGGTGTTGGGACACTCACTGAAAAGGAACAACATCCACATTCATCTCACCACCTTCAGAGGTGGGAGCTTCTACTGAATGATGATAAAAAATCTGACCCTCCTATTATAAGCATAAAATAAAGTAATTGTAAGCACATACACATAAAATCATTAGACTGCTCCAAAAAGACTAACCTCAAATGTATTGTCGACTGACTGTCAAGCCTTCTTGGTTTGTTGATATAAGCACTGAGGGTTTCTGTAGTGGCATTCCATGTTCAACGTGTATGAATACCTCAATAAACAAACCAAAGTAAAAAAACACATTTAGACATTCCTTTCAGAAAGTCTAAATGTGTTTTCTCGTTTATAATACTTTTTCTAAGAAATCCTTCGCGCGCTGTGTAGATGGTGATGTGAAAAACTGTTCTGGTGATGCATCCTCAATTAGCTTTCCGCCATCAAGGAATAGTATACGGTCAGCCACTTCACGTGCAAAGCCCATCTCATGCGTTACGATTAACATGGTCATCCCAGTATCAGCAAGATTTTTCATAACAGCTAACACCTCTTTTACCATTTCAGGGTCAAGAGCTGAGGTAGGCTCGTCAAATAAAATTACTTTTGGATCCATCGCAAGTGCTCGGGCAATGGCAACACGTTGCTTCTGCCCTCCCGATAGACGGTTTGGATATTCATTGCGCTTTTCAAATAGGCCTACCTTCGTTAATAAATCTTCAGCCTTTTTAATAGCAGCTGCCTTGTCCAATCTTTTCACATTAATCGGTGCGTATGTTAAATTTTCAAGTACCGTTTTATGAGGGAAAAGATGAAAATGCTGAAATACCATACCGACTTCTTCACGGATCTTCATAATGTTTGTCCCTTTGTCCGTTAGAACGTCGCCAGCAATTGTAATCTTTCCGCTCGTTGGCTCTTCTAATAAATTTAAGCAGCGTAGGAATGTTGATTTACCGGAACCCGATGGTCCAATAATAGCAATTACTTCTTTTTCTTTAATTTCTGTTGAAATACCTTTTAGTACTTCATTTTTTCCATATGACTTGTGTAAATCTTCAATTTTAATCACTTTTTCTCATTCCTTTCTCGATTCGTTTGCCAAGGAACGTTAATACAAGTGTCATAATGTAGTAAATCACACCTGCAAATAGTAAAGGCTCAAGATAGCGATATGTTGAACCACCTACAATGTAAGCACGGCGCATAATATCAAGTGCACTAATAACTGTGACAACAGCTGTTTCTTTATTTAATGTAATAAACTCATTCACTAAAGACGGTAAAATATTTTTTACAGCTTGTGGGATAATAATATCTTTCATCATTTTCCCATATGGAATTCCTAGTGCTTGTGCCGCTTCCATCTGCCCTTTATCAACCGCATTAATACCAGCGCGAATGATTTCAGAAATATAAGCACCTGAGTTTAGCCCGAATGCAATAATAGCCGTTGGAACTGGTTCAATTTGAATATCTAATAACTGTGGCACTGCATAGTAAATAATCATTAATTGTAGTACGAGCGGTGTACCACGGAAAATCGATGTATAAAAATCAGCAAACCAACGCAAAACTTTCACTTTACCAATTTTGCATAATGCTAGTAATATACCAATTATAAAACCGATGACTGATGCACCGAATGCAATTTGAAGTGTGACACCTATCCCTTTTAATATATAAGGCATAGAGGGAATGATAGCTGTAAAATCTAAATTCACAGCGCCCCCTCCTTTCTTGTTCTTTTTTAAGGAAATATAAGCGATAGCTCGAAATAGAGCTATCGCAGTTCAACTTACTTATTTAACTTTTAGCCATTTTTCTTCTAGCTCTTGAATTTTACCTTCAGCAGTTAATTCTTTTAGAGCATTGTTAATTTTATCTTTAAGATCGCTACCTTTTTGAACGGCGATTGCTTTAAAGTCTTCAGGTTGCTCTTTAACAGGGAACGCTTCTAGTTTATCGTTCGTATCAAGATAACCTTTTGCTACACCACTTTCTACAATCCCTGCATCTAAACGCTTAGACATCATGTCTTGAACAATTTCAGGAATTCGAGTACGCCCTTCAACGCTAGCATCTACTTCTTTTGCAATTTTATTACCTAAAGTTTCTTGGATAGAAGCATTTTGAACACCAATTTTTTTACCAGCTAAATCAGCCTCTTTTTTAATTCCACTATCCTTTTTCACGATAAACACTTGCTCTGTTTGATTATATTTCTCAGAGAAATCTACAACTTTTTCACGTTCTTCATTAGGTGACATACCAGAAATAACAATATCAACTTTACCTGCTTGTAGAGCTGGCACTAGACTATTGAAGTCAATATCTTGAACTTGTACTTCTGCCCCAATTTTTTCACCAACTAATTTAATTAAATCAATATCAAAACCAATAATATCTTCACTCTTTGCAGCATCAACATACTCGAATGGTGCATAATCAGATGAAGTACCTACTTTTAATACTTGCTTTTGTTCTGAGCCTTCGCTAGCATTTGAATTTTTATCGCTCGCCTTATCATCTTTTGCGCCACATGCTGCTAGTACACCAATTACTAGAACAAACATTAGCATGAAAAATTTATTCTTCATATTCATTGATCTCCTTTTATTTATGTTTTATTGTCTATAAAAATCTAGTTCTTGAAAAATTAAATGGATATTTATTCACTTTAGAGAATAAAAAATCTATCTGCTAATAAGATATACTCTTTTGAAATAATAATCAAGCTAAATTGAAAATTTTTAGACAAAACAATATTAACATAATTTTCTGATAACAATAACTATATATAAAAGCTCATCACCAATACGTGCATTTACTTTCCGCTCCGGCTAGGCACTTTCCCGGGGCGTCCGATGAGTTCTTGGGCAACAACACGAGATTGCTCACAAAGACGTTATCACAGAACGTGCTGCTCTTTGCCTTCGTTCCCCTTCTTTCTAGAGTCTCATCTATAAGAGTTTTATTTAACAAAAGAGGCCCCCTAAAAATGGAGGCCCTTATCTTATTTTTCATCTGCAAATAGCTTTTCCTTCAACTCGTCTTCCCCAGATCCTTCCGCTAATGGTACGCGAGAGCGATACGCTGCACGACATATTAAATGCCCTGCTACAGGAGCTGTTACAAAAACGAAGATAATTCCTAAAATTAAACGTACACTCACATATCCATCATGCACCCAAAAGTAAATAAATGCGCCTAATAGACATGTTAAGACCGACAAAGTCGAACTTTTCGTTGCAGCATGTGAGCGTGTATATACGTCAGGTAAACGAATCATCCCTATTGCACTAATAACACTTACAATGGAGCCAATCAATATAAGGATAACTGCCGCCCATTCAATCATTTGATTTACGTTCAACAATCACACCTCTTTCAATATATTTCGTAAATGCAATAGTGCCAATAAAAGCTAATATGCCCAATATTAAAATAGCTTCTAAATACGCTTTTGTTTTCAAAATAATTGAGACGATAGCGATTGCTGAAAGTAAATTAACACCTATTGTATCAAGTGCTATGGCACGGTCGGGCAACGAAGGACCTCGAATTACACGAAACAGCGACAATGCAATCGATACACTGAATAACGCAAGAGCCAATAGTAAAATTTTTTCAGTCATTAACGTGTCACCTCCATGATTGCTTGTTCAAATTTCCCTATTGAACGAATGACAGCTTCTTTTGATTGTTCAATATCCATTGCATGAATATAAAACATATCTCCCTCTTCAGAAACTTCCATCACTACTGAACCCGGAGTAAGCGTGAGCAACAACGCCAGTGCTGTTATTTCCCAATCTCCTCTAAGCGCTGTTTTATACGTAAATATACCAGGCGTAATATTGAGCTTCGGCGTAGTAATTTGCCTTAATACGCTGTAACTTGATAATAGTAGCTCCCAATTAAAGAGCCATAATAATTTAATGATTGAAAATACACGTCGTAAATAAAATTGCGTACCATAAAAGCGATGCATAGCATATAAAATCCCTATTCCGACGATGAACCCCATTAAAAATGTTGAAAACTGTGGTATAACTTCATCCTGTAACAAGAGCCAAAGTGTTGCGATAAATAAATTTAGTATAAATTGCATCGCCATTATTTATTCACCTCACCTTGCCATGTTGTTCCATCCAGCACTGCATCAATATAGATTGATGGTGTGTAGAGCGTTTTTGCTGCATCTGTTACATACGGAGCCATCCATTCAGCTCCAATCCCTAAGCCAATTGTACAAGCTGCCAACAATGTTAATGGCAAGACCATGCGCTTTGGTAATGGCTTTTCATCTTCTAGACTAATAATGGTTTCCCCAAAGAATGAAGAGAGGAATATTCGTAATAACGAATACAAAACAATTAAACTAGATAAAAATCCTAGTCCTAGTAGAACAAAATTTCCGCCCTCAATAGCTCCTTGTCCAATTAAAACCTTCCCTAAAAAGCCACTTAATGGTGGTATCCCAGCAAGGGAACACATGCAAATAAAGAATAACCAGCCAAAAAGAGGGTAATTTCGAATAAGCCCACTCATTTTATCAATAACCGTTTCGCCCGTAACATACATCATCATTCCAACTGCTAAAAACAGCATGGCCTTAGCTACCATATCATGCATCAAATAGTATGTTACGCCCTGTAGAGCAGACTCCGTTCCGATCGCTAGACCAGCCACTATAAAGCCAACTCCAATAAGGACATTATAAGAAGCAATTGTTCTTACATCTCGCCCTGCTAGTGCCCCCATACACCCAGCAATAATCGTAAGTCCTGCCATAATCCCTAGTACCATATGAGTCACTTCAGTATTATTTGGGAAAAGTAATGTAAAGGTGCGGACGAGCGCATAAATTCCAACCTTTGTTAACAACGCTGCAAAAAGTGCGGCTATAGCTGTTGGAGGTGCACTGTACGAGCCTGGAAGCCAGAAGAATAATAATAGACCAGCCTTCAAGCTAAAGACAATTAAGAAAATAAGAGCCACAGTCGTTATTAGTGGGTCAACTCCCGCCTCCATAACACGGACAGAAATATGTGCCATATTCAACGTTCCAACGGTTCCATATAAAAAAGCTAATGCCACTAGGAAAATCCAAGATGCAACAATATTAATAAGCACATATTTTAACGCCTCACGCAGTTGAACTTTATCGCCACCTAAACTAATGAGTGCGTAAGAAGCAAGTAACATAACCTCAAAGCACACAAACAAGTTAAAAATATCCCCTGTTAGAAACGAGCCGTTAACTCCCGCTACCATAAGCAGGACAAACGGGTAAAAATACATCTTTTCAAAGCTCTTACCGATTGAAAAAATGGCATACAACAAACAAATAGCTGCGACAATATTCGCTACTAATACAAGGAGCATTGCGAATGAATCAGCAACAAATAAAATGCCAAATGGTGGCGCCCAGCCACTAAAATCAATACGCATCACACCTTGTTTTTGAATCTCTAGCAATAAAATGACACTAGTAAGAACAACAAAGCTTAATGTCAATAAACTAATAATGCGCTGCAAAAAAACATTTTCACGTAAAAATACAAGTAAAATTGCCGTTATAACCGGCACAATTAATGGTAAAACAATCATATTACTCATCCGGCGTACCTCTCAATTCATCAAAATTCGCCGAACCGTTCGTTTTATAGGCTCGGTAACCGAGAACAAGCACGAACGCCGTTACTGCAAAGCTAATTACGATCGCAGTTAAAATTAATGCTTGCGGCAAAGCATCTGTATAAGGACCTTCTGATTCATCTAAGAGTGGTACATTCCCCTTTTTCAGCCCACCCATCGTTAAAATCAGTAAATGTGCCGCATGCGATAAGACCGCAGTTCCTAAAATCACACGTAATAACTGCTTCGAGAGGATTAAGTACGTCGCAACAGCTACTAATACACCAACTAAAACTAGTATTAAAGACTCCATTGGCTACTCATCCTCACTTATACTTAAAATAATTGTGACTACAACACCTACTACCGTTAAAGCCACACCAGCCTCGAAAATTGTTACTGTCGAAAAGCCCATTTTCCCGAATATCGGTACATTTATATAACTATGTGTTTGCGTTAAAAATGGAACATCAAAAAAAAGTGAACCGATTGCTGTGCCAGTCGCTAGTAATACGCCAAGCGCTGCGACTTTTTTAAAATCAAATGGCATCCCTTTATGCACTGTTTCAATGTCATACGCTAAATACAATAAAACAATGCCAGAAGCCAGCACGAGACCACCAATAAAACCTCCACCAGGAGCATGATGCCCTGCAAAGAATAGATAAATACCAAGGGTTAAAATAATGAATACGACCGTCTTTGTGATAGTACGTAAAATGACATCATTAATTTTCATGATCCGTTTCCTCCTTTCGTGGCTTTAGCTTCGTTAATGTATACACTCCTAAGCCAGCAATCAGAAGAACGACAACTTCTAGCATCGTATCAAATGCACGGAAATCGCCTAATATTGTGTTGACGATATTTGAACCACCCGCAAGTTCGTAGGAATCATTGAAATAAGTAGCCACTGGCTCAAAGCGATCGAAATGGACAACCGCTAAGCCTACTAATGTAACCGTAGCGCCAACGAAAATGGATATAATCACCTTAGACCACTGCGTTTTTTTGCGGGAGGCTTCAGGCATTAAATCAGGTAAATATTTAAAGCATAGAAGGAACAATGCAGTTGTCACAGATTCAACGACTAATTGGGTTAACGCTAAATCAGGAGCACGGAAAATAACAAAGAAAAATGCGATTGAATAGCCGAGTACACCATTTAATAACATTGCTGTTACGCGTCCCTTAGCGAAAATCATCCATACTGCGGCGAACATCATTACAAACACCAAAATGAGCTCATAAGTCTCAATTGAGGAATCCTTCTCAAAATTAAAAGCAGTAGCATCCGACCAAATAAAATATCCTGCAATTAGCGCAACAAAAAATACATAGATATAAACAAAATAAAGTGTTAAATTACCTGTCATATATCGATTAGTAAGCTTTGCAGAACTATTTTCACTAAACTCAATCATTCGATTGTAATACGTATTAAACGTATATCTTTGCGGGAATATCCGATACAAAGGCTTCCAGCTTTTTAACGTTTTAAATAAGATGATCCCAATAATAATTACACCAAGAGTCATTAACAATTCTGCATTAATGCCATGCCAAGCATAAATATGTGGTGTTAATTCACTAGTTGATGGGAATGTTGGATAAATACTTGCCATAGCAGGCTCTAAAATATAATGCCCTAGCGCATTTGGGAAGAAGAATATCCCAACTACAAAGACGCACAAAATAATTGGCGAAAGTAGCATACCTAATGGAGCTTCATGCGGTTTTTTATCCAACTTATTTAGCTGTAGTTTTCCGAAAAACGTTTTACTGATCAAAATCATACAGTAAACAAATGTAAAGATACTTGCCACCCAGGCCACTATTGGAAAGAGCAGTCCCAAATCAGCAATTGAAAATGCCTCTACATTGCGAATAGCTAGTACTGCTGCGAAAAACATTTCTTTACTTAAAAAGCCATTAAACGGAGGCAAGCCGGCCATAGAAAACCCACCAATGACTGCAATTGTGAAAGTTATTGGCATTAAGGCCATTAATCCCCCGAGACGGCGTATATCGCGTGTGCCCGCTTCATGATCGACAATGCCGACCATCATAAATAGTGCACCTTTAAACGTGGAGTGATTAATAAGATGAAACAACGCTGCAAAGCTTGCCTGCGTATAAAGAACAGTATCTGCAGCATAACCGTAATAATGCCCTACTGATCCTAGCCCAAATAAACTCATTATCAAACCAAGCTGACTAACCGTTGAAAAAGCCAGTAACGCCTTTAAATCGGTCTGACGCACAGCATTAAATGAACCCCAGAACAACGTTACAAGACCAATCACACTTACTAGCCAGAACCATACAGCCTCTCCTCCAAATACTGGGGAAAAACGTGCAACTAAATATATACCGGCCTTTACCATCGTTGCCGAGTGTAAATAAGCACTGACAGGTGTTGGCGCCTCCATCGCATCTGGTAACCAAATATGGAAAGGAAACTGTGCAGATTTTGTAAATGCTCCAATTAGAATAAGGACTAACGCTGGGATAAACAGTGTATGGTCTCGTATAACCCCTACATTAGCGACGATTTCACGAATACTAAATGTACCCGAAGCTACATAGAGCATCAAAAAGCCTGCTAACATTGATAGGCCACCAAAAACGGTAATTGTCATAGCTTTTCTTGCACCGGCACGAGATGATTTTCGATGATGCCAAAATGCAATTAACAGGAATGAAGATACACTTGTTAGCTCCCAAAATGTGTATAATACCATTAAATTATCTGAAAAGACGACGCCAAGCATAGCGCCCATGAATAGTAATAAATAGCAGTAAAAATGGTGAAGAGATTCTTTCGTTGATAAATAAAAAATAGAATATAAAATGACTAAACTACCTACACCCGTAATCAGCAAGCCAAAAATCATACTGAGTCCGTCGAGATACGTTGTGAAATTTATATTAAAAGAGGGAATCCACTCATATGTATGAATAAACGTTTTACCCTCGGCAATTTGAGGAATATAGCGCGCGAGTAAAAGAAACAAGATGAATGGAACGGATAAAACAAACCAGCCAAGATGTGCAATACGCCTTAGTCGCCTATAAAGTAGTGGAATAAGCGCAGCACAAACAAATGGTAAAAGTATCGCAATGAAAACAGTAACCAAGTGAAAACCTCCTACTATCAATTTCGTTCAGCAACTCGCTGTGTGATATGGTGCGAAAACAGATATGAGACAATAATCGATAATAAAGTATTCCCAAATATACTGAAGTTACTACTGATTAAACTTTGCTCTGCCCACAAAATATCAATAACAATTGCTGAAGGGTCTAACTGTATTCAGCTAGCGTTTAAATACTGAAGCCTTTTTAATGAAAGCTAATTAACATATCAGAAATTCTCTTGAAATTTGATTATTTATCAAGTACTAAAGTATGTACTCCTTGAAATGGAAAGTAAGTGGTGTGTGTTGAAGTAATAAACAATAATAGATAAAGAAAAATCTATTTCATTCAACATTCAGCACATATTTTATGCAGGGAGAAGCTTTTGGTGATAGCACTGCATAAAATCAGGGGAACTTTTCAGGCTATGAGCTTCCTATTTTGAGAAGCCTGAATAACCAATATTGCCTTAATGCCTAGAAAAAATGTCATGTCACATTGGTGTATCAAGTCACTTGACTATTTTATTTAACTAACTGCATAATAGTGTGGCATATAGAAGCAATTGGTTTAAATGCACGAAATGCATAAATCAAATAACTGTAAAGAATAAAGATAACCCTGTTTCCTCAAGGTTTTCCCAATATATTATCATTAACTTTTATACGTTTTTTAGTATACAATATAAATGAGCATAATGCACTGTATCAGTATCAATTTTAGCTGTTTTAGGATATTTTTTTCAAAATCTACAGTGAAAATGACAAAATAAAGTCAAGATAAGAGGTGTTAATTTTTATGAAGCATGTAAAAGGGCGTTTAGACGAAAGTATATTAGTTTGTGTCTACTATGGGCTTAACGGTGAACGATTAATACGACGTGGTCATAAAATGGCTACAATGTTAGATTGTCCACTATATATTCTTTCTGTGGATTCGCAACCCCTTGATGCATTTGATGCAGAGAAATCTAGCTACATTGAGCAATGGAAAAAGTTATCTGATGAGCTTGAAATTGAAAAGTTCATATTACAAGATAATGAAAAGCGCCCCATACAAAAGGTTATTGCAGAAGTGGCAAAAAACTACGGAATTTCTCAGATCATCGTAGGTCAGAGTGCACAGAGTCGCTGGGAAGAAATTACAAAGGGTTCCTTCCTAAACGTTTTATTAAAAGAAGTTCCTTTCGTTGATTTTCACATCGTAGCTGTCCAACGTCCAACTGACGACGACGATGCTAACGATACATACGAAAAAGGTGTACGTGCTTATTTAATCCAAGAACACGAAGATTTTAAAGTAGCATTTACATGTCCTAAATATGTATCAATTGAAGGTATATTTTTCAAAGAGATTGGCACTGACTTTGATAATGGTATTTTTAAATTCACTTACAATGATAAAATGCATGAAGTTCACATATCAGAGGGCTATGTACTTGATAAAGACAAACTTCCGGCTGAATTTTTATCGCCATTACGTCAATAATAAAACGCGTTCCCCTAACTGGAGAACGCGTTTTTATTTTACGCCGCCGAGGCCGGTTTATCCTTAGGTAAGAAAAATGCTACTAGTAATAATAATGGTAGCAAAGATACGACCATCATCGTAAAATCAATACCCCTATGATCCATCAATACACCAATTACCATCGCACCTATCGCCCCCATTCCGAAAGCAAAGCCAGTTGTTAAACCAGCCATTGTACCAATTTTTGTCGGAACAAGCTCCTGTGCGTAGACAACTGTTACTGAGAAACTAATCATAATGAGTGTACCGATAATTACTAAAAATATCATCGCTGCCCATAACGGTACATAAGGCAACGCTAAACAAAACGGCATCGGTACAACAACGGATAGTAAGATCACATTTTTTCTACCAATTCGATCAGATAATGAACCTCCGAAAAATGTGCCAACTACGCCAAATGCCATAAAGGTGAATATTAAAATTTGGCCAAGTTTAAGACTAATTTCATAATGATCCATTAAATAAAACACATAAAAACTTGTAATATTAGTTGTATAAAATGATCTCGCAAAAATAATAGTAAATAGTAACGTTAACGCAATGCCTACTTGTTTCTTTGTTAATGGAGGCAAGTTAGAAACTAATACTCGTTTTTTCTTTGCACTACGTTCTTGCTCCAACTGCTTTTTATACCACGTTGCAATTTTACTCAATATTAGAATACCTATTGCTGCCACTACTAAGACCATTGCTGCACCACGTTGCCCAAAGACAGCGAAAATGTAAGCACTAATTAGTGGTGCAAGTGCTTGTCCTGAGTTACCTCCAACTTGATAAACCGATTGAGCAAGTCCTCTTTTTGAGCCCGCTGCCATAAAGGAAACACGTGAACCCTCAGGATGAAAAATAGCTGAGCCAAACCCTAAAAATAATACTGCAATAATTATTATCCAATATTGTGATGTGAACGCTATGATGGCAATGCCTATGAAGGAACTTATCATGCCAATTGGTAGAGCATAGGGCATCGGCTTCTTATCACTAGCATATCCGATAACTGGCTGCAAAGCTGAGGCAAACATATTTAATGCGAACGAAATAAGACCTATTTGTGTGAAAGTTAGTCCTAAATCACTCTTCAATATTGGGAACATCGCTGGAATAACAGCTTGCATCGTATCATTGATAAGATGGGCAACAGCTATTGCGATCATAATTGGATAGACCGGATTATTAAAATTTGCTATTTGATTATTCATGCCGCCACCACTTTCTAATTTTTGTAAATGTTCATTTATACAAGATCTTCGCATACTATTGACCTTTTTGCACAAGCTATTCATTGAAAATAGCAGGTTTAAGGGAGTTGATTTACGTATGAATATAGACGAATTTTTTAAAGCTGATTTTTGGGAAATGATACTTAGGTCAACACTTTCCTTCTTTGCGTTACTCATCGTAACCCGATTGCTAGGGAAAAAACAGCTTGGACAACTTACATTCTTCCACTATACAACAGGTATCACATTTGGTTCCATTGCCTCTGAAATTGCAGCACAGGCTGAAACACCCTTTTTAGATGGACTTATTGCCCTCATTTGGTGGAGTGTCTTAACATATTTCATGACCATCATTACCATTAAATCTAAAAAGGCCCGTGTAATTGTCGATGACAAGCCAACAATCCTTATTCAAAATGGCATTATTTTAGAATCTGCCTTAAAGAAAAATCGTTTGCATATGGATGAGTTGGCGATGATGTTACGGGAACAAGCCATATTTTCTATACAAGATGTGCAATATGCATTACTTGAAACTACGGGTAAACTAAGTGTGTTACCTAGACCGGCTGAGCAACCAGCTACAAAGCAAGATGTAAAGGCCGATGTTACACCACCAACCTATATACCAACAGAAGTAGCTTCAGATGGGAAGGTTATTTATGAAAACTTAGTTGAACTTGAATTAACTGAAGATTGGCTTATGAAAAAGCTCAAAAAACAAAACGTCCAATCCGTAGAAGATGTTTATTTTGCTCAAGTTCAAGGAAACGGTTCCTTATATGTAAGCTTAAAGGATAAAGCAAGACGATCAAGCTCTTAACAGCTTGTATCGTCTTGCTTTATCTATTTTTACAATATCTAATGGTGTAACAATGCCGATTAGTTTTTGATGGGGTTTCCCATGCTCCGTTATTTATAAAGCTTCAGCGATTGGAATTTTCTGTAGCCAATTTATCTACATCCCCCTACTTACACTTTTTATATCTTCTGAGTTGTTCGATAAATAACGAGTTATAGCTATATTATATTCCTAAGTTATGGATATTCCAAGAACAGTTCATATTATTCTAAGTCCCCTCTTCTCTTTGAATTTCTAGATAAAAAAACATCAACTCGGAAGGAATCTACCAGGTTGATGCTCTTAAATATGATTAAACCATTAAAATAAAGTTTTAAATTTTCGTCATCGATGCATTTTTCTTCATTGTTAAAATCCCTATACTTACACATATTAACGAGACAACTAATGTAAGAGATAGACTCCACCAGTAATCAGACATCTCCATTGTGCCCCTCATTAATTGAACGCCATATAAAGGTAATTTCCACGGTGATATTGTCCAAAATGTTCCCACTAAAGAATCCAATATTTGACCAATAAATATGACAGCGAATGCACAGGCTGTTGCTACAACTGTTTTAAAGGCAGCACTCATCATTAATGTCACTGCAATCACAAAGAGTAGCCAAGAAAAATACGTGAAGAAACATGCCACAAGTGGCCCTATCTCAAATGTCCCATAAAGTACGACCGTATAATATATGCTCGCAGCAAAACCGGCTAAAATACTAATGAAGGCAACAGTACTCATGACGATAAATTTACTCATAAAATGAGCGCTAAACGATATAGGACGGACATACAATAAAGTAGCCATCCCACTTGCTCTTTCTCTACTAATGGCTCCTACGAAAGTAGCCATTAATACGAGTAAGCATATCGTTTGAAATTGCCCAATGGAACCTTGCAATAGGTCCACTGGCATTAATTCTGGCATCAACATTTCGAAGCCTTCTGGTACGTTACCAACAGCATTTAAAATATCCGTCATATAGTAGTTTGTCAGTGGATCGCTCATACCGAGCAAAGCAAATACAAGAGGTATCCATAAAAACTTCCAGCTTCGCCAAGCTTCTCTGAATTCCTTTTGCAAAAGTATATTAAATCCTCTCATATTTTTCTCGCCACCTTCATGAAAATCTCTTCAAGTGATGCTGTTTGTCGCTCCACTTTTCGAATTTTATTAGGGCAGCTGCTTAAATGTTGAAGCAGCTCCTGCATACTCGGTTTTTCATCAATAATTTCTATATATACATGACTGCCCTTAACTTCTCCAATAAGTTCAGATTGACTAGCAAAAAGTTGTGCCTCTTTTTCAGTGCCAAACTCTACAATATAATTTGGTTCATCGAAACGTTGTCGAACTTCACGTAATGTCCCCTGTTCTACTAGCTTTCCATCACGTAAAAACAATAATTGATCTGTCATCTCTTCGGCATCATTTAAAATATGAGTTGAATATAATATAGTTGTTTCTTGCTGTAAGCCCTTTAATAAATCAAGAACTTCCCTACGACCTACTGGATCCAACGCAGACACAGGCTCATCTAGTAAGAGTAACTTAGGCTTATGCACAATTGCTTGGGAAATACCCAGTCGTTGCCTCATGCCACCAGAAAAAGTAGAAATTTTCTTATTTAAATCATTACCTAGACCTACAAACTCAAGTGTTTTTTGTGCTTCAACTTTTGCTTTTTTTGTAGGCACACCATTTAACTTTGCTGCCATTTCAGTAAACTCTAACGCACTTAACCAAGGATGGAATTGCGGATATTGTGGCAAAAAACCAATATTGGCTCTTAAATCACCATCTACCATTTTTACACTTCCAGAGGTTGGTTTTAATAAACCTGTTAGCATCGATAATGTCGTTGTTTTACCAGCGCCATTAGGTCCAATTAATGCTGTCGATGTATTTTTTTCTAACGTGAACTCTATTCCATCCACAACTACTCTCTCTGCAAATTGCTTTGTAAGTCCTGTTACCTGAAGCAATATCGTCATGATTGTTTTCTCCCAACTATAAAGTACGCAATCGACCCAATATAACTAGTAAAAATGATAAGAAACACCCATAAAACTTTAGGCCCATTTGTGGCATGGATTTTACGTAAATCAACTAGAGCAACAATCATTAAAATAAATTGAACCACAATTAGTGGTGCTATGACTGCCCACGGAACTTTCGCTAACTCCTCCATCAGATCACCTCATCTTTGTTATATTATTACTATAACAAAAACTGTTATAATATGTATAGCACAATTTTATATATGTTGAGACAATGTTATTTTTGATAATGGTTTTGAGGACTATTTAAAATAACGTTGGATTATTCAAAGCTAAGAAAAGGTCTTTGATTCAAAGAGCCAAAAAAGGATACTTCACTAACTAAAAAAGAAGATGTACCAAAGCTGAAAAAACTTTTGGTACATCTTCTCATTTATTTGTATAGCTTCTGCAAAGCATCTGCCATTTTTGGACGAATTGTTACTTGTGAACGGGCGTTCTTTACAGCCTCTTCCGCTTCCTCAAGAGAATTGGCCTGGCCGAGCTCCATTAATACAGCAGTGGCTGCCACTCCTGCGCGACCTCCCCCACTTCCGCAATGGAAGTACACTTTTTGCCCATTCTCATAGGCTGAAACAATTTCTTTCGCAACCTTATGAATAGATGGTGCAACTTCTAAATCCTCATCAGCAATTGGCATATGCTTGTACACATATGAAGCCGCTTCTTGCTCCTCATTAGATAAGCCATTTACTCGAACATCAATCACGATATCAACCGTTTCTTGTTTAAAAGCTAAATCTGCATCTTTCGCACCGCCAAAGAATAATCGATCCTTAATTAATACATCGTAATTTTTCTCCATTGTATGCACGCTCCAAACGACTATTTAAGTAAATGCTTAATATCATCATAGTATGGAAGAGCTGTTAGTGCCCCTGCTTTAGTAGCTGCCAAAGCACCTAGCTTATTGCCAAAGCTTACACAACGAGCAAGTTCCTCTTCCGTTGTAGGTAAACCATTGTAATGAACATCGCGTAATACACCAGCCATAAATGCATCTCCGGCACCTGTAGTATCTACTGGCACAACCTTTTCTGTCGGTACATGGATAACTTCACCATTTAATACCGCATATGTGCCGTTCTCTCCTACTGTTACTAAGATAATAGGCACTAAATAACTGTTTAATTGCTCAATGCCCTCTTCCAAGCTAGTTGTTTCTGTCAGGAAAAATAATTCTTCATCAGTGACCTTTAAAATATCTACGTGCTCAAAAAATGACGTGATAGTTTCACGGCAAAACTGCTCACTGCTCCAACGTAGAGGACGAATATTCGCATCCATTGCGATAATGGCGCCTTTTTCCTTTGCCATCTCTACAGCAGCACGTGTTGTCTCAAGGGCTGTAGGGTGGAACATTGTACCAGAACATACTGTTAAAGCAGATGCATGTTTAAAAGCTGCTTCGTTTAATTGTGTTGCTTCTACTTGTAAATCTGGCGTCTCATCGACATAATCCTTAAAAATTCGCTCACATGCTTCAGTTAAATGTACATAGACACCACTAACACGCTTCGCAGGGTCAAATACGGCATAATCCAGGCTTACCCCTTCTTGTGCAAGACCATCACGGACGAATTGAGAGCCTTCGTCATCTCCTGTGATCGTAATTAATGCAGATGGAGCACCGATACGGCTAATTCCCGCAGCAACATTTACCGTTGCACCACCCATATATTTAGTAAAAGATGTGTTCGTTACATCATCAGCGATATAGTCAATAAAAGCATCTCCATAAACTAAAATATAATCCTTATCTTCCTTTGTCATTGTTGTCCTCCCGAAACTCTAGTCCTTATAG